>ENA-OBIO01001125-OBIO01001125.1-metagenomes-genome-assembly--contig:-NODE-1125-length-11365-cov-4.70088_pt1 | contig 11365 bp, 9 predicted proteins | sample MGYA00153383_OBIO01 | MGnify analysis MGYA00153383 | reverse complement strand
TGACCGCGGTGCGCACAACATCCATCGGATGCGCGGTGAGCGGCAGGTCGTCGATAACGCGCTTCACCGTGTCGTCGAGCGCGCGCAGCGAGCGCTCGAGAGTCTCAAAGTCGGCGAGCTGGTGCTCGTCGGGAAGCTCGCCATGCCAGAGGAGATACGCAACCTCTTCGAAGGAACAGTTCGCCGCCAACTCCTGCACAGGGTATCCGCGATAGAGCAGCGAGTTGGTGTCGGGATTCACCTTGGAGACTGCGGTGTAATCGACGACGACTCCCGCGAGCCCCTTTTTCGGTGCCTGTTCAGTGGTGGCTGGGTCGGTCATGTGTGCTCCTAGCTCAGGGTGAAGTTGAAGACGCTCGTGTCGAAGGCGTTGTATGCCTCGTAGTCGAGCAACTCGTAGAGCCGGGCACGCGTCTGCATGTTCGGCACCTCCGATGTCAGTGATCCCTCTCGCCTGATCGTATCGAGACCGCGTTCGGCTGCCCCCATCGCGAGCCGCAGAAGGCTGACCGGGTAGATCACCAGGTTGATTCCGACGCCCGCGAGTTGGTCGGTGGTGAACAGCTCACTCTTGCCGAATTCGGTCATGTTGGCAAGGATCGGCACGTCGATCGCCGCGCGAATGGCCGCGAACTCAGAGAGGTCGACCATTGCCTCCGGGAAAATCGCGTCGGCCCCGGCATCGACAAGCGCCTTCGCCCGGTCGATGGCGACGGCGAGCCCGTCGATTGCCCGGATGTCGGTGCGTGCCATGATCAGCAGGTTCGGGTCTCGGCGCGCATCCACCGCCGCACGGATGCGTTTGGTCGCCGTGGCCGTGTCAACGACGGCCTTTCCGTCGAGGTGACCGCACCGTTTCGGGTTGACCTGGTCTTCGATATGAAGGCCGGCCACGCCGGCATCCTCGAGTTCCTGCACCGTGCGGGCGACATTCATCGGCTCGCCGAATCCGGTGTCCGCATCCACCAGCGAGGGCAGGTCGGTCATCCGACTGATCTGCTTGGCCCGGTTGGCGACCTCGGTGAGGGTGGTGAGCCCGATATCCGGCAAGCCGAGATCCGCGGCGATGACCGCGCCGGAGATGTACACCCCGTCGAATCCCCTGTCCTGGATGAGTTTTGCGCTTAACGGGTTGAACGCCCCTGGCACAAGCTGCAGTTTTCCACTGCCAAGGGCCGCTCTCAAGTTGGCTCGCTTCTCGGCAGGGGTGAGGGCGGAATACAGCATCAGAAAAGTCCCTTCGGGCCGGCGCCAAGGAGGCCCGGCTTCGCGGTGACGGTGAGACCACCGAGTTCGTTGGCAGTGAGTTCGGGCAGGCGCTGCACGAGCTCGAGGAAGCGTTCGATCTCCACAGCGTCGAGGATTCCCGCGGCGAGCGCGCGGAATTTGGCGATGTAGTGCTCGCGCACGAACGGCCGGGCGCCGAGCGGGTGGGCATCAGCCACCGCGATCTCGTCGACGATGGTAGTGCCATCAGTGAGCGTGATGACCACGCGACCGCCGAAGGCCTTTTCGGCCGGATCGGTGGAGTGATAGCGACGGGTCCACTCTGCATCCTCGGTGGTCGTCACGCGGTTCCAGAGTGCGACCGTGTCGGGGCGCCCCGCACGCTCGGGTGCATAGGACCGCTCGTGGTGCCATTCGCCGTCCTGCAGCGCGACCGTGAAGATGTACGGGATCGAGTGATCGAGTGTCTCTCGGCTCGCGGTGGGATCGTACTTCTGCGGGTCGTTCGCGCCGGATCCGATCACGAAGTGCGTGTGATGGCTCGTGTGGATGACCACGGACGCGATCGTATCGGCAGCGAGGTCGGGGTATTCGTTATGCAGCTTTCGGGCGAGGTCGATCCAGGCCTGTGCCTGGTACTCCGCCGAATGCTCCTTGGTATAGGTGTCCAGAATGCCCCGTTTGGCCTCGCCGGCTTCCGGCAGCGGCACCTCGTAATGGGCATCCACGCCATCGAGCAGCCAGGCGATCACGCCGTCCTCGCCCTCGTAGATGGGCGTCGGACTGGTTTGGCCGCGCATTGCACGGTCGACTGCTTCGATGGCCATCTTGCCGGCAAAGGCCGGGGCGTATGCCTTCCAAGTGGATATTTCGCCCTTTCGCGATTGTCGCGTGGCGGTGGTGGTGTGCAGTGCCTGGCCGATCGACTGGAAGATCACTTCCGGCGAGAGGTGAAGCATCGTGCCGATTCCCGCAGCGGCCGACGGGCCGAGGTGAGCGACGTGATCGATCTTGTGCGCATGCAGGCTGATGGCCTTCACCAGGTCGACCTGGATCTCGTAGCCGGTGGCGATGCCGCGAACGAGGTCAGAGCCCGTACAGCCCACGTGCTGGGCCACCGCAAGGATCGGCGGGATGTTGTCGCCGGGGTGCGAATACTCGGCCGCGAGAAAGGTGTCATGGTAGTCGAGCTCGCGAACAGCCACGCCGTTGGCCCAGGCCGCCCACTCGGGGCCGAACCGACCGGCGATGCCGAAGACCGTCGATCCGGGCTCATAGGGATGGTCCTCGGCCTGTGCGCGCGCAGCGATCGCGGGCCCTCGGGTGAGGGAGGCGGTGGCAACGGATGCATTATCAATCAGCCGGTTGATCACCATCTCGGTCACCTCGGGAGTCACCGCCACCGGATCTGCCGCCACCTCGGCGATCTTCCAGGCCAGCTGGTCTTCGCGCGGGAGGTTCTCGGAGCTCGGGTGGACGCGTACGGAGTGCAGTTTCACTTATGTTCCTTTCGGTAAGGCGCTACTCGTTGAGCTCGCCCGGTTCAAGAGGTCCGCCCGGAGACCCGTCTGGAGGTGCGCCATCTTCTGGATGTTTTGGAGGGCCTGGTGGAGGTGTACCTGCGTCGCGTGAGCCGCAAGTTCGGCATCCCGGGCGGCGATCGCCTGCACGATGAGAAGGTGCTCGGCAGCAGCGGCGGACAGTCGCGCGGGGTCGTCGACAGCGAGCCGACGAACGCGCACGAGATGAGTACGCAGGGTCGCCAGCGCGGCGGCCAGGTAGGAATTGCCAACGGCGGTATCGATGGCATCGTCGAGTCGGGCGACGAGTCCGTAATAGGCGTGGCGGACCGGATCGTCGTGCTCGAGCAGCTCGTTGACGGCCGCGAACTCGATCTCGAGCTGCTGGAACACCGCGGTGTCGCCGCGTCGGGCGGCGAGGCGAGCTGCCTGCTCCTCGAGTGCCTGGCGCACCTCGAAGATCTCCCGGATGCTCGCGAGCGACAGATCAGTGACGACGAGGCCGCGACCGGATTGGGATGACACCAGGCCATCCGCCATCAATCGCGTGAGCGCCTCCCGCAAGGGGGTGCGCGAAACACCGAGGCGGGTGGACTGCTCGACCTCGCCAAGCACGCTTCCCGGACGCAGCTCCCACTCCACGATCTCGTCGCGAAGGGTCTGGTATGCCCGATCGCTTGCCCGCCGACTGACTGCCATTGCTCCCCATCTTTCGCACTTCTGTACACATTATGGCCCATTCCGGGCCAATTTACCCATCCTGTGTCATACTTCATGCATATTCTGTATACATAGCCGGTGTTATGACTTCGATGGAGAGGTATTCCGTGAGTGAGCCCAGCGCGTCCCCGGAGAGTTCCCGCAGCTACCGGCAGACATTTCAACGCAGCGCAGACGACCGCGAGGGATTCTGGCTCGAGGCGGCGAAGCTCGTGGACTGGGTGGTCGAGCCGACCACGGCCCTCGACAGCAGCGATGCTCCGCTCTACCGCTGGTTCGCCGGGGCCGAACTCAACACCTGCTTCAACGCGCTCGATCGGCATGTGCTGGCCGGGCGTGGGGAGACCACCGCGCTGATCTACGACTCCCCCGTCGTCGGCAAGAAAAAGACTTACAGCTACGCCACTCTCCTCGACAAAGTCGCCCGGTTCGCCGGTGTACTCGGGGATGCCGGAGTCGCGAAGGGCGATCGGGTCATCATCTACATGCCGATGATGCCGCAGGCGATCGTTGCGATGCTGGCGTGCGCTCGACTCGGCGCGGTGCACTCCGTAGTCTTCGGCGGCTTCGCGGCGAAGGAACTCGCCGCCCGCATCGACGATGCCGCCCCGGTCGCGATTGTGACCGCCACCGGTGGCATCGAGCCGAACCGGGTGGTGGAGTACCTTCCCACCATCTCGGCCGCACTCGAACTCAGCAGGCACAGCGTCGACACCGTGATCGTGAAAAACCGACCGGAGGTGCCGGGCCGGGCGAGCGACTATTCGACCGAGACGACCGCGTGGTGGGACTGGGATGAGCATTCGGCGACCGCAACCCCGCGGGATCCGGTGCCGGTGGCCGCGACCGACCCGCTCTACATCCTCTACACCTCCGGCACGACCGGCGCCCCCAAGGGCGTCGTGCGGGATAACGGCGGCCATGCCGTGGCGATGGCCTGGTCGATGAAGAACATCTACGGCGTCGGGCGGGGTGAAGTGATGTGGACGGCGAGCGACGTCGGCTGGGTCGTCGGCCACTCCTACATCGTCTACGGCCCCCTCATCGCCGGGGCCACGACGGTGCTGTATGAGGGCAAGCCGGTGGGCACTCCGGATGCCGGGGCATTCTGGCGCGTCGTCAGCGACTACCGCGTCAAGACTCTTTTCACCGCGCCGACGGCTCTCCGCGCCATCCGCAAGGCCGACCCGCACGCCGCGCTCTCGCACCAGTACGACCTCAGCTGTCTCGACGCCCTCTTCCTCGCCGGCGAGCGCCTCGACCCCGATACCTGGACCTGGGCCACCGCGCTGCTCGAGAAGCCGGTCATCGACCACTGGTGGCAGACCGAGACCGGTTGGGCGATCTGCGCGAGCCCGCGCGGGCTCGAGCAACTACCGTTGCGAGCCGGCTCCCCGTCGTTTCCCGTACCCGGCTACAACGTGAGCATCGTCGACGAGCATGGTCAGACGGTGCCACACCTCGACGAGGGGAACATCGTCATCTCGCTTCCACTGCCGCCCGGCACGCTGACCACGCTCTGGAACGGCGACGACCGCTACATCCAGCAGTATCTCTCGGTGATTCCCGACCACTACCTCACCGGAGACTCCGGCTACTTCGATCGCGAGGGCTACCTCTACGTGATGGGCCGAACCGACGACATCATCAACGTGGCAGGGCATCGACTCTCCACAGGATCGATGGAGCAGGTGCTCGCGCAACATCCGGCCGTCGCCGAGTGCGCCGTGATCGGCGTGCACGACGAGATCAAGGGCCAGAAGCCGATGGGCTACGTGGTGCTGAAGAGCGGTACCGACATTTCGGATGAGGCCCTCGCCGCCGAGCTTGTGGCGATGGTGCGGGAGCAGATCGGGGCCGTCGCCGCGTTCCGAGATGTGGTGGTCGTGTCCGGCCTGCCGAAGACCCGGTCCGGCAAGATCCTTCGCAAGACGATGCGCCAGATCGTGAACGGTGAGGACTACGTGGTGCCTCCGACGATTGAGGACACGCAGTCGATCGCGGTGATCGCCGCGACGGTTGGACGCTGACGTCGCACCCTCAGCCCTCGGTGAGACCCGCCCGCTGCCGCAACAGCGGTGCCGTGCGGTACGGCACCATCTCGCGCATCGAAAGGGACAGCTCGGTGCGCTCAATGCCGGGCGAGGCGAGGATGACGCCGGCGATGCGGTACAGATCATCGGTGTCCTGCGCCACCACCCGGATCATGATGTCGGCGCCCCCGGCGATACCGTGCACCTCTACCACTTCGGCGATACCGGTGAGAGCGGCCTCGATCTCCTGCAGCCGATGCTGGTTGACCCTGGCCGCCACGAACGCCGTGAGCGGGTAACCGAGAGCACGGTGCTGCACCCGCCGATCCATGCTGCCGAGTAACCGGTCGGACTCGAGCCGTGCCAGTCGGGACTGCACAGTGTTGCGGGACAGGCCGAGACGCTGGGCGAGTTCGACACCCGACAGCCGGGCATCCTCGCTCAGTGCGAGCAGGATGCGGGCGTCAGTGCCGTCGAGGTCTTGCATGTATCGCAGTCTGGCACGGTTCAGAGCGTTCAGAGTGTGCATTCTGCTCAACTCTGGCGAGATGGGTTGTGCAGTCACGCCGCGGGGCGCACTATTCAGGGACAACTGGCCACACGCAATACACGTCAAAGAGGACGGTCGTCATGAGCATCGCATCGATGGAGATCACCGGGCAGACCGAGGCGGTGGCTCTGCTGCCGAGAGCCGGCGGCGACCTGCTCCTTCATCCCGTCTTCTCGGCCTACGTGAGTGACATCGGTGACGCCGAGCTGGTGCAGATGTACACCGATCTGGTGGTCGTGCGCCGAATCGATGCCGAGGCGACTGCCCTGCAACGCCAGGGCGAGCTCGGACTCTGGGCGCCGATGCTCGGCCAGGAAGCTGCGCAGGTCGGATCGGCCCTTGCCCTGCGGAAGAAGGATTTCGTCTTCGCAAGCTATCGCGAGCACGCCGTGGCCTACTTGCGAGGTGTGGACCCCACGATGATCCTTCGCTTCTGGCGCGGGTCGACCCACTCCGGTTGGAACCCGTACGAGGTCAACATGACCACGCCCGCGATCGTGGTCGGCTCGCAGATGCTGCAGGCAGTCGGCTACGGCATGGGGATCCGCCGCGACCGTTCTGACGACATCGCAATCACCTATTTCGGCGACGGGGCCACTAGCCAGGGTGACTTCTCCGAGGCGCTGGGATTCGCCGCGAGCTTCAACGCTCCGGTCGTCTTCTTCTGCCAGAACAACCAGTTTGCGATCTCCGCTCCCGTCGGCGTGCAGGCCACCGTTCCGATCGTGCAGCGCGCCGCGGGCTTCGGAATCGAAGGCGTGCAGGTGGACGGCAACGATGTGCTCGCCGTGCTCGCCGTCACCCGGTACGCGGCCGAGCGCGCGCGCAACGGCGACGGACCCACCTTCATCGAAGCGGTGACCTATCGCATGGGGCCGCACACGACATCCGATGACCCGACTCGCTACCGCGACGCCGACGAGCTCGCCCGGTGGAAGGAACGCGACCCGATTGACCGGCTGCTTCGCACCCTTGAGCATCGTGGGCTCGCCACTGCCGAGATGCTCGCCACCGCAGAAGCGAAGGCAGGCGAGTTCGCCGCCTCGGTGCGCGCCGGATGCCTCGGCACGGTCGAGCCAGCACCGGAGTCGATCTTCGAGAACGTCTACGCCGAGCCGCACTCGCTGCTCGAGGAGGAGCGGGTCGAGTTTCTGGCCTACCACGGCATCCCCGACACGAAGGCGGCCGGCCAGTGACGACCCTCTCGCTCGCCAAGGCAATCAATGCCGGACTCCGGCGATCCCTCACCTCTGACGACCGCGTCATGCTGATGGGGGAAGACGTGGGGGCCCTCGGCGGGGTCTTTCGCGTGACCGACCAGCTGCAGGCCGAATTCGGTCGGGAGCGGGTCTTCGACACCCCGCTCGCGGAGTCGGGAATCATCGGCACCGCCATTGGTCTCGCCATGCGCGGCTACCGGCCGGTCTGCGAGATCCAGTTCGACGGCTTCATCTACCCGGCATTCGACCAGATCGTGTCCCAGCTCGCGAAGATCCACAATCGCACCGATGGCGCCGTCACCGTGCCCCTAACCATCCGGGTGCCGTATGGAGGGGGAATCGGTGCGGTCGAGCACCATTCCGAGTCTCCGGAGGCGTACTTTGCGCACACCGCCGGCCTTCGCGTCGTGTCTTGTTCCTCGGCGGATGACGCCTACGGCATGATCCAGCAGGCGATCGCCTCCGACGACCCTGTGCTGTTCTTCGAGCCGAAGCGCCGCTATTGGGACAAGCAGGATGTCGACCTCGAGGGCACACCGACGCTTGGGCTCTACGACGCCAGAGTGGTGATCGAGGGTACGGACCTCACCGTCGTCGCCTACGGTCCGATGGTGGCCACCGCCGTCGCTGCGGCACGCGAAGCCGCCACCGAGGGCACCTCGGTCGAGGTCATTGACCTGCGCTCGCTCTCCCCGATCGACTTCGGCACCATCGAACGCTCCGTTGCGAAGACCGGCCGGCTCGTTGTGGTGCACGAGGCACCGGTGTTCCTCGGACTCGGCGCCGAGATCGCCGCGCGCATCTCGGAGCGCTGCTTCTGGATGCTCGAATCGCCGGTGATCCGGGTGGGTGGATACTCCACCCCCTACCCGCCGTCCAAGGTCGAGCAGTATTACCTGCCCGACATCGACCGGGTACTCGACGCGGTCGATCGAAGCCTGGCGGTGCAGTGATGGCCACCGATTTCCTCCTTCCCGACCTCGGCGAGGGACTCACCGACGCCGAGATCGTGCGCTGGCTCGTGAAAGCGGGCGACGAGGTCGTTCTCAACCAGGTGATCTGCGAGGTGGAGACGGCAAAGGCCCTGGTCGAACTGCCGTCACCGATCATCGGGATCGTCTCTGCACTTCACGTCGCTGAGGGCGAGACGGTGTTGGTCGGCGCCCCGATCATCAGCTTCGGTGGGGGTGACACCATCAGCCAGGACCCTGCCGCGACTGAGCCGGATGCCGAGGAGGACGGCCGATCGAACATGCTCGTCGGGTACGGGCCCGGTGCGAGCGATCATCGCTCCGGCCACCGCCGTCAGCGGGCTTCTGCCGCGGAGCTGACGCCGGAGCCCCCGCTTTCGTCCTCGCTTTCGCCCTCGCGCGTGCTCGCCAAACCCCCGGTGCGCGACCTCGCGCGGCGCCTCGGGCTCGACCTCGCAACTGTCACCGGTACGGGATCGAATGGCGCGGTCATCCGCTCTGATGTCGAGGCGGCAAGCGGCTCTCCGGCGGCCCCTTCCGTTGTCAGCGACAGGACCGCTTCGGCCGACGAGACCAGGGTACCGATCAGTGGCGTGCGCAAGCGCACCGCTGCCGCGATGGTGTCGAGCGCGTTCACGGCACCCCATGTCACCGAATTCGTGACCGTGGATGTCACTGCAACCGTCGAGCTGGTGGATCGCCTGCGCGCGCATCCGGCATTCGAGGGCGCGAGAGTCACGCCACTGTTGCTGATTGCGAAGGCGCTGGCGATCGCGACGGTGCGGTATCCCGCGCTCAACTCGCGCTGGGACGAGGCCGCCCAGGAGATCGTGACTTATCGCGCGATCAATCTCGGCATCGCCGTGGCCACCCCGCGCGGGCTCATGGTGCCGAACATCCGAGATGTCAACTCTCTGACACTCCGCGAGCTCGCGGATGCCCTGTCGGGACTGGCGACCCGCGCTCGCGACGGCAAGACGGCCGTGGCCGAGCTGTCCGGCGGCACGATCAGCATCACCAATATCGGCAGCTTCGGTATCGACAGCGGCACTCCCATCATCAATCCCGGCGAGGCTGCGATTCTCTGCTCAGGGGCGATCCGGCGGCAGCCGTGGGAGTTCCGGGGCGAAATCGCCCTGCGCTCGGTGATGACGCTGAGCGTCTCCTTCGATCATCGTCTCGTGGACGGAGCAGCGGGGTCCGCATTTCTCGCAGAGATCGGACGGATCCTGGCCGATCCGCTCGAACTCATCGCCCTCGGATAGGAGCAGCATGAACATTACCGACACGGTCGCCATCGTCACGGGAGGGGCCTCCGGCCTCGGGCTCGCCACCGCCCGAACGCTCACCTCGGCCGGCGCTCACGTGGTCATCCTTGATCTGACCGCGCCACACGAGCCGCTGGAGGGCACGACCTTCGTCGCCGCTGACGTCACCAGCGAACCGGATGTCGCCGCAGCGGTCGCCGTCGCGACGGGCCTCGGCACCCTGCGCATCCTGGTCAACTGCGCCGGTATCGCGCCGGCGAACCGTGTTGTCGGTCGGGATGGCCCGCTCGCCCTCGAGCTGTTCGAGCGTGCCATCCGCATCAATCTCATCGGCACTTTCAACGTGCTTCGACTGGCAGCCGCAGCAATGCAGCAGAACGAGCCGATCGACGGCGAGCGCGGAGTGATCGTGAACACCGCCTCTGTGGCGGCGTTCGACGGGCAGATCGGGCAGGCGGCCTACTCGGCATCGAAGGGCGCCGTTGCGGCGATGACGCTGCCGATCGCGCGGGAATTCGCCTCGAACCTCATCCGGGTAATGACGATCGCTCCCGGCGTGTTCGAGACTCCGATGATGGCGGCGATGAGCGAGGAGACGAAGCTCTCGCTCGGTAGCCAGGTGCCGCATCCGGCACGTCTCGGCCGGCCGGCCGAATACGCCTCGCTTGTGAAGCACATTGTGGAAAATCCCTACCTCAACGGCGAGACGATCCGACTCGATGGTTCCATCCGGATGACGCCCCGATGAGCCACAATCCGCTGACCTCCGACACCGCCGCCGCGCAGGCACGCCGTCCGCGGCCCTCCGATGACTTCCTCGACTACCGCGACCTGCTCACGCCCGTTGAGCAGCAGCGGCTGAGCGATGCCACCGCGATCTTCGACCGTGAAGTGCGACCCGTCATCGGCGCCCACTGGGATGCCGCGACGTTTCCCTTCGAGTTGCTTCCAGCCCTCGCCGGACTCGACCTCATCGGCATCCCAGCCTCAGGCGGCAGCCATTTGCTTCGCGGCTTCCTGCATCTCGAGCTGTCGCGGGTCGACATGTCCGTATCCACATTCCTGGGAGTGCACTCCGAGCTGGTCACCGCCGCGATCGCCCGACTCGGGTCGGACGAGCAGCGCGAACGGCTTCTTCCCGGCCTGCGCGATCTGACCCGCATCGGGGCATTCGCCCTCACCGAGCCGGATCACGGATCGGACATCTCCCGCTCGATGGCCACAACGGCCACCCGGCACGGGGACACCTGGAGCATCTCCGGAGCAAAACGCTGGATCGGCAACGGCACAATCGCCGACCACATCATCCTCTGGGCTCGCGACACCGCAGACGGCGAGATCAAGGCCTTCATTGTGGACCGGGGCACCCCTGGACTTCGCACCGAGAAAATCGAGAACAAGATCTCGCTTCGAATCGTGCAGAACGCGGATATCCTGCTCGATGACGTGCGGGTCGACGAGTCGGCTCGACTGCCCGGTGCGACCTCTTTCCGCGACGCGGGCGCTCTTCTCACCGACTCCCGGGTGTGGGTGGCCTGGCAGACGGTCGGCCTGCAGCTCGCCGCCTATGATCACGCGCTCGCCTATGCGCTGGAACGACGCCAGTTCGGCAAACAGATCGCGTCATTCCAACTTGTGCAGGAGAAGCTTGTGCGCATCCTCGAGAACGCCACCGCTTCCCTAGGCACAATGGTGCGAATCGCCCAGCTGCAGCAGAAAGGCACCCTGCGCTCCGAGCACGCGGCGATGGCCAAGGCCTCCGGAAGCGCACGGATGCGAGAGTCGGTAGCGATGGCCCGCGGCATCCTCGGCGGCAATGGCATCTCAACCGACTTCGGGATGGCGCGGATCTTCGC
>ENA-OBIO01001124-OBIO01001124.1-metagenomes-genome-assembly--contig:-NODE-1124-length-11366-cov-3.03218_pt1 | contig 11366 bp, 10 predicted proteins | sample MGYA00153383_OBIO01 | MGnify analysis MGYA00153383 | reverse complement strand
CACTCAAATACTTCCAACCACCGTCTAAATATTTAGTCACATTCAGCGCAGCATCCGATTGCGTATAAATTATACCATTCTCAATTAAAAGCATTGTATTCATTTCGCCTTCTTCAAAATTCATTGCCTCCGAAACTTCGCGACCTAAAGGACTTTGTAACGAAGCAAACATTATTTTACCCGATTTATCGTGACTGATATAAAATTGCACACCACCTTGACATAAATTACAAACGCCGTCGAACAAAATCAGCGGCTTTGATGGAACGGTATTGATTAAACGATCTGGGAGGATTACGCCTGATTTCATAAATTGGATTAAAATAACTTCTAGATACAGATTTGTACTTACGGGTTAACACTTTTAAGAGTTTCTATGTTTAAGAAAATTTAAAATTTAAGTTTGCAAGATTGGTTTAGCCGAATTGATACCATTTAGTAACAAAAACTATTTAATAAATTGATTGTTTGTATATCATGGAACATGAAAAAAATAAAATAGCCGTTGTTACGGGCGCATCGAAAGGTATAGGTTTAGCGACGTGCATAGAATTGGCAAAAACAAATTATGATCTTATTATTTGCGCACGCGATGAATCGTATCTAAAGTTAGCAACCGAAAAAATATTGCTTGAAAACCCAAATACTAAAATTTATGAATATTCAGTTGATGTATCGGACGCTGTACAGCTAGAAGCGTTCATTGAAAAAGTAAAAGAAAAATTTGATCGTATTAATATCTTGGTGAATAATGCTGGACTTTACCTTCCTGGAAATATTACCGACGAACAACACGGATCTTTAGAAAAAATGCTCGCCACAAACCTTATTAGTGTTTATAATTTGACACGTGGGCTACTTCCATTGATTAAAAAAGCCAACCATGGGCATATTTTTAATTTGGGAAGCGTGGCAGGTACACGCGCTTACAACAACGGCGGATCTTATAGTATTTCTAAATTTGCATTGCACGGATTTAGTCAAAATTTGCGCGAAGAACTTAAACCTTTTAATATAAAAGTGACGACAGTTATTCCGGGAGCAACATGGTCAGCATCGTGGGAAGGATTTGAAGCACCGCACGAACGCCTCATGCAAGCCGATGATATCGCTAAAATGATGGTCGCAACTTTAACCCTCAGTAACGCAGCAGTGGTAGAAACCATCACTTTACGACCACAATTAGGCGATTTATAAAAGTTGTTAACACTGTTATTAAAAATAAATTAAAAAAAGATGCACACAACTATTGTTTTATAAAAATTTTGATATAATTTTGGAATGATTAAAGGTTAGAGCTACAAAAACTTTTATTCCTTCAGTGCAACGAATCTCAATTTATACACAGCCAAAATTTGATACACTATGATAGCTCGCAATTTAATCTCGGAAGATATAATTCCGTTGACGCCAACCGATACAGGTGATGATGCGCTCGCTTTAATGAACGATTATCACACGAGACACCTTCCGATTTTAGACGGTAAACGTTTACTCGGCATTGTATCGGAAGAAGAAATACTTGATTCCGATTTATCGGACACAGTGGATAAACATATTTCAGGGATTCACCATCCTTACGTGAATGAAGGCGACCATATTTATGAAATTATGCGCGTTCTCTACGAAACTAAACTAACTATCGTTCCAGTTATTGACGAGAAAAAAGAATATATTGGTGCTGTTTCGTTAAGTGATTTGCTCAAATATTTCGCACAAAGTACGTCTCTTTCCGAACAAGGCAGCGTTGTTGTTCTTTCAATTACTAAACGCGATTTTGCCCTCTCTCAAATAGCGCGCATTGTTGAAGGTGAAAATGCACTTATTCTAAATTACTTCATTACTTCTTCGCCAAATACAACGGAATTAGAAATTACGCTTAAAATAAATAAACTCGAAATTTCTCGCATACTGGCTGCATTTCATAGATTCGGTTACGTGATACAAGCCTCATTCAGCGAATCGGATTATATGAATCAGTTGCAAGAAAATTATGAATCATTTATGCACTTTATAAACGTTTAAAACCTATCGCTCAAACCTGTTAGGTTTTGAAAAAAATTTAACAGGTTTATTATTTGTCCGTGTTAAAATCTCGAAAAAAATATCTCGTCATTATTGTTGGTCCGACAGCGATTGGAAAAACGACTGCTGCGATTGGATTGGCAAAACATTTCAGAACAGAAATAATTTCTGCTGATTCGCGACAATTTTATCGCGAAATGAATATCGGCACAGCCAAACCGAGCGCGCAGGAACTTGCCGCCATTCCACACCATTTCATTAATAATTTAAGTATTCAGGATAGTTATTCTGTTGGGAATTACGAGCGCGATGTTTTAGCTTTCTTAGAAAATTATAACAAAGAAAATAATATTGCTGTAATGGTTGGGGGCACAGGATTGTATATTAATGCCGTCGTGAATGGTTTAGATGAATTTCCAAAAATTGATGCCGACATAAAAAAATCCGTTGAAGATGATTTAGTTTTTTTGCAAGATTCCGTTCGCGCATCCGATCCAAACTATTATGCAAAAGTTGATACTCAAAATCCAGTTCGACTTATTCGCGCTTTAGAAGTTATTCGCGCCACTGGTAAACCATTTTCAGAATTTACTGTGGGCGCAAAAGTTGAAAGAGACTTTATTCCTATTTTTATAAAACTTGAACTGGATAGAAATATTTTATACCAGCGCATCAACTTGCGCGTGGATGAAATGATTAATAGTGGATTAGTTGAAGAAGTTGAGCAACTCCTACCCTATCAAAACTTGCGCACGCTACAAACCGTCGGCTACTCCGAACTTTTCGATTATTTTAATTTAAAAATAACTTTAGCAGAAGCAATTGAAAAAATTAAACAGCACACGCGCAATTATGCAAAACGACAAATAACGTGGTTTAAACGCGCAGAATATGAAAATACTTTTTCACCAACTGATAGTGAAGGTATAATTAAATTTGTAGAGAGTGCTATTAGTTTATAACAAACGCTAACATTTATTTTCAATTTGTAAAACTGAATTTTGAATATCGAAGTGATGCTCTAAAACATCATTGATTTCCGAACGCAGATTATCTGTCTTTTCAATCGTTAGGTTTTGAGCAACTTGAATATGCGCGTCTAAAAAAAACTCGCGTTCATTCATCTGCCAAACATGGATATCGTGTACTTCGCAAACGCCAGGTATTTCTAAAATATGGTTCGATATGTCCGATATACTAAAATTAGATGGCGCACCTTGCATTAAAATATTCGACGCTTCTAAAAAAATGTAATACGCTGCGCGAATGACAAAAACACCGATAATGATCGTTAAAACAGAATCAATCCAATAAATTTGAAAATACTTCATCAGAAAAGCACCAACTAAAACACCAACGGAAATAAGTGCATCGCTCAATAAATGTAAATAGGAGGAACGCAAATTCAAACTTTTTTCTGCATCGGCGTGAAGCAACAAAGCAGAAACAGCATTAGCGACTAAACTTATAATCGCGACTGGAATCATAACAGAAGTATTAATTTTTTGAGGATAGATGAGCGATCGAAAAGCCTCAAAAAATAAAAAAACAGAAATGCCAATTAAAATGGCAGCGTTGAAAAGCGCAACCAAAATTTCAGCGCGTTTATAACCAAAAGTTTTTTTATTATCAGCTACGCGTTTACCCAACCTAATAGCGATGAGTGAAGTAATGACGGCGACGCTATCTGAAAAATTATGTAGCGCATCACTGATTAAGGCTAAACTTCCTGAAAAAACACCACCAATAATTTCGGCAAAGGTGATAATTAAATTGAGTATAACAACAAAAAATAATTTTGTTTCACTCACGCCTTCCACCGAATGGCTGTGCGAATGCCCGTGTGGATGACTATGCGAATGTGTGTGCGAATGATTATGTGGCAAAATTCCAAATTTAAATAAAATATAATTATGCAATTTAGCGACTATACAAGAAATAAAAAAACTGTTTTATCTTTACAAGAAAAATTTCATGCTTAAAGAAGTCCTCATCGCTGATTTTAAGGCTGAAAGTGCCATAACTAAAAAATTATTAGATCGAATGCCTGAGTCTCAGCTCGATTTTAAACCGCACTAAAAATCTGCAAGCATCGTTCGATTAGCATCACACATAGCAGCTTTGCCGCAATTTATACCCATCATGTTGATTCGGATGGATTGAATTTTGCTGGTTTTAAAAGTGCTTTAACGCCGCCACAAACCAAAAGTGAAGTCCTTGAGAACTTTAAAATGATGGAACAAAAAACGCTCGAAGCCTTAGAAGCTACTACGGATGAAAAATTGCTCGGTAAGTTTAAAGTAGCTTTTGGTGAGCACGTCTTGTCAGAAAAAATCGTTTTAACGAAATTCAATCCATGTTTCGACACATAACGCACCATCGGGGACAATTTTCCGTGTATTTACGCTTGTGTAATATTCCTTTATCGAATATGTACGGACCAACAGCAGACGAAAGATAAATTTATAATGGTTAATTTTTTAATGGTTAATATCGCTCATCATTAATCATTAACCATAAGGCTTCCTTAAAAAACGAAATTAGGTTTAATTCTTTGTGAATCTTTGTTCCTTGAAAGACCTAATAATTCTCGAAAAATTACTTTTTAATTTTTTATAAGAAAACCTTCCATTAACCATTAAAACCTTGACACATATCCAAAATGGGTTTTAATGCGTCCGAAATCAAAATCTGTATTTTGAAATTTGCCGACACCAAAAGTTACAGAAAAAATTCCCGCTTTTGAATCTATGTGCGCTCCCAAACCTACTCCCGTTGCATAGTAAGTATCGTTACTAATGCGTGAATTATTTCTGTAGGCACCAAAATCATAAAAACCCATCAAGTAAGTATTTTTGCCTGTCAATAGGCGCAGTTCTAAAGTACTCAATGCAAATTGCGTTGCCAATAAACTTTCCTCATCGAAACCACGCTGCAATCTGTTTCCTCCGAGCCGAAACAATTCACTCGTTCCCCACTGATTCGTTCCTAAAAGTGCTGCACCATCAATTTGCCATTTTACAGTAGCGCGACGCGCCAAGGGCAAATAATATTCTGAGTGAAATTCAGGTTTGAGTACAGTTGTTTTTAGAGTGACAGTATCATATAAACTTTCAAAACTAAATTTACTATCAACACTATCGCGCAAACGCAAAATATCCGCATTTTTTGAAACCAATCGCTGTCCTAAACCTATCTTAAAATTAAAAACAAAACCTCTGTACGGATTAGGCGGATAATCTAATTTTTTGTACTCGTAAATAAAATTAATAAATGTATTCGTAACATCGAAATTGGCAGGTAATTGTCGCGTCCGCAAAACAATTGACGTATCAATAATCAAATTGGAAGCCGAAAAAATATTCGCTTGCAATTCAGCCTTGGAAAAAAAATCGAGTTGCGACACAACGCCTAATTTTGTATTCGTTTCTATGTAAGCCGAATCGCGCTTGTATAAATTAAAAGCAGCGTTAACACCAAAAGGAAGATTGGGAATAAAAGGTAGTTCGAGATTTAACTGTAAATGCGGACTTTCGGCACGCAAATTATCAAATCGCGCTGATACACGCTCACCCCAATTCCAATAATTAAACATATCGAACTGTGCATCTAAAGTGATTTGAAATTGCGTGGAGCCGTCTAAACCCGTTGTCGGTTGAACACCGATGAGACCAGAAAAACGCAAATCGCGCTTACTTTCCAAAAAATATTGCACATTGGCACGTCCAGTTTCAAAAAAATCAATCAACGTTGGTTTAATTTCTTTAGAATAACCCGAAGTTTTGATACGCTCGGTGACATTATTTATTAAATCTTGATTGAATGTCATGCCTTTTTTTAAAAGCGTGACAATTTTTTTAAGCGGCAAACTCGCAGTAGTCAGGTTTCTAAAGTAAACGGAATCGAGAATAAAATATTTATTGGATTCTACTGCACCAAAAAAAATAAGTGAATCAGTAGAATAATTTTTTAGCGAAAGTTCTAAAGAAGCGAATGGATAGCCATTATTGTTGTACCACTTCACAATGCGTTTTTCAAGTTTATCTATTTCGATGACGTTAACAGCTATCAAACTATCGGACGTGAAAATAATTTTTTCATCGCTCGCGCATTTCGATTTCAAATTTTTCACATCGAGAAAAATATTTTTTATTTTTTTGCCGAGATGAATTTTTGCAAAAATATTTTTTGATGAATTGAAGATGGAATCGCATGAAATTTCTAAAAAATTTTTTTGTCTCGTGGCAAAAATAAAATTTTTAAAAAAATTTCGTGCAGAAGATGAATCGGTAAAAATTTCTTTTCTAAAATTTTTTGCGTCGGGTTGCGAAAAAAATAAAATAGAATCAGTTGGTGTTTCAAAAATAAAATGAATAGTGTATTGCGCTTTAAGTTCTGTTATTATTGAACAAAACAAAATTAGAATGACGGCAATAAAACTATTAAATCTCATTCAAACCCTTTAAACATTTTTCTACGTTCACATAAATTCTTTGCGTCGCTCCGAGAGAAGAAATTTTCTCAAATGATTTGCCTGTTACTGTTTCGTACAAATTAATGTACCGTTCTGAAATTTGTTTCACCCAAGCTGTTTTCATTTCTGGTATTTGTTGTCCTGCTAAACCTTGAAAATTATTTTCAATTAACCACTCGCGTACAAATTCTTTGGATAGTTGTTTCGGTTTTTGTCTGGCTTTAACCAAAGCATCAAAACCTTCTGCATGGTAATAACGCGAAGAATCGGGCGTATGAACTTCATCAATTAAGGTTATTTTACCGTCGCGCACACCAAATTCATATTTTGTATCCACTAAAATTAATCCGCGCGCTGCAGCCATTTCAGTTCCACGTTGAAATAAAGCATGCGTATATTTTTCAAGTTGCGCGTATTGTTCAGCCGTTGCCAAACCGCGCGCAATAATTTCTTCTTTCGAAATATCTTCATCGTGCCCGACATCGCTTTTGGTTGAAGGTGTAATAATCGGCGTTTCAAATTTTTGATTTTCAATCATTCTCTCCGCTAAATTTACACCGCACAAAATACGTTTACCACTTTTATATGTTCGCCAGGCATGACCTGTTAAATATCCGCGAATCACCATTTCAATTCGGAAAGGCTGACAGTTATAACCGATTGAAACATTATTATCGGGCACAGCTATCAACCAATTCGGACAAACATCCCGCGTAGCATTTAAAAAATATTGCGCCGTGAGATTTAAAACTTGCCCTTTGTATGGAATTGTTTTTGGTAAAATGACATCGAAAGCAGAAATTCTATCACTCGCTACCATGACGAGTTTATCGCCTATGGTGTAAACATCGCGAACTTTACCGCGATAAAAATTTGATTGCCCTGAAAACTTAAACTTTGGCAGTTTCATATTTTAGTTTATAGTTGATAGTTGTAGCGAGACAACCAATTATTTGGCAAATATAAGCCATACACTTTGAAAAATAATTAGGTTAAAAATCAAAAACTTCGTCAAACAAAAAAAGCCGATCCTACAAGTAGGAACGGCTTTTAATCATCAAACTATTCTAAACAAAAATGTAAATTATTAAATCTAAAGACTTATTGTAGCGTATTGCGTTTCGTCGCCTGCAATAACTTCTACTAAGTAAACACCCACAGCCAATTTTTCTAAATCGAAACGTTTGTGCAAATCTTGAACATCTTTATTAATTTGTTCAAAAACCAAACGCCCTTCTATATCATAAACACGAACGTTCACGTCTGATAATTTATTTAGAAGCACGTTTACATCTACCTTATTACCCTTCTGAACAATGTTTGGCAAATACTTTTCTTTTCTTTCGTTTTCAGACATCTTTATAGATGTTTCTGTCAACTCGAAAGGTTGAATAGTTTTAACCAAATTTTTCTTAACTACCAATGTGTAATAGCCAGCATCGAGATTGTTAAGGTTCAGACGCTTAGAAAAAGTATTTACTTTCTCGACGGAAGTTTCTGAATAAAGAACGTGCCCATTGGCATCGTTTAATTCGATTTCAATAGCATCGTTCAAATTGTTCGATACTGAAACCATTAATGTTTTGCTATTAGAAACAGCAAAAATTTTTACGCTTGAACCTGATAATACAACAGGAAGATTTGAGGCGTTTGTGAAAGAAATTGCACTTATGCTTAGCGCAACAAAGAGAATAAAAACAATACGGAATTTCATAATTGAAAATTTTAATTGTTAAAAAAAATCGTTTAATAAAAAAATATTTTTTGAGCAAATAGAACTGCAAAAATTTAATTCTTATTTGCTTCGTTTTTTATTATTTATATTGCAAAGGTAGGAGCGTAAATCTTTTCAATCCAAATTTAATTCCGAAAATAAGGGGTGGCTTTAAAACCATTCTGTCAGACAAAATAATATTTTGTAAATCGAGGTAATTATTTTTCAATCAACCGCGTTTTTTTAATAAAGAACTTTAAAGTCTGAATTAGAGAGTGAAAAATTAAGGTAATTTTTGAGATTATTTAAGTTAAAGTTGCTTAATTAGATTTGTAAATTTTAAATTGATGTAAATTATTTAGGGTAAACTATTACCCCAGCATTTATGATGGGGTCTCAAATAATTAATTATTGGCTTTAGCCATGAATTAAATCCTGTCTCAATTTTGAAGGGATCATGCCTAAATGTTAAACACGTTATTCTGTACCCCAGCATAAATGCTGGGGTAATAGTTTTTCTTATTTATGTCCAAATTCATAATGAATTTTGTTCTAGAAAACGAGCAATAGCCCGTTACGTAAATTTAATTCCTTAAACAAAAAAGGCCGTTCCTAAGATAGGAACGGCTTTCAATCATCAAACTATTCTAAACAAAAATGTAAATTCAAAAATTAAAGGCTTAGAGTTGAATACTGTACTTCTTCGCCAGCAACAACTTCTACCAAGTAAGTACCTGTTCCTAATTTCGTTAAATCGAAACGTTTGTGTAAATCTAAAACAACGTAATTTGTCTCTTCAAACACTAAACGACCTTCGTTATCATAAATCAATACGTGAACATTAGAGTATTTACCAAGCAACACGTTAACATCCAATTTATTACCTTTCTGGGTGATGTTTGGCAAAAACTTTTCTTTGCGCTCGTTCTCAGAAATTATCACAGATGTTGCTGTCAACTCAAAAGGTTGAACCGTTTTGACCAAATTTTTCTTAATTGTTAAGACATAGTGCCCTGCATCAAGATTAACTAAGCTTAAACGTTTTGTAAAACTATTGGTATTTTTTGCTATTTCAGTATATAAAATAACGCCGTCCGCATCTTCTAAAGAAACTTCAAGAACATCATTTAGAAGGTTATTAACGTTAACGGTTATAGCTTTTGTGTTTGCTACGGCTGAAATTTTGACGCTTGAACCAGCAAGTTCGACAAAACGCTCTGAATTGTTAGCGAAAACTGCAACGTTTAATAACATTGCAAAAATGGAAATAAAAACTGTACGTGATTTCATAAAAAAAAATTTAATTGTTAAAGACATGGGGTGATTAAAAAAATATTTTCAGTAAATTAATTTTCGATTTTTAATTTAATTTTTTATTATCGAGTATTAAATTATTTATGTTGCAAATTTACGGTCATTATGTTTTCATTTCCAAATTTAATTTTGAAATCTTAACTTAGGGTTAATAATAAACGAACTTGCTTTCTATGGGTTAATTCATAGAAAGCATAAAGTTTATACCTATCAGAAAAAAAAACTTACATTCTTTGTTTGTAGTTTTGCGTTAAAACCGAATAATAGTTTGAAATTTACACTTAGATTATTTCATATTTTTTTTGAAAAAAAACTAAACGTTAACATTAAATTTAGATTAGGATGAGAAAAAAAGAAAGAAAACACGCTAAAAATTGGTTTACGCACAGACTAAATACCGTTTACCAAATTATATTTTTTGGCTGCGCCTCAATCTTTATCATGAGTTGTCAAAATAATAAGCCTATTGACTTACCAAGTTTACCCGATGGCGCTTCTTATATTGCAGAAACACCACAAAGAGTTGGCGATGTAAACAAAGGATTAAATTATTTAGTCAATGGCGATTACTTGAGTTCAGGTATTCCTTACGATATTTTTAAATTGGTTTATACGGATTCTTCTAATTTTTTAGGAAGAACAGGCGATGCTGCGAGTGTAGGTTTTAACTGGAATGTCGTAACATCTTCAAATGGGATAAAAGTTGTAGCTACCAACTGCTTGAGTTGTCATGCAACGGGTTTAATGGGTAAAACAATTATCGGACTTGGAAATACTTCTGATGACAACACTGTTAGTAGAGCAAATACATTAAATACTTTAGATGCTGGCGTTGCCATAAAATATGGAAAAACTTCTAAAGAATGGGAAGCGTATTATCCGTTCAGTCGTGGATTTTCGAGCATTGCGCCTTATATTTTAACTTCAACACAAGGTATAAATCCAGCCGATAAAATATTTGGCTCACTTTCTGTTTTTCGAGACCCAACAGATTTAATTTGGGCGAGTGATGGAAAACCTTCATTTAGTATTCCAGTTGAAGAAATACCAACAGATGTGCCAGCCTGGTGGCTTTTAAAAAAGAAACACGCCCTATATTATAATGGTCTTGGCGTAGGCGACTTTGGCAGATTAAGTATGGCGTCTGCTTTAGTGACAATGAAAGACAGTGCGGAAGCGCGAAAAATTGATAATAAATTTTCCGATGTAATGGCATACATCAAAAGTATTCAAGCACCACTTTATCCATTTACAATTGATAAAACTTTAGCCGATGCCGGAAAAGTTATTTACATTAATACGTGTTCAAAATGTCACGGCACGTACGATGCAGGAAATGTAACTTACCCAAACTTATTAATTGATCAAAAATCAGTCAATACCGATGCCGCCTTAGCAAATGTTTATTCCGAATATCCGCAGTATCACACGTGGTATAATAATAGTTGGTTTGCTAAAGGCGCAAATTCTGCGCAGCTACTTCCGACGAAAGGTTATGTCGCGCCACCGCTTGATGGTATTTGGGCAACTGCTCCGTATTTGCACAATGGGTCTGTTCCAACTTTATACGATTTATTTCATGGTTCAGAAAGACCCAAATATTGGGAACGCACGTTCGACAATTCAGATTACGATGAAGTAAAAGTGGGTTGGAAATATACATCTAAAACTTCAAAGGAAAGTACTAAAACGTATGACACAACTTTAAAAGGATATACAAATGTGGGGCATTATTATTCAAGTATATTAACGGAAGCTGAAAAAAAGCAATTGATTGAATATTTGAAAACGCTGTAAAATTGTCTAAAAAATTATCTAACTTAATAATTTTATAAATAC
>ENA-OBIO01001122-OBIO01001122.1-metagenomes-genome-assembly--contig:-NODE-1122-length-11371-cov-3.23427_pt1 | contig 11371 bp, 12 predicted proteins | sample MGYA00153383_OBIO01 | MGnify analysis MGYA00153383 | reverse complement strand
AACCCAATCCGATAGCTATCGGATCCACTAAGTAAAAAATTTAAATCAACACTTAGATCTCATCAAAATCAATCACTACTTTTTCCGTTAACGGATGCGATTGGCAGGTTAAAATATAACCATCTTCTACTTCCGCCTCTGTTAATGCAAAATTAGCATCCATTTTTACTTTGCCTTCTATTACTTTAGCTCGGCAAGTGCAGCAAACAGCTCCTTTGCAGCTAAAAGGCGCATCAACACCAGCTTCTATAGCAGCATCTAAAATTGTTAACCCTTCGGTGTTTAATTTTATGTGTGTTTCGATACCATATTGTATCACTGTAATCTCGCTATTCACAGCCGCTCCCGTAACTTGGCCTTCTGCTTTAGCTACTGCATCAATTACCGCACTGAAATATTCTATATGTATTTTTTCTTTTGCAAGGTGCAATCCTTCTAATGCTTGCTTAATATTTTCCATCATGGGAGCTGGTCCGCAGATAAAATATTCATCTGCATTTTTAGCATCGTAATGGTCAACAATCGCTTTTACGCGATCTACTGTTAGCAATCCTTTTTGTAAGTCATTAACCGCTGTTTTTGGAGCATCGTATACATTTACTAAGGTTAATTTATCCGCATTTTCAGAAACAATTTTTTCTAACTCCGCATTAAAGATGGTTGAGTCTTCATCTCTGTTAGCATAGATTAGTGTTAACTTACTTTGTTTTTCAACATACAATACACTTTTAATAATGCTCATCATCGGTGTAATACCGCTACCACCTGCAAATAACACATAGTGCTTTTTGTTATTACCTGATAATACCGAATGGAAATTTCCCATAGGCGTCATCACTTCCATCACATCACCCACTTTTAAGGTGCGATTCATATATGTGGATGCTCTTCCGTCTGCTACTTCTTTAACAGCTACGCGCCACTCTTTATCGCCATAAGGGCTGCTACACAAACTATATGAACGACGAATTTCTTCGCCATTCACGTTTAATTTAACAGTAATATATTGTCCCTGTTTAAATTGAAATTCGTGTTGTATTTGAGGGGGAACATCAAATGCGATAGAGACCGCATCAGTCGTTTCTCTTTTTATATCTTTTACTTTTAGGGAATGAAAACGTGCCATACTGTTTTTTTTAAGTTGCGTAAAAATAGAGGTTTTTATGGCATTATACCAAATATATTTAACTTATAATTCGGTTTTAACCACCTTGGAAACATAGAAATGACAACCAAACTAGATCTTCTCTATGCCCTGGTAGTTTATAAAAAGCACGATATAGTGTTTATAATAACATGACGTTATTTAAACCAATTAGTTTTCGGATTTTTACTGGTATTTATAACGGCTCTAATAACGACGAAATTCTTTTTTTCGTTCACTTGAAAGTGAATCATATAAGGAAACTTAGGAATTACTAGGCATCTGACATCCGCGTATCTATTTTGAAAAAAAGGATTAGATGCAATAGAATTAATGGTTCGATTTACATTTCTTAGAAATTTATCAGCGATATGTGCATCGATAATATCATAATAACTTAAGGCTTTTTGAATATCATTAAAAGCTCGTTTATTAATTTTGATAAGATATGTCATTATTTTCTTTTGAGTTGCTTTTTTGCAAAAGACCAATCCAATAATTCTTCGTCTTTATCAGTTTTAATGCGGTTTAACACAAGTGTTTTATCTTCATCCGAAATATCATAAGGGTTTTCCTTTTTTAATTCAAACTTTACTTTCAACGCTTTTACAACAGCTTTTAAAGCATTCAATTGATCAATTGTAGTTGGGTGTGCTATAAATATGTTTTCAGTTTGCATAATAAAACAATTAATTGATTGTACACTGTTAAATCACAAATAAGATTTCTACTTTTCAAAATATCTTTGTTATACAAATTTAAACAAAATAATGTGTAGTTACAATATGCTTAATATAACAGATAAGTAAATTAATCTCTTTCAATAACTACTTTTTTATACCAACTCTAATAATTTTTTATAAACGCCATCCACCTTGTTAGATAGGGCCTCCGTTGTGCCTTGCTCAATAATTTCACCTTTTTCCATCACTATAATTTTAGTAGCATGATGAATGGTTGATAAACGATGTGCGATAATAATAGATGTCCGATTTTTAGCTAATTCCAAAGAGGCTTTTTGTATTAGTTTTTCAGTTTCTAAATCAATTGACGACGTTGCTTCATCTAATACAAAAACAGGAGGGTTATATACATACGCTCTCACAAAGGCCACCAATTGGCGTTGTCCGGCCGATAACATAGCGCCACGTTCTTTCACATTATAATGATAGCCGTTAGGCAGTTTAGAAATAAAGTCATGGATACCAATTTCTTTGGCGGCCATAATTACTTGTTCCTCTGTAATAGAAGGATTATGCAACGTAATGTTATTTAAAATGGTATCGCTAAATAAAAATACATCTTGTAACACCACACCAACCGATTCGCGCAGTTCATTTAAGTTATAGTTAGCGATAGAAATACCATCAATTAATATTTCACCTTTATTAATTTCATAAAAGCGACTTAGCAAATTAATAATACTTGATTTTCCTGCCCCAGTAGCCCCAATAATAGCAATGGTTTCGCCATGATTAATAGAAAACGAACAATCTTTAATGACGTAGTTTTCTTCTTTATAGGCAAACCATACATGTTTAAATTCTATATTTCCTCGTATGTGTTTGGCCGACGCCGTTCCTGTTTCGGATATTATTTCTTGATTATCAATCACCTTAAAAACGCGATCAGACGCCACTATACCCATTTGTAAGGTGTTTAATCGATCAGCCAATAAGCGAATAGGGCGAAACACCATATTAATCAGCATAATAAAAAACGTGATTTCTCCTAGTTGTATATTATAGGTATTGGCTTTTAGTCCGGCAAACCACATGAATAGGGCAATAGAGACGGCCGATAAAATTTCAACTACCGGAAAAAATACGGAGTAATACCATATAGAACGAATGTTAGCTACTTTATGTTTTTCATTAATAGCTTTAAATTTATCATACTCTATATTTTCTCTGTTAAACAATTGCACAATGCGCATACCCGATATATGCTCGTTGGTAAAGGCATTGAGCGATGCTACGGCATTTCGCACTTCGGTAAATGTTTTTTTAACACCATTTTTAAATAAGTTAGTGGCAATTAATAATAACGGAATGGTGCTTAATGTTACCAATGCTAATGCCCAGTTCGTGTATATCATCACGGATATAAAAATTAGGATGGTTAAAATATCTCCTGTAATTACAATAAATCCTTGCGAAAACACATCGCTTAAACTTTCAATATCTGAAACAGCCCTTGTAACAAGTGTTCCAACGGGTGTGTTGTCAAAATAAGTATTCTTTAATTTCAAGATATGTTTATACACTTGCTTACGCAGATCTTGCACAATATTTTGTCCCAATAAATTAGTAACATACATATTTGTAAATTGTAATAAGGCTTCTAAAATTAATACGCCAACTAACAATAAACCCATACGATTCATAAACGCAAATTTATCTGCCTTTGGCAAATAGCCTTTATCGGCAGGGTCTTCAATGCCTATGCAGTTTAGCGCTTCTTTAATTAAAAGTGGACGAACAATTGATAAAGCAGCTAAAGTAAGCGTGAGTAATAATGCCAGTATAAATAATTTTTTATACGGTTTACTGTACGATAAAATTCGTTTAATTAATGTGAAGTTAATGCCTGATTTTTTCTCCTTATCCATAAATGAATATCGTGTTAGGGTATTGAATATGGCTTAAATACAAGGCATGCGCAGGAACCGACATTCCGGCATCGCTCCTGTTTTTATTGTCTATCACTATTTTAAATTCTTCTAAGGTCATTTTTCCTTTACCTATTTGTAACAAGGTTCCTACTATAGAGCGAACCATGTTATGCAAAAAACGATTGGCTGTTATTTTAAAAACAAATTCCGCATCATTTAGTTTAACCCACTCTGCCTGAGTTACCGCGCAATTGTTGGTTTTAGTTTGCGTATTCAATTTACTAAAACTTGTAAAATCAACCACCGTTAATAAACATGCAGCCGCTTCGTTCATGGCTTTTATATCTAAATCGCCAAACACATAATACGAACTATTTGTTAAAAAAGGATTTTTTCGTTGATGAATAAAATACTCGTAGCTTCTACAAATGGCGTCAAATCTGGCATTAGCAGTATCGTTTACTAATTGAATTGAATTGATGGCAATTTCGTAGGGCAAAATTTTATTGAGTTTGTAAATACAATTAGATTCATCTAAATGTAAATTAGGGTTACTTGAGTCAAAATGCGCATAATAATCTTTCGCATGCACGCCAGTGTCTGTTCTGCCACAACCAACAATACTGATGGGTTCTCCTAAAATAATTGATAATTTTTCCTGAATAATTTGTTGCACCGTATAAGGTGTATTATCCTGCACCTGCCAACCATTGTATGGCGCTCCATTGTATGCTAATTGTATAAAATAACGAGGCATTGGTCAAAGATACACATTTTTAAATCGTCTAAAAATACGGTTAGTTTGATTTTCAATTTTTATATGAAGATATCAATAGTATTAAAAGAGGATATTTTAAAAGTGATTTTTGTCAGTTCGAGCGGAGTCGAGAACTTAAAACACTTATTATTACAAGTATCTCGATTAGATGATGTGACAAAATTAAAAGAGGCCGCTTAAAAAGACAACGTCTTTTTCTGAATCTAACCCGTTTTTTATTTAATAGTAACCATTATTTAAAAATAGCCAAGTATCTTTTCAAGAAATAATTAGTTGTCGGTAATAATAAATTTTTCTGTTGCGAGAACATCATTGTTTTCCGATACTCTTAAAAAATAAATGCCGGTTTCTAAATTTTCACGATTCAAAATGTATGACTGCCCAGAAATATTTTTAATTTGTTTTACTACTTGTCCTGCGGAATTATAAATGATTAGATTCACCTTATTTAAAACTGTTTTAAAAGTTAAAGTTGTTTCGTTCGAAAACGGATTTTGAGAGATGACTACTTTGTTTGTTTTAATGAAATTATCCGGAAGAGATAACGTCACCAAGCCACAATTATACGAAGACGGTGATGGCCAAACTGTATTAGTTCCAATTCTCACGCACTGTAAATCAGATCCGCCTTCAAAAGGGCAAAATAATTGTAACGGGCCATGCGCACTTCCAATGCCCTCTATCAATTTATAATATGGGGGTCCTCCTAAGTCATAAGTAAATGCTTTATGATAGTTGTTGCCAACTAAAACTGAATCGATTGATACAATACGAACAGCTGCGCAAGATAAAATACTTTTTAAAGTATCTCCTACATTCAAATTAAAATCATAGGCCAATGTATCCCTTCCATTATCAAATAAATAAACCTTTCTATTTGGAATGTCTTGCCTAAATGCTCCCCGATAAAATTTTCCGTAAGGATAGCCTGGGTTAGTTGGAGTTGGGTAAGTATATGTATAACCGTTTTGGTAAAGCTTATGATAAACAAAGGAACCAATAGTTGTATCCCCAGAAATAATCAAACTATATTGATCGTAAGTTACTATATTTGTGCCATTTCTACCATAATTTAATCCGTTCCATAGGCAATTTGAATCAGGGAATTGATGATATACATTTGTTTGTGCTTGACCTACTATTGAAGTCAAAGCTAAGGTTATCAAAATAAAAATAACTTTTTTCATGGTTTTAATTTTAAATAGTTTTTACAGTAGTTAGGATATTGCTTATTACGAATTTAGGGAATTAATATGAGTATTAATATACCACTTAAAAGGTTTTTAGCACAATGCAAAACAGACAATTTTTTTTGCCTAAATTCAAACTCCAATAAACATTCTTTCTACAAAAATAGAACCTCTGATTAACTCAATATTCTAAAAAACTATTTAATTTGTCAACTATTCTATTATCCTAATTTTTTAGTAATCTTGTAAATGCTAAAAAATAATCTCCACACCTTTTTATATTTCATTACGCTATGCTTGTTTTCGCATACAATTGAAGCTCAAGCAAAAGACACCATCTTATTAATGAATGGAAATAAGGTTGTGGAACGGGTTATTGATACGTTAATTGGCGCCGTTACCATTGTTGATCCTGAGAAGCCTACAGCTAAATTACATTACGAATATGACGAAATCTATTGCGTACGCTACGGGACTGGGTTAAAGGATTATTATTATTCTCAAGACTCTATCAATGGAAATTATTTTACACGCGACGAAATGGAATATTATATTTTTGGAGAACGCGATGCGCGTAAAGGTTTTAAAGCTCGCGGTTGCTTAATTGGTGCTGGGATAACAGGCTTAGTCAGTGGTGGATTAGGTATCTTTTTTGCTCCCGTTTTTCCTTATGGTTATATGGGCTTAAGCGGCATTACGAAAGTGAAAATCAAGCATAGTACTATTAGTAACCCAAATTACATTGAACATGATGCTTATATTTTAGGTTACGAACGAGTAGCTCGAGGCAAACGCCGTATACAAGCATTAATAGGAGGATCAATAGGTTTAGTTGTTGGGTATGGTTTATACTTTGGGGTTTTAAAAGATAATTTACCTGCTACGATTAAAATCAGTTTTTAAAATTTTAGTTCAATGTTATGATACAAAAAAAAGTTTTATTACTTGGCTCTGGAGAATTAGGAAAAGAATTAGTTATTGCACTACAACGATTAGGGCAATACGTTATTGCTATTGATTCATACAAAGATGCGCCAGCTATTTTAGGACTACGGAATCAGTGTTCTATTTAAACAATTATGCAAAAGGTCTAATCAAAAAAGCATCATTGATTCAATGTGAAATTTTGATTGAATAAAATCAGTTACTTGTTGGCGGCTTAGTGTAGCCTATAAATCGGCTCTATATCTTCTGTACCATCATGGATAACGCTTAAATCTTTAATTAATCCGCTGTTGATACCATACACCCAGCCATGTAAATGCAAAGGTCTTTTTTTCCAGGTCTCCTGAACAATTGTTGTTTTTGCTAAGTTTCGTAATTGTTCCACAACATTTAGCTCTGTTAGCCGATCGGCTCTTTTATCAAGACTTTCAATAGCCTCTAGCTCAATGTGATGTTTGCTATACACATCTTTAATGTTACGCAACCAGTTGTCTAAAAAGCCATGAAACTCATTACCCATAGCCGCTTTAATACCACCACAGCCATAATGACCGCATACAATCACGTGTTTTACTTCTAAATATTTAACGGCATACTCGAGTACGCTAAGCAAGTTCATATCTGTATGTACAACTAAATTCGCAATATTACGGTGTACAAATATTTCACCCGATTCGGTGTTAGTTACTTCATTTGCTGGTACACGACTGTCGCTACAGCCAATCCAAAGGTAATCGGGTTTTTGGCCTAACGATAATTTTTTAAAATATTCAGGATCATCAAGTTTTTTCGACATCGAGAAACGTCTGTTTCCATCTATTAATTTTTTATAACTTATTTCCATGGTTGTATTATTTATGATATTTAATTAAATCTATGGTTATACTTTTTTTCTTACTTGATACAATAAAATCATTAATCACATCTTTTGCATCGGCATTTAATTTTTTGTTAATAGTGTAGTCAATGGTTACCATACTGTTTTTTTGAACTGATTTAAAAAACGAAATTAAATATCCTTTATTAAAAAATGTGAGGTGTTGTGGTAATTTAATGATGTAGTACATTTTGCCATCAATTAATTCTTTAGTAGAATCGAACGAAGTGGTAATGTTATCTCTGATAATAAAAATAACAGCTACTACTAATCCGGCGCAAACACCTTTCAATAAATCGGTAATAAGCATGACTACTATCGTAACGAAAAAGGGCAAAAACTGCTCATAACCAGCCATAATCATCTCTTTAATAATAGAGAGTTTTGTTAATTTAAAACCAGTCATGATTAAAATAGCAGCCAGGCAAGCATTGGGGATTAGTGCTAATAGTTGCGGAAACAAGAGGACGCTGCTTAATAATAGTAAAGCGTGTATAACAGCCGAGGCTTTTGAAGTTGAACCCGCACTGATATTAGCAGAACTCCTAACGATAACAGATGTTACGGGCAGTCCACCAATCAATCCGCAAACCACATTGCCAATACCTTGAGCTACTAATTCTTTATTAGTATTAGATTCGTTTTTATCTGGATCCAATTTATCAAGGGCTTCAATGCCTAATAATGTTTCTAAACTGGCAACAACAGCCAAAGTCATGACGACCACCCAAAAAACGGAAGTAGTGATGAATCCGAAGTCAGGAAAAAATAAATTGTTTGTTAAATCTTTTACAGATGAAATTACGGGTAAGTTTACTAAATGTTGTTTGTCAATGGCTAAGGCGGAATACCCTCTAAAAGCAACCGTTAGCAGTATACCAAAGATAACAACAAGCAAAGGACCAGGTAAAGCTGATAAAAATTTATCTTTTTTGTAAAAGGGTTTGTCAGCAACAATTAATACAACAAATGACACAACGCCAATAATAATTGCTCCAGGAGTAATGTAGTTTATCATATTAATTAGTTCTGTAAATGAGTTTTGCCCATCTGACTGAAAAAACTCAAAATCACCATCTGGGTCTCTATCATAACCAAATAAATGTGGCACTTGTTTAATGATTAAGATAATCCCTATACCTGCCAACATCCCCTTAATAACAGAATTTGGTATATAGTTACCAACACTACCCGCTTTAATTATACCAAAAAGTATTTGTAAAATACCGGCACACACAACCGCTGCTAAAAAAGCTTCATAACTACCTAACTTCAATATGGATGCAATAACAATAGCAGTTAACCCAGCAGCAGGGCCAGATACGCTATATTTAGAGCCACTAAAGGCAGTTACTAAAATGCCACCAACAACACCGGCAATGATGCCTGAAAATAATGGAACACCACAAGCCATAGCAATTCCTAAACAGAGCGGCAATGCAACAAGAAATACAACAACACCCGATTTTAAATCGGCTAAACTATTTTTTTGAATCATAAAAAATAAATAAATAATTATTTAATAATTGAAAAACACATTCAATATTTTTAAATGCAATGTTCTAAATAATAATTTATTTTTTGGGAGGAGGAGTGTTGATGCCTAATACAGGCGACTGCTTAAGGTTTAACAGTTTAATTAATAAAGCAGTTTTAGAATTATCGCCAGAAGCAAAAGAGGGATTGAATTCAGAAAAGCAATATTCATCTTTTAATTCAAACTTTTTTTCTTTTGAATCGTCTTCATGATCGTCGCCGTCTTCCGAAGAGATTTCTATAGAACTAAATTTATAATTTTTAGATAGATGTATAATCGTAAATTGAAAACACGACAAAAAAATACCCAAGAAAATGAGAATAAAAGAGATATGTTTAATTGATTGTTTCACTTAATGAGTTCCAAAAGTAAGTTTAATTTTTTAAAATCAACTGTTAAACTTATTTAAGAAAACGATTTCGGTATTATTGAAAAAATGTTCTTACCAGCCCAAACGACAACATGTAATTGTTAGTTGGTATCTTTGCATCGTGGTTATACTCTGTGGTATAAGATATTTCGGCTAACCAGTTTTCTGAAAGATTGTATAATAAACCATAAAAAACCCGAATGCGATTAAATCCATTATAACCTTTTTCGTAATACATACCGTCAAATTTATAATAGGCTTCAGCAGCAATATAAGGCGTTAGTTTATGCGGTAATTTATAGCGAATCGTCACTTTATTTCTTAAGTAAAAATCGCGTAATCGGTTGCCCTGAGCGTCTGCATTAAAGTCTTTAAATTGCATGTCACTCAACAAGCGATCAAAGAAAACAAATTTCCCTACTTTTTTTCGATATGTAAAATACCCTTCAAACTGATGGCGGTAGCTAAAGGAAGGGTCGTTTCGTTTTTTATCAGCGAAAATATAATTGAATGTAAATCTTAAATTTTTACTTATTTTCCCTAAAGCCCCAACATCAAAATAAGAATAACCATATTGTGATCCATTATTAATAAATCGGGATTGGGTTTGAAGATGAATCATAAAACGCTTATTGAGCGGTGATTCAACTTCAAGATTTCCCCATAATTGAAAGTCTTTTTGTGCAGGTTGTGCAAACGAAAAAATAGTTAGCAGTATAAAACCGAAGGTGTAATATGTAAATCTATTTTTCAATACGTTAACAAAACTATTTGTTTAAATATAGCTAAATAAAAATAAATAAATTGTGTCACAAAATTTCTTTAGAAAGTAATAGAGCCATATCTTAAAAATAATTTATTTTAAGACGACGACATGTCCAATGAAATTGTGTTGCTTATGGAAAACATCTTTTAAATCGACTTTCCATGTATAAACATCTTCTTGCACTTTTTCGCCATGTCCCTTGTAAGTAGCGTCCCAACCTTGATTGACGTCGTTAGTGTTAAATATTTGCACACCCCATCTGTCAAAAATCGAAAGGGTGTAACTTGTTGGATCCCATCCGATGCCCATTGGCAAAAAGGCATCATTCAATCCATTATCATTTGGTGTAAATGTATTTGGAGCATAAAATGTAAATATCGGCTCTACTTTTATTGTTTTTGTGATTGAATCTTTACACCCAAAATTATTAGTAGCGACTAAGGTTACCGGATATTCTCCTTCATCTTGATAATTTAAATTGATCGAATTACTTGTAAAATTCCCTAGGGTAGTTACCCATTTTATATTATTATAATTAGTGGATGTGTTATTTAAAACAAAAGGGGCATCAAACATATTTCCGTCAAAAGTATTACTCGTAAAATTTGGAGTTGGAACTATGTAAACATTAATATTAGATAAAACATTCGGTACTGTTTTACATCCATCATTTGTTGTCACAATTAATGTACCCGAGTACACGCCTGATTTTGTAAAACAAACATGGGCACTTGGACTAGAACTTGATTGCCCATCGCTAAACGCCCAATTCCAAGAGCTAATTATACCGGAAGCAACTAAAGTTGAATCATAAAATGTAGAGCATAAAGTAGGACATCCATTAATACTTGTATGTTGAATGTTTATTGTTGGAGGTATAATGACATTAACTTGCGTTATGGATTGAGCAGGAAGCGTCGTACATCCATCGTTTACAATAACTGTAAATTGAGTATTTGAAGCAACATTAGGACTTATGCTCGATCCTACTAAATTACCCGGCAACCATGTATATTGATAATTTCCGTTACCGCCTGTTGCTAATGCAGATATAGCAACCGTGGAATTAGCACAGATAGTAAATGGCCCATTAACGCTTAACCCTAATGGCGACAGAACTGTTATCTGACTTATCGCAGGAGAAGCATTA
>ENA-OBIO01001118-OBIO01001118.1-metagenomes-genome-assembly--contig:-NODE-1118-length-11407-cov-2.62227_pt1 | contig 11407 bp, 8 predicted proteins | sample MGYA00153383_OBIO01 | MGnify analysis MGYA00153383 | reverse complement strand
TAACAGGTGCTTAAATTTTTTGAGCACCACTGGCACAGATGTGCATCTGATAATTTAACGCTTGAAAATGCAGTTTTATTCGATTTTTGATTGTAGCACCCTTTGTTATATTCAAATTTTCCTTTCGAAAATAAATTTTGAATTTTTTGAAATCGAAAATAGAAATCGTTCTATTGTTATCAAAAATACTGCGTATCTACCAGAAATTATAAAATTTATGTATTTTTGTTGGGTTAAAAAAGTACAATGGCGCTTCAAGACAAATATATAAATCCATTTACGGATTTTGGGTTTAAAAAACTGTTCGGAACGGAACTGAATAAAGACTTATTGATTGATTTTTTGAACACCGTCATTTTACCAGAAAAGCGTAAAATAAAAGACCTTACCTACAAACCCACCGAACAGTTTGGAATCACTGAATCAGACCGTAAATCAATATTTGATATTTATTGCGTAGGCACAAATAATGAACGATTTGTGGTTGAGATGCAAAAAGCTAAACAAAATTATTTTAAGGATAGAAGTGTCTATTATTCAAGTTTCCCGATTCAAGAGCAAGCCATTCGAGGTGAATGGAATTTCAAACTTTCGGAGGTTTTTATGGTGGGTATTTTAGATTTTGTTTTTAGCGACAACAAGGAGGAGTCTATTGTTCGGCATGTGGTAAAACTTAAAAATGAAAAATGTCAAGTATTTTTTGATAAATTGACTTTTATATATTTAGAAATGCCCCACTTTACAAAAAAGGAAAGTGAACTCGAAAGCAATTACGATAAATGGTTATTCGCATTAAAAAATTTACCCGATTTACAAAATCGCCCTTTAGCACTTCAAGAAAAAATATGGAAACGTTTGTTTGAAGCAGCCGAAATTGCTAAATTCAATGCCGTTGAACGCAATGAATATGAGGGTAGTTTAAAAGTGTATCGTGATTTAAAAAACGTCATTGATACCGCCTTTGATGATGGAAAGATGGAGGAAAAGATGGATGGAATACAAAAATCGTTAAAAAGAGGTAAACTCACCATTGAGGAAATTGCAGAAGATTTTGATGTAACTGTTGATTTTGTGATGCAAATTAAAATGGGAGCTGGTTTATAATAATTTCTCTGCTTGCAGACCATGTGTCAAAAAATACATACGCGAAGCAAATTAATAGTACGTTTCAAAGACACGAAAATAACCCGTTCAAGTCTTAGTTTTTAATCGCTTTACTGTTTAAAGTTAACGCATTTTATATGAACACTATGTCCTATTAGGCTTTAAATATCTTTATCTATTTGGTCTTTTTGCGAGAGAAATAAGTCAATTATAATTTTCTTGAAAGGGTTATTTTGATGAATCAGAAGAGAAGTTAAAAAATCAATGCCTTCAATTTCAAAATCGGAATCATGTTTTTCTAAACTCATTTTAAAATAATTTTAGACGAGTGATTCTTCAATAACGTGTAGATGTCCAGATTCAACATAATATTGCAAAGTGATTCCAGCTTTGGTGAGCTGTTGATTTATTTCTTCAAGCGTTATTTCACAATTATAAAACTTTTGAACTAATTGCTGACGTAACATCATACGTTTTAGAGCCTTAGCAAGCTTAGAATCTGGGTGTAATTTAATTACTGGAGCATTTACTGGAGCTGGCATAATATAATATTTAAAACATAATTAATCAAGTTTAATGAAATTGTAAATTTGGTTTTGTGCATTTATCAACTGATATAGTTTTTGTATAGTCTCTCGCAAACTTCTACACTTTTTCCAAACTAAATTCCCCCAACCCTTCCCTAAAAACTCTGGGCGTATTACATTTGCCGAGTTTATCACTTGTCAACTTAATTTTAAATGCCAAAAGATACTTCACTCCGTTCGGTTTTGCTCATCGGCAGCGGACCGATAATTATCGGACAAGCGTGTGAGTTCGATTATTCTGGTTCGCAATCGGCGCGTAGTTTACGCGAAGAAGGTATCGAAGTCATCCTCATCAATTCCAATCCTGCGACAATAATGACTGACCCTGTTATGGCAGATCATATTTATTTGTTGCCACTCACCGTAGAATCTATTGTCACTATTTTAGAAAAACATAAAATTGATGCAGTTTTGCCAACCATGGGTGGACAAACAGCTTTAAATTTAGCGATTGAAATTGATAAGCTCGGTATTTGGGAAAAATACAATTGCCGAATGATAGGTGTTGATGTCGCTGCGATTGAACTCACTGAAAATCGCGAATTGTTCCGTCAACTCATGGTGCAAATAGGAATGGATGTTGCGCCATCTTTCATTGCTAATTCTTATTTAGAAGGTTACGAAGCAGCACAAAAAATTGGTTATCCATTAGTTATTCGCCCAAGTTATACGCTTGGCGGCAATGGGGGTGGATTTGTACACAAAGAAGAAGAATTTGCTGAAGCATTGAAACGTGGATTAGATGCTTCGCCGACGCATGAAGTTTTGGTTGAACGCGCGGTTTTAGGCTGGAAAGAATTTGAATTAGAACTTTTGCGCGATTCGAACGATAACGTCGTCATAATTTGTACTGTCGAAAACCTTGATCCGATGGGAATTCACACAGGCGATAGTATTACGGTTGCACCCGCAATGACGTTAAGCGATACCGCTTACCAAAATATGCGCGATTGGGCAATAAAAATGATGCGCTCTCTCGGAAATTTTGCGGGCGGTTGCAATGTGCAATTCGCTATGGATCCGCTGACTGAACGATTGATTGCCGTAGAAATTAATCCGCGTGTGAGTCGCTCTTCGGCGTTGGCGTCGAAAGCAACTGGTTATCCGATTGCAAAAATTGCGACGAAACTTGCCATTGGTTATCATCTCAATGAATTAAAGAATCAAATTACTAAAACAACTTCGGCGTATTTTGAACCCACGTTAGATTACGTCATTGTTAAAATGCCGCGTTGGAATTTCGATAAGTTCCCTAATGCGGATGACACCCTCGGTTTGCAAATGAAATCGGTCGGTGAAGTGATGGCGATTGGTAGAAATTTTTTAGAAGCCTTGCAAAAAGCGTGTCAAAGTCAAGAGAATGGTCGCGCAGGTTTGGGTGCAGATAAAAAAGAATGGATTCGCACTGAAGACATTGTCGGCAGATTAGAACGCGCGAGCGACGACAGAATTTATCGCGTCAAAGATGCTTTCCGTCTCGGCATTCCTACCAAGACAATTCAAAAATTAACGGGTATTGATATTTGGTTTTTGCGTCAAATTAAAAGATTGGTTGAATTTGAAGATCGCTTATTAAAACTAAATGTCGCAGAGGATATTTCTTTGGAGTTCATGCGCGAATTGAAAAGAGTAGGGTACAGTGATGCACAAATTGCGTGGGTGTTGCGGATTAAAGAATCGGAAGTGACGCGACACAGAAAAAATTTAGGTGTGCGCCGCGTTTTCAAAATGGTTGATACCTGCGCTGCTGAGTTTGAATCGAAGACAAATTATTTTTACTCCACTTTTGAGGGTGAGAATGAAAGCGTTCGCTCGGATAGGAAAAAAATTATTGTTCTTGGTTCAGGTCCGAATCGCATTGGTCAAGGTATTGAGTTCGATTATTGCTGTGTGCACGGTTTGCTTGCTCTTAAAGAAGCCGGTTATGAAGCCATCATGGTGAATTGTAATCCTGAAACAGTGTCAACCGATTTCGATATCGCTGATAAATTATACTTTGAACCCGTTTATTGGGAACATCTGCTCGAAATTATTGAATTTGAACAACCCGAAGGTGTTATCGTTCAGCTCGGCGGACAAACAGCTTTAAAACTGGCGTCTGAATTATTTGCGCACGGTATAAAAATTATAGGAACAAGTTTCGACAATATGGATATCGCTGAAGATCGCGGTCGGTTTTCGGATATGCTCAAAGAACTCGAAATTCCTTATCCAAAATATGGCGTTGCAAGAGATGCCGACGATGCTTATGTCCTTGCGGCGCGCATCGGTTATCCCGTTTTGGTGCGTCCTAGTTACGTAATCGGCGGTCAGCGCATGAAAATTGTGATTAACGACGCAGAATTAGAGCGTGCCGTACTGAGTATTTATAAACATTTACCCGATAATCGCATTCTGATTGATCAGTTTTTGGAGCGCGCCAAAGAAGCAGAAATTGATGCGCTGTGCGACGGCACCGATTTTCAAGTCATCGGTATCATGGAACATATTGAACCTGCGGGTGTGCACTCTGGTGATTCGAACGCGATGCTACCACCGTATTCATTGTCGCAAGTTGTCATTGACCAAATGATTGCACACGCGAAAAAATTAGCTTTTGCTCTGAATATAAAGGGCTTAATCAATATTCAGTTCGCGATTAAAAATGAATTGGTGTATGTCATTGAAGCCAATCCGCGCGCATCGCGCACCACGCCGTTCATTGCTAAAGCGCATAAAATTCCGTATTTGAATTATGCGACAAAAATTATGCTCGGAACGCACACGCTGAAAGACTTTAATTTTGAAAATAAAATGACGGGTTACGCAATTAAAGTGCCTGTGTTTAGCTTCAATAAATTTCCTGGCGTTGATAAACAACTTGGACCAGAAATGAAATCAACTGGCGAAGCCATTTACTTCATAAAAGATTTGAAAGATCCATATTTTAGAGAATTAGAACGCAATCGGAGTATGTTTTTGTACCAATAGTAGTTGACAGTTTTTGGTTAATAGTTGTTTGTTCAAGTGTATTCTCAGACGAACAACTATCAACGAACAACGAAATTTGTGATTTCTAAAATTTTGATTAATTTTGTTTAAAATATTATTTACATAGGAAAAATATTTCAATATCCTAAAGTTGTTTTGCCTGACGGTTCTCCATTTGGCAAAGCGTTAAAACGCATGATGATACGAAAGAATTTACTTCAAAATTTTCATTCACATCGAATAACGCTTAAAGAGTTTAACCAACAACTTTTAGATGCTTGAATTAATATGACCTACCAGCCTGATAAAGGATTTGCTGAAATTGAAGGATCTCTCATTTAAGATAAATTATTGACTCATAAAAACAATAGGCTGCAAATTTTGCAGCCTATTGTTTTTGAGAATTTCTAAATTCAAAAACTTTGAAAAATAAAATTACCCCAACAAAATTAAAAAAATAAAACGATTATCGGACGATTACAAAGCGTTGCATAATATCGCGTTTATTTTTAGAAACTAAACGCACCAAGTATGTGCCCGTTGGTAAATTGCTCACGTCTGTTGTGAGGTGCGTTCCGTTCAGTGCATCTTTAGAAATATTTTTTACAGAAACGCCGAGACTATTAAAAATAGAAACTCTCGTAAGTTCGCTAAAATTATTTTTTAACGCCACTGTTAATTCATCTGTCGCAGGATTTGGAAAAGCTTGCAAACCATTTTGCAAAATCACGTTCACTTTTTGAATGGAAGAGAATTTTTCGCTGCCGTCAAGTTGCGTAGATTTTATTCTGTAAAAATAATCACCGTCGTTTAAGTGCGCATCAGTGAATGAATATGTTTTCAAGTTTGCAGTTTGCGCGATTTTATCGATAGAACTAAAGACCATATTTTTCAGCCAGTTCAATACATTTGTTTAAATTCTGACGCATGAGTTCTTTACTTACCATTTCTAAGAAATCAGAAAAAGAAAGATTTTCAGTTTTAATACCAAATTTATTAAACTCAAGGTCGGAAATAGCAATTTGAAGTGTCCGCATAATTTTTTCTTGTTAAACGTTTAAAATCTGAAAAGTGGGCGCTTTAGCGAGGCGTTTTGGATGCTGGCGAAGCAACTATTTTTAAGAAGTTTAAATCAAATTTAATTCTTTGCGTAATACAAAACAAGTTTTAATGAATTATTAATAGCTAAAATTACATAGTAGCATTTCTCAAAGACAATGGAACTGAGGGAAGTAAATCTTTCCATGAAAATTCGTTTGCTGACGATACCATATATTTAGCGTATAAAAACAATCTTTCGTGCAGATGAACGCGTTTTAACGGTGGATTTATTGGCATCGGCGGTATCAAACTCGAAAACAAAAAGATATAAGCCACTATCGAAATTATCTACGCCGTTGCTACTATCCCATTTAAATTGAATGCTGCCTGTACCGATAGTATTAGCGGGTTGCGAAAAAGATTTCACGAGCGCGCCCTTTAAATCATAAATATTGAGATTGATATTGCTCACCGTTTTTTCTGAACCATAATTCGCAATGAAAGTAGCAGATTCTGAAAAAGGATTCGGAAAAGAAAAAATAGAATCAATGCGCACCGCAGGATTATCAATAACGATAAAATTCACAGAAGCTGTTGAAGAAATATCGTTCAAATTCCACGCTTTAACGCTGAGTGTGTGATTGCCTAAAGTTAAATTGGTTAAAGTATAATTAGCGACCCCATTTTTAGAATTATCGAGCGAAGCCTGATAAAATTCGTTCAAATTAATACTCGACTTTGCGGAATCGAGCGTGAGCGTTAAATCGTGACCAATACTATTGCCGGACACATTGATGCCTAAATCGTCGCTCAATTGAACAATTAATTTGGGTGAAGTGCCGACCGAACCACCTTTTTTGAAATTCGTATCGTTTAAAAATAAATTAATTGTTGGTGCATTCACCGAAACCGTCGAGTTATCGGTTTTGCACAGTGCCAATTCAAAAATGCCGTTGGCATCTGTAATATTATTCGTGGCGTAAAAACTCAATTTACTTTTACCACAATTGAAATCAATATCTTTCGGAATCGTAAAATCTAAACTCCAAACACCCGCTTTCACTGTTGCTGAACCTTTGAAAAGGATATTATTTTGAAGCAAAAAATCAACGGATGCACTCCCATCAATTTGTCCAAGCGTTCGGATGTCTTTCGTTTTATCGAACAGCGTACAATCCATCGTGCCATTAAAACCAGAAAGCACGGCGCCTTGTTCATCTAAAACAGAACCTGAAAGCGAAATTTTTTGCAGCGCTTTAATCGTATCGGTAAACGTTTTTGCCGATTTATTATTAATGTTTTGGAGTTGCACATTATAGCGCGGCAAATTTAAACGCATACTTGGGTCGCCGATGAGCGTAAACTTTTGACCGTTGGTGTAAGTAGAGCTACCATTCTTTGCTTGTTTAAAAATATCGCCGAGTCTAAGCGGTACGTTATCTTTTTTCTGATAAATATTATTGAAAACCGCAGCTGTGAGTTGTTCATTCGAACTCGCTTCAACCAATCGCACCGTTGAAAAAAGCGCAATCGCACCACCGTTAGAATTTAAAATGGCAGTTTCACCTGCCGTAACTTCTTTAGGATTGTCGTAACCAGTGAACTGACAGGTTGCTGTTACAATAAGCGGTAGTTTATCAAAATTTTGCCACGCTGCTAAATCTTCGCGCATTAAAATGCGTTCTTGCGCCAATCCGCGCGATCCACCGTGACCCATATAACACATGGTTAATGTGCCGTTTACACTTTTCTGAAATATGGCATCGTTCATTGCTGGCACGCGCGAACCACCCGCCGAAACTTCGAGCTTGTAAGCATCCATGTAAAATTTATCGGCGTTTAAATTTTTATAGTTCGATACAACCGTTTGTGCAATACCATCCATTGCGTTTAAATGTAAATTCCCGTCGCCGTTATCGCAAAAAAAAGTGACATCATTCCGCCATGCACCGAACGATTGCGTTTCGTAATGAATAATTTTATTCACAACAGCCAACGCTTCAGTTGGCGTTTTGCACGGAATTCTTCCGATACCAATATCGAGCGCGCCTTCTAAACCAACGCCTTCGTTGTCGGAAAGTAATCCATAAAAATCATCACTCGGAAACGCTTCAATCGGCGAAAAACTTTCGTCTGTTTCATAAACAGGAATAAAATTAGACGGCGGATTAGTACCGATGTCGTACAGATTTTTAAAATCGAAAGAACCATCGCCAAAAAGCAATAAATATTTTAGCGAAGAATCTTTTTTGACTAAAAAACGCGCAAAGTCGCGAATGGCTGAAGGATCTTGCGCACCCGATGAAAACTCGTTATACACTTCGTTAATTTCTGCGAGTGCGGTAGGTATTTTATCGAACTGAATTTTTTGTTGCTGTAATTTAAGCGCTGCTTCTTTAAAAACTTTAGGATAAACTATGACGAGTTGCGTATTAGAAATGCCGTGTAAATTCTGATTGGAAATGATACCAACTGCTTTCGGTGACGGTAGTGACGAATTTTTATCGAATAAAATAAATTCTTGCAAAGTATTTTGCGCAGCACTATTAAAACTCGTCCCTGAAACTGAGGCAGTTACAGTTTGCTCAGTTGGTTTTAAAATGTTCGAAACATTCCAAAGCGTGAGTTGCGCTGACGCATTTTTGATATTAAAAGTTGAAGCTTTGCCGACACTCGAAATATCTCGAAAATTGAGCGGTGCGTTTTCATAAATCAAATTTCTTTTGAAAGTGAGTTGCAAATAATCAAGCCAAGCGAGTGCATCACTTGTGCCCGTGAAAGTTACCGCAGCGTTTAAACTCGAACTTGGCAATGTAAATTTTTGAGCGATTGAACCATTGTACGCTTTCGATACTTCTGGATCATTCTGATCTGCACCAGAGAGATACGTTCCAAAATTTTGGTTGCCAATATTTAATGCTACGTTCGAGGAATTATTTGATGCAGCTACGAAATTAAAACTCAATTGCGCATCCGTAGTGGCTACAACGTTAGTGAAATTAAATTTTGAGGCATAATCGCGGGTGTTCGCTTGCGCATTAAACGCATCGCCGACCCAAACTTTTCCGCTGCCCTGCGTACAATTGCAAGCTGTGCTCGCTAAAACATTTATTTTATCGTCTTCCACGCGATTATGATAATCGTAAGTAGAGCTTTGATACGCATTCGACACAATGGGATTATCTGTTTTTGAAACGCGTAAACCATTTGCGCCACCTGATTTTAGAAAATAGTAGGTGTTGTCGTCGTAAATATTTTTAGGTTTATTGAAAGTTTTTGAATTCGTATCGAAATACCATTTGCTCGCACCTGCCGAATAAAACAAAATATAATCCGTCGGATCAAATTTGCCATCTTCTTCACCCACAATTGTAATCGCATTTTCTACTACATCTTCTGAACGAAAAGTTGCGTTTGCTTCGGGCAACATTCCACCGCCGTTGCCATAAATTTTAATCGTTCGCGGGTCAATCGCATCTAAATTAGAAATGCCGAGTTGCGTTTTTAAAAAATTATAATCGAGTTTATAAACACCTGCTTCTTGCACAATCATTTTATAAATCGTGCCATCGTTCAGAACCGAAATCGTTACACCATCTAAAGTTCTAAATTTTACGGGCGAATTATTAACATCAGTAACTACGTCGTTTGGAAACGCTGTTAATTTCTCATTAATTTTTAAGTAGGCAGCGTAATTTAGATGAGAAGTGTCGTTCGATATATTTAAATTTTTATTTTTCGAAGCCTTATTTGTATATTGTGCTTGCAATTCACACACATTCAAAATTATTCCGAAAAAAATCAGAACAGATAGATGCGTGATGTTTGAAAAGCTATTTGTAAGTTTTTTGAACATATTCTCGGTGAGTTATTGATTTAATTAACGAACAACAAACTTTGTTATTTTGTGTTCGTAATCATAATATAAAAGTAATAATTAAGTTCGTAATTTCGTTTGAAAATAATATGAATAGACAGTTAAAATTTTAAAAAGAGAAAATGAAGTTTTATAAATTTACTATCCTCCTTATTTTACTTTTTTGTGCCAAAAATATTTTTGCGCAAGATCCCATTTTCTCGCAATTTTATAACGCACCCTTACAACTTAATCCTGCTTTCGCTGGCAATGCGTATGCACCATTTATTGCAGCCAACTATAGAATTCAAGCGCCCTCATTCGTTACAGGCAGTGCGGCGTATTCCACTTATCAAGTGAGTTACGATCAATTTTTGGATGGATTGAACAGTGGTATTGGGTTGAGTTTTATGTCGGACGACCAAGGTGGTGGCATTTATAAAACAACTTATGCGAACGCTTATTACTCCTACAAAGTAAATATTACGGAGCAGATTTCGGCAAAAATTGGTGTTGGTGCTGGTCTTATTCAGTCTAATGTAGATTGGAATAGACTCATTTTTCCTGACCAAATTGATGGCGCGACGGGAACGGTTGGCACATCGGCTGAAGAAAGACCAACTAATTTAACGAATAGTAAGATTGATTTGCAAACGGGAATTTTAGTTTATGGTCCGAGTTTTTATTTAGGTTTAACGGCAAAACATTTAGCTTCACCGAATCAATCTTTTTTAAAAAGTAGTAATTCAAACGTTAATTTAGGTTTACCACTTCTGATAAATTTCCACGCCGGATACGATTTTATTATTGAGAAAGAATCGCGCTACAAGCCTGCCACTTTTATTACGCCTTCTCTATTATACGTCAAGCAGAGTGACTTTGCGCAAATTATGCTCGGTGCGTATGGCGGATTAGGTCCGTTGTATGCGGGACTGTGGTATAGACACGCCAATTCAAATTCGGATGCCGTCATCACGATGATTGGTTACAGACAAGAATATTTTAAAATTGGTTACAGCTACGATTATACTGTTAGTGGTTTAGCTGGAAAAACGGGCGGCACACACGAAATTTCGCTTACTATAAATTTCGATCCCAATCCGAACAGAATAGATTTTAACGACTGTTTTAAAATGTTCCGTTAATTTCTTAATTATTTGCTTATTTTCGCACTTTCAAAATAAAAACGATAACACATCGTTTAGATTTAGAATTACAAAAAAAGAAAAATTGGCGATTTAGTTTGCCTCAATTTTATTTCCTAAACAACCGTTTTCATATTCATCATGGCTAAAACGCTTGTAAAATTTCTGGGCCTTACAATCATTACGCTCAGTGTTTTAACGACATCTTGCAAAAAGAAAGAGACCAGTGGAACGACTGGCTGGAACTACAACGACAAGAAATGGGGAGGTTTTGAAAAACTAAACTATGAAGGTCAAGCTACGGGTCCGAATTTAGTGCTTATTGAAGGCGGTACCTTCAATATGGGATTAAGCGATCAGGACGTTACTTTTGAATGGAACAACGTTCCGCGTCGCGTAACAGTTTCATCCTTCTACATGGATCAAACGGAAGTTTCCAATATTGATTACCGCGAGTATTTGTATTGGTTAGAAAATCACTACGGTGGTTCTTTTCCAGAAGTAGCGCGCAAATCATTACCCGACACTTTGGTATGGCGCGAAGAACTTTCTTACAACGAGCCTTTCGTTGAAGAATATTTCCGTCACCCATCGTACAGAGATTATCCAGTAGTTGGTGTTAACTGGTTGCAAGCAAACGATTATTGCGCTTGGCGTACCGACCGCGTGAATGAAATGATTTTGATAAATAAAGGTGTTTTAAA
>ENA-OBIO01001116-OBIO01001116.1-metagenomes-genome-assembly--contig:-NODE-1116-length-11418-cov-5.53181_pt1 | contig 11418 bp, 13 predicted proteins | sample MGYA00153383_OBIO01 | MGnify analysis MGYA00153383 | reverse complement strand
ACCTGGATTTAATCAAACGTGTGCTGATGACTCAAGTTAGGCCAAGGATATTTTTTCGGTAAAAAAATCGAGCTTCAACTACTCAACCGTTGCTCGATAGTGAAACCTCGGGCAGTACCATAATGGCCTCCATCTCAACTTGGGCGCCTCGTGGGAGCGAGGCGACGCCGATGGCAGCACGCGCTGGAAACGGCTCCTTGAAGTAGGTGACCATGATCTCGTTTACTTTAGCAAAGTGGCCAAGATCGATCATGAATACGGATAGTTTGACGATGTCATTTAGCGTCCCGCCACTGGCAATGCACACCGCCGTCAGATTATCGAACACGCGCTTTATCTGGTTCTCGATCCCATCCACTAAATGCATGGTGGCGGGATCAAGCGGAATCTGCCCTGAAAGATAAACGGTATTACCCACCTTCACTGCTTGTGAATACGGGCCGATGGCGGCGGGAGCAAAAGGCGTCGAGATAATTGTTTTCATTTTTCAGGGGTGGTGTTATCTTTGATTTCTTTATGCGATTCGGCGTCTTTAAGAACCTTACGTTCTTTGCTGCCGTCTTTGTGCGAATCTTTGTGGCCCTCGCGTAACTGACCTGATTTTAACCGCGTCAGGCGCACCACTTCCGGCAAATTTCGCAGCTGTTTCATCACGCTCGCCAGATGCAAACGATTTTTTACATCGATCGTAAATTGTAGCGTGGAATATTTTGCGTCGCCCGCCTCCAGATCGTCCATACGCACTTGGGCAATATTTGAATCGGCACTCGCAATCTCGGCCGCGAGCCTGGCCAACACGCCACGTCGGTCGGTGACCAAAATTCGAATATCAACCTTAAAAAACCGATCAATCGACGGGTCCCATTGCACATCCACCCATTTTTCAGGATCGAACTTGAACGGGTGTACCGCCGGACAATCATGGGTATGAATGATGAGGCCCTGTCCGCCTTTCATCTGCGCAATGATCGGGTCACCTGGGATGGGTCGGCAACAAAGCGCAAACTGCACGGCCATGTCTTCGGTGCCGCGAATAATGATGGCCTCCTTGGATCGATGTTCGGGCGCTTCCAGATCAGCGAGCGCAAACAGCTTGCGTGCGGCCACCACTGCGAGGCGTTTGCCCAAACCGATCTCGGTCAACACTTCTTCTTTGGTCGTGGCATGGTCGCCCTTAAGCAATCGCTGCCAGTGGATGCGGCCGATATCGTTCGGCGCAAAATTAAGCGAACTCACTGCCTGAATCAACAACAACTCGCCTAACTCAACCGATTCTGAAAGCCGGGTAGATTTGAGATATTGGCGAATGTGCGCCCGCGCTCTGCCCGTTGCCGCGTAATTCAGCCAGGCGGCGTTGGGCCGCCCAGATACATCCGTGACGATCTCGACGCGATCACCATTTTTGAGGCGGCTGCTGAGCGGCACGCTTTCATCATTTACTTTGGCACCGACCGCACGATTGCCAATATCCGAATGTATCGCATAGGCAAAATCAATCGGCGTGGCGCCCTTGGGAAGCGATGAAATTTTGCCTTTTGGCGAAAAAACGTAGACCGCATCCGGAAACAAATCGACTTTGATATGCTCCAAAAATTCCAGCGCATCGCCGGTACCGGATTGAATCTCTAACAGCGATTGCAGCCATTGGTGAGTCTTTTGCTGGACATCCGACAGCGAGGTGTCGTGTGCGTCGGAGGTTTTATACAGCCAATGCGAGGCCACCCCGGCTTCAGCGATTTTATGCATATCCGCCGTGCGGATCTGTAGCTCAATCGGAGTTCCATACGGCCCAAAAAGGGTCGTGTGCAGTGATTGATAACCGTTTGATTTGGGAATCGCGATGTAGTCTTTGAATTTTCCGGGGAACGGTTTGTAAAGCGTGTGGAGGGCCCCTAGCGCCACATAACAGGAGGGCAGATCTTTGACAATAATTCGAAAGCCGTAGATGTCCAGGACTTCGGAAAACGAAATGTGCTTTTCCTGCATTTTTTTGTAAACCGACGACAGGAATTTTTCTCGGCCTGTGACTGCGGCTTCAAGCTTGAATTCTTTCAAGCGGTCTTTCATCGCATCCAGTATTTTGCCGATAACCTCGCGTCGATTCCCGCGCGCCGCTTTGACGGCTTTTTCAAGCACCTTGAATCGATTGGGGTGCGAATAACGAAAGCCCAAATCCTCAAGTTCGTAGTAAACACTATTGAGCCCGAGTCGATTGGCGATGGGCGAGTAAATCTCCAGCGTTTCCTTTGCCACTCTTTCCTGTTTGGAGAGCGAGACTGCGCCGAGGGTGCGCATATTGTGCAAACGATCCGCGAGCTTGATCAAGATTACGCGCAAGTCGCGCGCCATGGCGAGCAGCATTTTGCGGAAATTTTCAGCTTGGGCTTCTTCGAGTGTGGCGAATTGCAGTTTGTCGAGCTTGGATACGCCATCCACGAGCTCGGCGACTGCCTTACCAAATTTTGTCGCAATTTCATCTTTGGTGGTGGGCGTGTCTTCCACCACGTCGTGCAACATCGCGGCAATCAACGCCTGCGTATCAAGATGCCATTCGGCAAGAATGGTGGTGACCGCCAATGGATGGGTAATGTAGGGTTCGCCCGAATTACGGGTTTGGCCCTGATGCGCGGCTTTGGCCATAGCGAACGCGGCTTCGACTTTTGCCAGATCTGCTGGCTTGAGATAGTTAAGCAGCTTCTTCAGCGAGATGAACTCGGTGTCGTAGTGACCGTCTGCGGCCGGTGGCTGGATGATTACCGCCGCGCTCAAGTTCTTATCCGCAATGGAGTCTGGCGTTGGGTCACGGTCCGTGGCACGTTTGCCGATCCGCGTCCGGACATGAATTCGCGCTGAGTTTGCGTCGCTGCCAGCGTGTTTGCTGGCACTGGGCGCGGCAGGGGGAGGAGGATTGTTATCCATGATTGCTCATGACGTCAGATCCTTCTCTATCAAGCCGCGTAGCGGACGTTTAGGACGACTACATCTCGGTTGCGGCGGCGGTCGGCACCACGGGTGACAAGATGCTCACGCCGATGTGTCCTGCCGCAATTTCTCGCAACGCGATCACGGTTGGCTTGTCCTTGCCCGGATCAACGTAGGGCGCGGAACCTAGCGCCAGCTGGCGCGCGCGCGCGGTGGCAGCCAAGGTTAATTCAAAGCGGTTTGGAATCAATTTAACGCAATCATCAACGGTAATACGGGCCATTTCGAATACTCCACTGGAGGCTACTGAATCATGGCGGCTGGATTGCCGCCATGAATTTAATTTGATAGAACTTGGATTTAAGATTCGGCTTAGCGTGTCGAATCTACCGATATGCGCGTCGTATAAACCAGACATATGTAGGCAACATAGCCACCACATTTCTTAATAAAGCACGACAAGACTTGTCTGTTGCAAAACCAATAAAGTGTTTAAAACAAACCCTGCGCCTTGCTTGTCAGCACGGTGTTAACTGCACCCTGTTAATTTCGCGCTGCGATATGCGTCAAGGGTGCTGCTACGAAATAAGGTGGGCGTAACGTTTTAGCTGGCGCGTTGCGGTTAATCTCAATGCTCGCGTGACTGACTGTAAATCTGTCAAAGCGGCGCTAAAATCTTCATTAATAATAACATAATCGGCCTGATGGACATGGCGTAAATCCTCTCGCGCCGCGGCGAGACGTCGTTCCACGACCTCGGCCGTGTCTTTGCCGCGCTTGACCAAGCGTTCACCCAGCACCCCAATGGAGGGCGGCAGTATGTAGATAAAACTCATTTCAGGAAAAATCCTTTTTACTTGCCGGGCCCCTTGCCAATCAATCTCCAGCAAAACATCTTCGCCAGCTGCGCGCGTTTCTTCAATCCAGCGTTTGGACGTGCCATACAAATTCCCGTACACCTCGGCATGCTCCAGGAATTCGCCTTCGCCAATCAGCGCCTCAAACTTTTCACGGGTGACAAAATGATACTCACGGCCTGACACTTCGCCGGTCCGCGGGGGCCGTGTGGTGGTCGACACGGAAAGCCGAATCGTGGGGTCGCGTTCCAGCAGCGCCGCCACTAGGCTCGATTTACCCGCGCCGGAGGGGGCGACGATGGTGTAAAGACAGCCAAGATAATTTAGCGCTTGTTCCAAATACATCACCTATTCAATGTTCTGAATCTGCTCGCGCATTTGCTCGATCAGCACTTTTAGCTCAACCGATACATTGGTGGCGTCACTTGAAACCGATTTAGAACCTAGGGTATTGGCCTCGCGATTGAGTTCCTGCATCAGAAAATCTAGTCGCTTGCCCACGGTGCCGCCGCCCTTCAACACGCGCTTTACTTCCGTCACGTGAGTGGATAACCGGTTAAGTTCCTCCGCCACATCGATGCGCGACGCAAATAACACCACTTCCTGTTTGATGCGCTCGTCGGTTCCAGCCAGCGCGAAAGCATCGGTCAGTTTTACGGTCAATTTCTCCTGATAAGCCGCGACCAACTGCGGAATCAGCGGCGTCACTTGTTTGACCAGCGCATCAATGCCGTTCAAACGTTCCATCAACATCTGGCTGAGCTTTTCGCCTTCGCGGGCACGGGTGGCGTTAAGTTCTTCAATCGCTTTTCGCAGCAGCGCCAGTAATTTTTCCTTGGCCTCGTCAGTGCTTATCGCCTCCGCCGCCATCACCCCTGGCGCATGCATGATTTCCCAAACAGAAAGGTCGCGTGCGGCAAATTTTGCTTTAATCAAGGTTTGCATTTCAGCCAGGGCAGTCAGTGCGGTCTCGTTAGGCGAAAATGCTTCACCGGTGGCAGTGGGTGTGAATTGCACCCGACAATCCACTTTGCCCCGCGTTAACTTGGCGGCGACCAGCTCGCGCATAATGTGCTCAAGCGAACGCAAATCCTCTGGCATTCGGGTTTGAAATTCAAGATAACGGTGGTTCACCGACTTTAATTCCAACTGAAATCGCCCGCCCGGCACTTCGCCGCTTACAGACGCAAATCCGGTCATACTGGCAACTGAAAGTGTCATGATAGTTTGGTCGCAGATCGAAGGCGGGGAAGGTCATGCGCAAAAGGCGAACTGGTTTAAAGCCAAGCTGTACAAGCCGATAGCAAACAACGAGTGGCAAACTGGACCAAAGCAGCCAGGATGAAGCAGAAGCATGGAAAACGTAAAATGCGGGAGTGCAACAGGGTCTGACATTGCTTGAGTAGCTTTACATCATTACTATGCCGCGCAAGAATTATAGCTTAGGCATCCAACCCACCGCCCACTTGCCCGTTTTAATGGGCGTTTGGCCTCTTTTATGACAAATGGCAACCCAAACTAATCAACCGCTGCCTGACGGCTACCAGTTGCAAAATTACAAAATCGAAAAACTGCTCTCTTCGGGTGGGTTTTCAATTGTGTATTTGGCTCGGGATGAATTTGGCATGCCGGTTGCCATCAAGGAATATCTTCCTTCGGCGCTTGGCTTGCGTAGCGCAAACGACGGCGCCGAAGTCCAGGTTAATTCTGATGAGAATCTTGCGGTTTTTCGTCACGGGCTGAAGTGTTTTTTTGAAGAAGGTCGGGCGCTAGCAACTATTGCACACCCCAATATTGTTCGCGTGGAAAATTTTTTCCGCGCCAACGAAACCGTATACATGGTTATGCAGTATGTTCGCGGTCGCACGCTACAGTTCCATATTTCGCGCCATCGACACGAATTCACCGAAAGCTTCATTCGTCGGATGTTTACCCATTTGCTCAATGGTCTGCGCGAAGTGCATTCGAAAAAACTGCTGCATCTCGACATCAAGCCCGCCAACGTCTACATCACCATGGAGGGTAAACCGGTGCTGCTCGATTTTGGCGCGGCACGTCAGGCACTGGCCAGCGACGCGCCTAAATTACGTCCCATGTATACCGCCGGCTATGCCGCACCTGAGCAGTACCGCAACTTCGAGATGATGGGCCCGTGGTCCGACATTTATGCAATCGGTGCAACTTTGTACTGCTGCATTTCGGGAGCCCACCCGCCCGCCGCGAGTGATCGAATCATTGACGACAAAGTCATGGTGCTGAAATCGTCGGACTACCGACAATATTCAGCCGATTTGCTGGAGATGGTCAATTGGTGCCTGATGCTGGATCACCTCCAGCGCCCTCAGACCGCATTTGAATTGCAAAAGGCATTACTCAAAGACATCCCCTCGGCGGCGCTCACCGAAGACAGCGATGCGGACATCCCGATCGACCCCACAGAAAATCCTGAACCGACCTTTGCGGGGCGCTGGCGCGCACGCCTGAACCGCAAAATTTTCTAGCCTCGTAAACCAAAGACAAAATCAAAAATGCGCTTCACTATCTTTCAAGACAGTCACATCGGCGGCCGCAAGGTAAATCAGGATCGGGTCGCGTATTCCTATTCAAAAGAAATACTGCTGATGGTGATCGCCGACGGCATGGGCGGTCATGCGCGCGGCGAGATTGCAGCAGAAATTTCAGTGAACACCATCACCACCCGATTTCAGCAGGAGGGCGCACGTGGCATGCTGCGTCGCCCCAAGGAATTTTTGGAGTCGTCAATTCAATCGGCACACCGCGCTATTGTTGCCTTTGCCGATGAAAACCAGATGCTGGAATGCCCACGCACCACCGTGGTGGTGTGTCTGGTGCAAAACGGCAAAGCCTGTTGGGCACATTCTGGCGATTCGCGTCTTTATGTGTTTCGCGAAGGCGCGCTGGCCACCGCCACGCTTGACCATTCGCGCGTGCAACAATTGATGGATGCGGGTTTGCTGACGCCCGAAGGGGCTGCCGTACACCCGGACCGAAATAAAATTTATAACTGTCTCGGCGGTGTATTGCCGCCCGCCATTACGCTGTCCGAGGATTGGCCACTGCGGGTGGGTGATACGATTTTGCTTTCGACTGACGGGTTTTGGGCGCCGCTTCCATCAGCGCTGATTGCCAAGCGTTTGCTGCGCGAAAATATTCTGGAGCTAGTGCCAAACTTGTTGATTGAAGCCGAGGACAAAGCCGGTGCCGACTCTGACAACCTGTCAGTGATTGGTCTCACCTGGGAACATCAAGACCCAAATTTTGAAGCGCCAGCCAGCGTAACAGTTACCGCACCGATGGACGGATTCACCACCTCTGCCTTGAACACGACACAGCAAACCTCACTCATTAAAGATGACGTCAGCGACGAAGAAATTGAAGCCGCGATTCAAGAAATCCAGGACGCGATTAAACGTGTTTCGAAATAGCCTTCGCTTTTTTATATCTTTCTGCATTCACTTGCGTTCCTTCCGTTTTTTCACACTCAAACTTTCTACTGAATAACTATGCCGCGTTTCAATGCTCGTCGCGCCCACCAGCTTCGCCCCGTCACCATCACCCGTCAATTCACCAAGCACGCCGAAGGCTCAGTGCTGATTACGATGGGCGATACCAAAGTGCTGTGTACCGCCAGCGTGGAAGAGCGCGTACCGCCGCATAAAAAAGGCTCGCTTGAAGGCTGGGTGACTGCCGAATACGGCATGCTGCCGCGCGCCACCAACACCCGCAGCGATCGCGAGGCAGCACGCGGCAAACAAACCGGCCGCACCCAGGAAATCCAGCGTCTCATTGGCCGCAGCCTGCGCGCAGTGGTCGATCTCAAAAAATTGGGCGAGCGCCAGATCACGCTTGATTGCGATGTGTTGCAAGCCGATGGTGGCACCCGCTGCGCATCCATCACCGGCGCATTTATTGCACTTCAAGATGCGGTGAATGGCTTGGTAAAAAGCGGCAAGATCGCCGAATCTCCGATTAACGATTTCGTTGCCGCCATTTCGGTTGGCATCGGCCACGAGGGTGCGATTCTTGATCTCGATTATGTTGAGGATTCCAGCTGCGAGACTGATATGAACGTGGTGATGACGGGCAGCGGCGCGTTTATCGAAATTCAGGGCACCGCGGAAGGCTCACCTTTTTCAAAAGCAGATATGGATGCGCTCATGGCGCTTGCCGAATCAGGAATACGCGATTTGGTGATCGCCCAAAAGCAGGCGCTTGGTATAGCCTAGCAGCCAATGCCGTGAAACAAGCTCACGATCGCGGCCAAACGAAACCCTAGGCAGAGCGGGCGTTACGGAGCATTTTGCCGCCAGAAGGCCCACTGATAATGGGTTTTATGTTTTTCCTGGCGCGCGGTCGTTTCACAAACGCTTTCTAAATTTAACATCGCCGAACCAGGTCGTCACGGCATCGTTCGTGTTGTCCGTATCATTGCCCACCGCCACGCCGGTCACCGCGGGTGCATCAACACCAAAAGCCGCTTTGAAATCAGCTGCGACATCTCGCGATTCGCCCATCCATTTATTGAGTTGAGAGGCACCGGTTTGCAGCACGATTTTACGTACACGGTTTGTGTAGGGGCTCCATTGCGTATGGCCAATAGCTTGAGTGTTGTCCCACACATAACAGATCGCTGCGGTCGGCACATCTGCACCCGCGATGGTGCGCGCGATCAGAATTTTGCTGCGTTCAACGAATGAAAGGGATTCCAGCGGCACATCAAAAAACACATACACGCGGCCCGCAAAATCATCGCCGCTTTTGGTGGTCATGTCTGCCTTTTCGAGCCTGCGGCTAATCTTCCATCGCCATTCGAGCGTCGTATTACCGATATCGCGCGAAGCGGTAATGGGAATGCCAACGCTGCCCGCCGAATCATTAGAATCGACTTTTAGCACCGTCAAGCCCGCATCTTCAACAAGCGAAACAACATTCTGCTTGATTTTGGGGAGCGCAATAAAGTGCATGGCGTTGGGCAATGCCTGGCCTGGCCGCAGGCTGGAAAATGCTAAATTTGAAAAAACCGGCGCGGCGACATCGGCCTGCAAACCCAATGAGGTCAAACAGAAGGCGGTCAATAGCAGACGTTTTTTCATATTGGCCAAAAAAATTCGAGTGGTGGCTTGAGCGCTTTCACACGCGCCAAATCCTCAGGACGATCAACATCCCACAGCGTGTCTGTTTCCATCACGGTCAGACCGCACGCACTCAAGTTGCGACGCTGCTCCGCCAGCACTGAACTCGTGCCCCAATGAATGTCATCAAACATTTTTGGATCAGTTCGCGTGGCGCCAATCAGCACATAGCCGCCATCTTCGGCGGGCATCAACACCACTTCCGCGTCGTCAAGGACGCGTGCAGCAGCCTCAATGTGCTTTGCGCTCAGCGCCGGGCAGTCAGCACCGATAATAATTGCCTGCTCGACATCCTCCAACGTTCGGTTTAACGCCCGCAACATGCGCTCACCCAGATCGCCTTCGCCCTGCTCTGATAGCGTGACATCAAAATCTTCTCCACAGTATTGAAAAAAAGACTGGTCTGAATCTGGCGTGCAGCAAAGCTCTACATCAGCAGCACCCGATTTCTGCGCGGTAGTGATAGCGCGTTCAGCAAGGGCGGCGTGCAACAGGGCCGCTTGCTCGGCACCCATTGCCGGGATAAGCCGCGTTTTCGCGTGGCCAGGAACGGGCGCTTTCGCAAACACGATGACGATAAAATTATTGCTCATATTATTTGTCCAGCTGATCGCCGTAGTACGCCTGGTGGAGTTTGAGAGGTTCTGCGCCCATGAAATATTTAAACCTCAAGCGCCACATTAAAAAAATGGTGCGCCACACCCCATTTTGTTCCCAGCGGCGGCCCGACGTGATGATACGCGCCGAAACGCGATAGGGAGGCGAGATATCTAATGCTCGCGAACAAAAGGCGATGTCTTCCATCAGCGGCTGATCGGGAAAGCCGCCCAGCGCCACAAACGCGGCACGCGTGACGAAAATACCCTGGTCCCCGGTGGCGATGCCGGTCAGCCTTGAGCGGTAATTCATGAACCAGGCAATCACCGGCAACATCGCATGTGCTCCGGCGATGTTGACGTCAAAGCGGCCCCATTGAAAGCAAGCATCATTCAATCCTTTTTCAATCCATGCATCGCCATCCTCCGGCAATACGGAATCAGCATGCAGGAACAACAGTGCATCGCCGTCAGCGTTGGCGGCACCCGCGTTCAGTTGTTTTGCGCGCCCACGCTCGGCAAGCAAGACACGATCAGCCCAGCGCGACGCAATATCACAGGTGGCGTCGCGGCTGCCGGCATCGACCACGATCACTTCCACACCGCGCGCGCGCATCGGCTGAAGCTGCTTTAGCATGTCGCCGAAACCAGCAGCTTCATTAAGTGTTGGGATGATGATAGAAAGTTTCACTTCACGATTGTAGCGCCTGAGCCTGCATCATCGGCGGTGACACTATTTATTGCGGATTTCGCCTGCTAAAGTACAAAATATTTTTTTGGTCACGCTGACCGCACCTAATCGCCGAAGGAAATTGTTTATGTTCTTGTTTTCGCGCGCCGTCGCTTGCGCCGTGGTCATTTTGCTTTCGTATCCTATGGATCAGGTTTTTGCGCAAACCGCATCACTTGGCTACTATCGCCAACCGGCGATTTCTGCAGACGCAATCGTATTCGTGGCAGAGGGCGATATTTGGCAGTCGAATATTCCCGGAGGCGCAGCGCAGCGGCTCACCATTCACCCAAGCGAAGAATCCAATCCTGCGATTTCGCCTGACGGTAAAACCGTTGCGTTTACCGCGCGCTACGAAGGGCCGGCCGAAGTCTACGTGATGCCAATTACCGGCGGCGCGCCAACCCGCTTGACCTTTGATGGCGACACCGCGCGCGTACAAGGCTGGGCGGCTGGGCGAGTGATCGCAAAGTACTATACAACTCGGCGCGATAATCGGATAAACCAAACGCACGGCTGTATTCGGTAGATACCAAAACCCGCGCAGTGGAGGCGGTGCCGTTGGCTGATGCGGCTGAGGGTTGCTACGCCGGCAACACACTCGTCTTTACCCGACGGCCTGCAAACTCGGACAGTCTCAAACGCTACGAGGGAGGGCTCGCGCAAAAAATATGGTGGTGGAATGGCCGGAAGGAAGCGCAGCCACTCACCGCAGATTACAAGGGCAAAAGCCGCCAGCCCATGTGTGGGGCCGCACGCATTTATTTTTTATCCAATCGCGACAGCATCATGAACGTATGGTCGATGAACATGGAGGGCCGCGATTTGCAGCAGCACACGCGTCACCCGGATTTTGATATCCGAGGCGCATCGATATTTGTCAATACGGCGCTTAAAACCGAAACCATTGTGTATTAGCATGGTGCGGATATTTACACGCTGGATTCGGCCAACAATGTGAGCCAAAAAATCGAGCTTGTGCTGCAATCCGACTTCGAACAAACCCGCGCCCGCTGGATAAAAACGCCGTGGGATTTTGTTAGCCACATCGAGCCTTCACCGAGCGGAGACCGAGTTGCAATTACCGTGCGTGGACAGGTGTTGGTCGTGCCTGCGGGCGCGGGTCGGCGGGTGGATGTCACGCACACCGGCGACGCTGG
>ENA-OBIO01001113-OBIO01001113.1-metagenomes-genome-assembly--contig:-NODE-1113-length-11444-cov-3.80543_pt1 | contig 11444 bp, 8 predicted proteins | sample MGYA00153383_OBIO01 | MGnify analysis MGYA00153383 | reverse complement strand
AGCAAGAAAAACTTACAACTACTATGTACCCCCTGCAATAAGAAGAAAAGTTATAATGTCTAATTTAACCTCAGCATCACCCGCGAGTGAAGCACGAGCTAACAGTTCAGCAGAAAATCGTCAAATGGAGTCCTCAACCCGAACTCACATTAATTTATATGACTAATCGTGCATCAGTATAAAATTATTATAAATTGTTTCAACTACTGATATTATCCAAATCGCTGTTTTACCTCATTAGCTAAAGCATCGATCGAGACCACAACTTGTTCGCCATTAATCATATTTTTCAAGATACACTGCTTATTTACAGCCTCATCTTCACCAATTACCACACAAAAAGTTATCCCTTGTTTGTCTGCTAATGCAAATTGCTTTTTCAGCGGACGTTTATCAAAAGCAGTAACAACTTTAATACCAGCTTGGCGGAGTTGCTGGGATACTTTGAGATAGATCGGCATCAAATCTTCTTGAAGATTTAAGACCATTACTTGGGTGGGAGTTGCGGCTAATGGTTGTAAGATATTAGCCTTGAGTAGGCGATAAATCAGGCGAGTAAGACCGATCGAGATGCCCACTCCTGGCATACTTTCACCGATAAATGTGCCAACTAATTCTTCATATCTACCGCCAGAACAAATACTACCGAGGGCTTCGTGTCCAATTAAGGTCGTTTCATAAACTGTACCTGTATAGTAGTCTAATCCTCGCGCGATCGAGAGGTCGATACAATATCGATCTGCTGGTACTCCAAGATTTCGGACACCGTTAATTACGGTGGTTAATTCCTCAATTCCTAATTTAAATTGCTCGGCATTAGGTAAATCGGTAGCAAATTCATTTAGAGCAGTCAGGACTCGATCGACATCACCTTTAATATTGATAAAATCGATAACTTGCTGGGACTGTGCTGGGGATAAACCCTGAGTAGCTAAACCTGCTAATACCTTCGTAACGCCGACTTTTTCTAAGGTATCAATAATATTAATACAGACTTTGATGCGATCGGGTGATACACCCAATGAGCTAAAGAAACCAGTCAATACCTTCCGATTATTAATCCGAATCAGAAACTCGCCGATGTTAATCTGACTAAAAATCTCAGCGATAATGGCTGGCATCTGAGCATCGTAGAGCAAACTTAGTTCCTTACGCCCTACCACATCGATATCACACTGTCTAAATTGACGATAGCGTCCATCCTTGGCTCGTTCGCCCCGAAATACCAGATCCATCTGATACCTAGCAAAAGGAAACTGTAAATCGTTAAGGTGACGGGCGATATAAGCGGCTAATGGTACCGTTTGGTCGAATTTTAATGCTCGCGCTTCCGATCCGGTATCGCCCTTCCCTGCCTCATCCCGCTCTGCTTGGCGATTGGAAGGGAGAATTGGCTGCAAACCGTAAATGATGTTATCGCCTTGGTTTCCCTTCGCCTGAAGCACTTCTAGCCGCTCTACAGCAGGAGTTTCGATCGGGGTAAAACCGTAGCTCTCGTATACATGCCGAATCGTATCCATCAGGTGTTGTTCTAGTCGCTTTTCACCAGGTAGAAATTCGGGAAAGCCGCTGGGTGTGGAGAAGTTGATTTTATCCATGTTTGTGGGGACTTGGGGACTTGGAGACTTGGGGACTTGGGGACTTGGGGACTTGGAGACTTGGGAGAACCTAAAGCCTAAAGCCTAAAGCCTAAACCTAAAGCCTAAAGCCTAAACCCTGACCCCTACTGATGATAGAGTGTACAGAAGGATTAGCAACAAAGTCGCGGGGGAGTTTAGCGTCGGTGAAAATTTTAGTAGTTGGTAATGGTGGTCGAGAACATGCGATCGTTTGGGCATTATTGCAATCTCCTCAAGTTACCCAAGTCCTCTGTGTCCCTGGTAATGGCGGTACAGCATTGATGGATCGCTGTCAAAATCTCTCGTTTAGGGTAGATGATTTTGGGGGAATCGCACGGTTTGCAGAAGTGAACGGGGTGTCGTTAGTAGTGATCGGGCCAGAATTACCACTCTCACTAGGGATTACTGACTACTTACAAAATCGCAATATTCCGGTATTTGGCCCGACTCGTGCGGGTGCCCAAATTGAGTCTAGCAAAACCTGGGCAAAATCGATTATGGAGGAAGCAAGAGTCCCAACGCCAAAATCGGCAACTTTTACAGATTTGACTACTGCACGGGCATATATCGAGCAGCAAGGGGCACCGATTGTGGTGAAGGCTGATGGGTTGGCTTCGGGGAAAGGTGTTGTAGTTGCCGAGACTTTGGCAGAAGCTTTGACCGCAGTTGAGTTATTATTCGCTCAGAATTATGGTAAGTTACTGATCGAGGAATACCTGACTGGGCAAGAATTATCAGTGATCGCCCTGACAGATGGTAAAACTATTCGTCCCCTATTACCCGCCCAAGATCATAAACGAATTGGGGATGGCGATACAGGCGCAAATACAGGCGGGATGGGTGCATATGCTCCGGCTCCGCTAGCAACTCCAGCGTTGATGACTAGAATTCAACATGAAGTCCTAGAACCAACTCTGGCTGCCCTCAAACGGAAAGGTATCGACTATCGGGGGGTGCTATATGCAGGTTTGATGATTACTCCAGATGGCGAACCCAAAGTATTAGAATTTAACTGTAGATTTGGCGATCCCGAAACTCAGGCGATCTTGCCGTTATTGGCTACCCCGCTGGTAGACTTATTATTAGCCTGTGTCGAACAGCGATTAGCTGCCTTGCCACCGATCGAATGGAAGTCAGCAGTGTCAACTTGTGTGACAATTGCCGCTCAGGGTTATCCTGGAAATTATGAGCGCGGTAAAGTTATTGGTGGGATCGATTTGGCAAATACTGACGGAACGATCGTCTTTCAGGCTGGTACCCAACTCAAGCAAAATCGAGTTGTCAGTGATGGTGGCAGAGTACTAGGTGTGACGAGTATCGCCCCAGATTTTGCCACAGCGATCGATCGAGCCTATCAAGGAGTCAGAGCGATTACCTTTGAGGGTATGTACTATCGTCAGGATATCGCTCAAAGAGCCTTACTTTAGAGGCTTTAGGCTTTAGGCTTTAGACTTTAGGCTTGAGGCTTTAGGGAATGGAGTACAAAATATTAGCTCGATCGTTTCTAATATCCAAATACTTATCGATCTTGATTGTCTACAGCCTAGAGCCGTACACTCTACTTTCCGATCCCCAAAGCCTAATCCTAATCCCCAAAGCCTAAAACCTAATCCCTAAAACCTAATCCCCAAAGCCTAAAGCCTAAAGCCTAATCCTATGCAGCGTCGATCCTTTTTAGTCACCCTTGGTAGTCTGGCTGTGGGGAGTAGCCTAACTAGTTGTCAAAGCCCAAACCAGTCTACTTTGAGGTTGTTGGCACTAAAAAACTCGCTACCACCTCAACTAGTGGGCGAGTTTACCAAATCGATTCAATCTGCTAATTCTAAAGTAGAGTTGGCTTCAGAGGGTCAATTTAAAGAAATTATTACGGCTCTTCGGGAGTGGCACAAAACTGGCACAGCAGAAGCGAAGGGGTTGAAGATCCCGCTCGTACCTTCAGCTACATCTCCAGCATATATCCCCAATTTGGTGAGTCTGGGCGATGCGTGGCTCCCCATGGCAATTCAGGAAAAATTAATCCAACCGATCGAAGTCCAGAAGCTGACTAATTGGGGTAAATTAGAGTCTCGCTGGCGGGAATTGCCGCAACGAGACGATCGAGGTAATAGTAGTTCTACCGGACAAATTTGGGGTGTTCCATACCGCTGGGGGACAACTGTAATTATCTATCGTCGCGACAGGTTAGCGGCGGCTAATATTCCTATCCCTAAGGATTGGCAAGATCTCTGGAATCCTCAATTAAAACAGCGAATTTCGGTATTGGATCGATCGCGTGAAGTAATTGGTTTGACTTTAAAAAAATTAGGCTATTCATACAATCATCCCGATCTCAGTCAAGTTACCAACCTCAAATCGGAATTAGAAAAACTCCATCAGCAAGTAAAATATTATAGTGCCGATAGTTATCTTCAACCATTAATTATGGGCGATACTTGGGTGGCTGTAGGTTGGTCGTTGGATGCGATCGATTTAGTTCAAAAGAATCCGAATATTGGGGCAATCGTGCCTAATTCTGGCACGGCAATTTCCGCAGATATCTGGGTGCAACCAACAATTCCAACTCAGCAGGGGTCGATCGATCGATCTAAATTAACTCAGCAGTGGCTCGATTACTGTTTACAACTTAAAGCTAGTAATCAGATATCTTTATTTACATCTGGGACGGCTCCATTACTCACTAGTATTAATCGTAGTGAAATTATCCCAGATATCAAACGAAATTCATTAATTTTGCCAGCCAAACATATTTTAGATAAAAGCGAATTCATTTATCCTTTACCGCCCGAAAGTAACGCACAATACGATCGGCTTTGGCGAGAAGTTCGTCAGGCAAAAATTATCACATCATAACCACTGCGCCCTATGCTAACGTGAGTTCAGATCGAGCACATCGATCGTGCTGGTGATAAGCTAAAAGGTAAATAATGAGATATTAAACATTGGTGCGTTACGGCTTTCGCCTAACACACCCTACATCAACTGATAGATGATATTAACTATCAATTATCAACTATTTAATAAACTCTTCCCCGCCATTGTTTTGGTTTTTGGAAAGCTGAAATAAATATTCGTAAAACTGCGAAGGGATCGGCTAATGGTGAAAGCCAAAATGACAACGCAGCTAGCGAAAACTTCTCACGATAATAAGAGGGATAAATTGCGAGTAATAGTGCAAATCGGATAATTACTAAAAATAGATTTAAAGCAAATACTAACTGTAAAGTCAGGAATGAATCTGCCCACCCCCAATAACTCCAGATGATGATAGTTAGTGGGATCGGTAGCCCTTGGACTAGGAATAATAGAGCTAAATCGCTCCACAATTGAGTTCGCGTAGTAGCATCCTTGAGATCTAGAGATCGACCCCATTCCCGCCAAGTTTCGGCAATACCCGCATACATCCGCACCCGAATTACCTTCGCACCATCCAAAAATCCAACTTTAAAACCTTGTTTTGCCGCATTACGGGCGAGGGTGACATCATCACAAAAAGAACTCGCCGCACTAGTATAACCATCTAATTGCGCTAATACTGCCCGCCGACACAGAAAGCACTGTCCATTTGCCATGACTCGATCGGGTGACTGCACTCTAACACCTGACGAATCAAAACGATAGAGCAGCGTCATTAATAGTGCAGGTTGCAACCACCATTCGCCTGGATCGTTGAGGATAAATTGCGGCGATAATGAGACTAAATCGTAACCTTCGGAGATCGCTGCGTCAACCAGACTAGCAACCAGTCCAGGTTGGGGCTGTGTATCGGCATCGATCCCCAGCACCCACTCACTAGCGGGAGAACTGGCGAGGAAGCCATAGTTCAACGCCCAGGGGCGACCTACCCAACCGGAGGGTAAAGGATCGTCAGTGAGCAGATGAAAGCGGGAGTCTTCGATAGCAGCCGCTTTGACTCGATCGCGTGTACCATCTTGGGAATTACTATCAACGATGAGAATTTCTCGCACCTCATCGCCTTGCTGACTCAATCCAGCCAAACAAGGCGCAATTCGATCGACCTCATTGAGAGTTGGTACTACCACACTCACGCTCTGGGATCGATCGGGTATCGATGTTTTGGGTGTCAGCGGCGGACGACGCACCGCCCCTTTCACCAATCGAGACAGCAGAATCAGACTTGCCGCGCCCTGGCATAATAGTAATCCCAGTGCAACGGCTCCTAGTATTTCCCGATCCAAATTTTTTAACCAATCCACTAAATATTGTCTGAACTAAATAACTTCGGCTTTCAATCGTTCGGGCGCACTTACTTTCGATTTAGTAGTTGCCATTTGATAAAGAACTACCAGTGGCAAAATCCCCAATACCAATCCCAACAAAATTGGAATATAAATACCTGCGGCTAAACTCATAATCGTGGCAAACGCAAAATTACCCAGATACACTGCCAAAGGTAAGCTGAGGTCATTTTGGGGTAGTGTCAGTGGCTTCAATCTCCAGATGAAGGTGGCTACTGTCATGAATACCACTCCCGTCCCAAACCAACCTGTAAAATTCTCATAGGGCATTCCAAAAAATGGCCCTGGTTCTTCCCATACCCAGAATGACATTGTTGTCTGGCTCATGGCTGGATCGAGGACAAAATCCCATGAAGTCAATAATAGCGATCCAAAACCGATCGCACCGACATACTTTAAGAACTGGGGAATATTGAGAGTTTCCAATCCAGCCCTGGCAATAATATATGCACTGAAACCGATATAAAACCAGGATAGCGGAATCGTGAAGGGTACTAATCCGGCGATCTTGTAGCCCAATCCAGACAGATAGTGATAATGTCCAAACGGAAATCCCGTACTCGTGCCCAACAACTCACTCACCAAGGACAATCCGATCGCCGGAATCATAAATCCCAGACAATGCCACAGACCCAGAGTTCGATAAGCATATACTGCCACCGCTGCTGTTCCCAGTAGCATATAGACTACGCCGCCACCTGCCATCGACATGGGCAGAGCCGTTTTCCCAATTTCGGGTAAGGCGTTAATGATGTCAGGATTTGGTAATACTACCAGTATTCCAGCTAGCCCAAATGCCATTGACATAATATGACCGAATAGTAGAGTTCGCTCAACACGTATAAGTTTTTCCATCGATCGCGATCCAGTTTGAGTTTTACAGCCCATCCAGCTTGAATATCTAGGTAAAGTTCATCGCTCTATATTTGCGTGTCACCTGATGGCAATTTGACCATAGTTGACGCATTAACGATGCAAAGCAACCCAATCTTCGAGCTAGATAGAGTTCAACTATCAGTTTACAAATATTTACCGTATATTGTCGTGTAATCTATTAATATATCTAGAAATTTAATCTTCATCGCTGATTTTGCCGATCGATTCGTGAGTGCAACGTCAAGGCAAATGGGTAAATCGCCCGTCCAAATTTAACGAAGAACAGTGGTTGAAATCCCCCACAGGCAGGTAGATTGTTGTTAGTGGGGTTAAAATCTCCATCCGAAAAACCATGCTGTTAACTGTCAACTGTCAACTGTCAAAGTGTAGTGTAAGCTCGATCGTGAAGCGTCGGCTCGAAATCGCTAGCCGATTCGATCTCCACTCGATCGAGTGAGACGATCGGATTGCTTGTCTTCATTTATACTATAGCGATCCTAAATCAGATTCCTGGTATCGACTACTGGTGCTCATGCGGCAGCAGCCCAACACACCCTACATCAACTTCGCTGTCAACTGTTTAAAGACATTAGCTCCAAAGGTCAAACAATCTGTTAATCTAATTGTCATTGCTCGTCGTTATCAACCTAAGCTGAAAGTATAAATTTTAAATGAAGTTATCTCACCGCTGTTTGTCCGCGATTGGTTTGGTTGGTACCGCCATGCTTGGCGGTACATTTATGACGATTTCGCCCGTCCAGGCAATTCCTGAAGCCGAGGTAATTGCCAAATTACAGAATATTCCCGTTTATGTAGTTACTGATGATAGTGGTACGCTGGTTGAAGCCAAAATAAATAGTCAGGGGCAACCTCCACAGACTTCGACGGGAGTATTTTTTAGTAGTCAAGACGCTCAGAGCTTCATCGATCGCAATCTCAGAGCCAAACAGCCAGATCTGACTAAGGTGGTAAAAGTGATGCCAGTTAGTTTAGGGGAGATCTATCGCCGTCAACAGGAGAATAAGAATAAGCCCCAAGAACTTAACTATGTTTTTATACCGACAACTCAACAAGCTAGCTCGGCATTAAAAATCCTCAATCGGAGTGGTCAAAAACTAACTCAATTCAATAATGTGCCAGTGTTTATCGCGATGATATCTAAGTCTGGGCAAGATGAATACTTAATTTTTAAACGAGATCGTCAAGAAATAATCCCGATTTTCTTGAGCGAACCAACACTTAGAGCGATGGTTGGTAAAGCATATCCCAATCTAGCCAATAAGGTTAATGTTCGCGTCCTCGACATCAATTCTATATTTGAATATATGACGACCAAGAACGATCCAATCATTAATAACTTTGAATTTAATGCCAACATGAATATTAAATAATAGTCCATTTAATATAGCAATCCTATTTAATTTGTAAATCTCACTGTAGGGTGTGTTATCCCGCAGCGACCGAAATCGCGCTGTAGGCGAAGACGTGTCGTTATACGGAAACCGTCTGGCGACACGTCTTCGCTTCGCTCGTCTACAGCGTGCGTTTCGGTCAAGACAGGGTAACGCACCAGAACCAATGTAAATCTCACTACGGCTACCACCTGACGGCAGGCTATCGCCAACGACTTCGCTCAATGCAAATCGCGCAAGCTGTCAACTGTCAACTGTCAACTGTCAACTGTCCCAAACCCGCTCCGTAAATGTCCCATCCCGACTACCTTCAAAAAATCTTGACTGCTGCTGTCTATGATGTGGCGATCGAATCACCACTCGATCGCGCCTCAATCCTCTCCCAACGGCTGAAAAATCAGATTTTGCTCAAACGAGAGGACATGCAGCCTGTCTTCTCATTCAAGCTGCGCGGTGCCTATAATAAGATGGCAAAACTTAAGCCAGAATTGTTGGCACGAGGGGTAATTGCCGCTTCAGCAGGGAATCACGCTCAGGGTGTCGCCTTGAGTGCCAAGCGGATGGGGACTACAGCGACGATCGTGATGCCTGTAACTACCCCACAAATGAAGGTGAATGCGGTCGAAGCCAGGGGCGCAGAAGTAATCTTGCAGGGAGAGACGTATGATGATGCTTATGCCTATGCCTGTCAGCTTGGGGAAGCGCGGGGGTTGACTTTTATTCATCCTTTTGACGATCCTGACGTTATCGCTGGACAAGGGACGATTGGGATGGAGATCTTACGTCAGTATCAACAACCGATTCATGCGATTTTTGTGGCGATTGGCGGCGGTGGGTTGATATCGGGGATTGCGGCTTATGTCAAGCGGCTCTATCCTGAGACGAAAATTATTGGGGTGGAACCAGTCGATGCAGATGCGATGAGTCAGAGTCTGGCGGCAGGAGAACGGGTGAAACTCGATCGAGTGGGATTATTTGCTGATGGAGTCGCGGTGAAGGAAGTAGGTGTGGAAACCTTCCGTTTGTGCCAAATGTATGTCGATGAGGTGATACTGGTCGATACCGACGATATTTGTGCGGCGATCAAGGATGTATTTGAGGACACTCGATCGATCTTAGAGCCTGCGGGAGCACTGGCGATCGCCGGAGCCAAAGTTTATATCGAGCGAGAAGGGATCGAGGGTGAAACCTTAGTCGCCGTGGCTTGTGGGGCGAATATGAACTTCGACAGGTTGCGATTTGTCGCGGAACGGGCGGAACTGGGGGAACATCGGGAAGCGATTTTGGCTGTGACTATTCCCGAAGAACGGGGCAGTTTTCGCCGCTTTTGTACCTGTTTGGGTACGCACAATCTGACGGAATTTAACTACCGGATGGCAAATACAACCCAAGCGCATATCTTCGTGGGTATTCAAGTCCAAAATCGGGCAGATACTGCAACTATTATCGCTAAGTTAGTAGCCGAAGGGTTCAAAACGATCGATCTCACTGATGATGAGATGGCAAAACTCCATCTCCGGCATCTCGTCGGCGGACGTTCGCCTGTAGTTCGAGACGAACTTCTGTATCGGTTTGAATTTCCCGAACGCACTGGCGCACTGACTAAATTCCTCAATAGTATGAATCCTGATTGGAATATTAGTCTCTTTCACTATCGCAATCACGGTGCTGATTATGGGCGGATTTTAATCGGGATTGAAGTGCCACCCACTGAGATGGCAGCTTGGGCGGAATTTCTCGATCGTACTCCATACCGCTACTGGGATGAACGCGCTAATCCTGCTTATCAATTATTTTTGAGCTAGGCTGTCGGTATTAGTTTGGGAGGAAAAAAGGGTCATAATCGCGAGCTAATTTTTCATTTTTAATGCTGTTTTCGTCCAAAACTCCTAAAGCCTATGCTGACAAAGCTTTGAACGACATATAGCTAGCTAACAAAACCAATAAACCTGTAAACAAAAATCTAACTAACTTATCAGATAATTTTGGTAGCAGTCTCGCTCCAAAATTTGCACCAATGAACGATCCCACACCGAGAATCGTGCCTGGAACCAGTAAGACATTAGTGGCATCGGCGATGAGATAACGAGTGACTGCCCACAATGAAACTAAGACAATCGCCCCATAGCTGGTTTGGACGGCTTCTTTGATCGGCATTTTTAGCATCAATACTTGTAAGGGTACCATCACGATCCCGCCGCCTACTCCAAATAAACCAGATAAAATTCCAGCTACTAGTCCGATTGCTTGAGTTTTGAAGATGGGGATCGATGTGTCTACTAGTAATTCATCTTCTCCTATTTTTGCCGCTTTACGTTCGTGCTTTTGAAGTTTGTTTTTTAAGTTCATCAGCCAAATCGCGGCAATTTGTAGACCAGCAAAACTTAATAACAGCCATTTACTAGGTAAAGCATTCGCAATAGCAACACCGATTTCTGTCGTGAGCATTGCTGGAAATGTCAATAAGGAAACTGTTTCAATTTTCAGTGATTTCATCCGCCAATTCTGGATCGTTCCAGAAATTGCCCCCAGACTAATTGCTAGTAAACTAGTGGCAATACACTGAATCGGGGACGCACCACCTGCGGCAAGAGCGGGAACATATAGCAAGCCGCCGCCAATTCCCAGCAGAGCAGAGACAACTCCCACAATGATGCCGATCGGAAATAAATGGATAACGCTTAAAAGATGATTGATACTGACGTGGGGCATCATAAAGTCCTGAAAAAAAAGAGCGATCCAATCGCACGATCGCTAATTGCTCGCCGACAATTAACAAGTGATTAGAAAAACAATAGACTAATTAGATAATAGCAGCTAATTTTTGCTCCGGTTGCTGTGTCAATCCCAGAATGTGACGCGCTTGTGCTGGTGTCGAGATCTGGTGTCCTAATTCTTCACAGAGCATTGTGAATTTTGCGACTAATTCTGCATTTGACCTTGCTTTTTGTCCCTTACTGATATATGTTTCATCCTCAAATCCCGTGCGAATATGTCCCCCAAGTAAAATCGCTCGTTCGGCGATCGCATAGTTATACCGACTCCCACTACCCAATGCCGTCCAGTGTGATTGTGCTGGTAATTGTTGAACCATATACTCCAGATTTTCGGCTGTTGCCCCAATCCCTGAATAACTGCCAAGAATGAGCAGGAAATGAAGCGGTGCTTTGAGAATACCTTTTTCTAGTAATCCCAATGCGACGCGAATATCGCCGATATCGTATACATCACAGCGAGGAATTAGGTGATTCCCGAAAAAGAATATACCCACTAAACTGGAC
>ENA-OBIO01001111-OBIO01001111.1-metagenomes-genome-assembly--contig:-NODE-1111-length-11496-cov-3.06127_pt1 | contig 11496 bp, 6 predicted proteins | sample MGYA00153383_OBIO01 | MGnify analysis MGYA00153383 | reverse complement strand
AAATGAGGGCTGTTACTTTTTTTTTACATTTTCTTGCGTTTAAATTTAAACGGATTAAGACTATCATAGAGTTTCAACAAAAAATTAAATATTTATTTTTATTGAAGTTTAACAGAATTTAAGTATGGTACAAGAATTAATTACAATTCTTGTACCATACTTAAACTAAAAAGGTAAACGACTCAATTGTGTGCGTAAAGTAAGAAATGATTTAAAATCCCGTAAGCAGTTATCTTTGCAGCGTAATTAAAAATCTGAAAAATCATGCGTTCGCTTGTCATCCCACTTTTACTCCTCATTTTTTCTGAACAGAATGTTCGAAGCCAAATAAGCCAAAATTCAGGATTAGAAAATAGAAAACATACTTCTGCTGTGCGCTTAACGGAAAGCATAACGATAGATGGTGCACTGAATGAAACGGTTTGGCAAAGCGCGCCTATTGCAACCGATTTCATCCAAACTGAACTCACACCAGGAAAAAACTCAAACTATAAAACCGAAGTGCGCGTACTTTACGACGATAAATTTATTTATTTCGGCGCCACAATGGTTGATCCAAATCCAGATAGTATTTTCAGAGAATTAATTATTAGAGATCAAATTAGTAATGCCAACACCGATTGGTTTGCTGTTTTAATTGATACATATCGCGACGGCAACAACGGCACAGCTTTTATTATTACGCCATCGAGTGTACAAGCCGATGCACGCCAATATGCTGGCGGAAATGAAATGGGCTTCACGGAAGATTATGCTTGGAATGCCGTTTGGGAAGCTAAATCGCTAATTACAAAAAATGGTTGGAGTACTGAAATGAAAATTCCCTACTCTGCTTTGCGGTTTCCGAAAAACGAAGAACAAAAGTGGCGCATTAATTTTGCGCGACAAGTGCGACGCACGCGCGAAAAAAGTTTTTGGAACTATGTCAATCCGCTTATCATAGGTATAGTTCCGCAGTGTGGCGAAATTGACGGATTAAAAAATATTGTTTCTCCCATTCGTTTACAAGCGTTTCCGTTCGGTGCGTTATATTCGGAAAATACGCGCGTAAAAAATTCGGATGGAACGATTAGTAGTGCTTGGCAAAACACAATTACTGGCGGATTAGACATTAAATACGGCATCAATAACGCTTACACTTTGGATTTAACTTTAATTCCCGATTTTGGTCAAGTACAATCAGATCCGCGCATCGTAAATCTCACGCCGTTCGAAGTGCGCTTCGATGAAAACAGACAATTTTTTACGGAGAGTGTTGAGCTTTTCAATCGCGGCACCTATTTTTATTCGCGTCGAATCGGTGCGGTGTCCGATTATTTTGTCAATAATTTGTACAATAATCTCAAATCTAACGAAACTGTTACGAATTTACCATCGCAGGCGCAACTCTACAATGCTACAAAAATATCTGGTCGCGACGCGTCGGGTCTCGGTATCGGATTTTTGAATGCTGTTGCAGCTCCCACTTATGCCACAATTACTGATGAAAAAGGAACTTCTCACAAACAGCAAGTTACGCCACTTACTAATTTTAATGTCATTTCTTTTGATAAAAATCTGCCGAACAACTCCTATATCACGCTCATTAACACCAATGTTTGGCGCAGTGGCGATGCTTATGATGCTAATTTAACTGCTGTATATGCTGAACTAAAAAATAAAAAAAATACTTATAGCACCGTTCTGTCTTCTTCTTTTTCAACGCAGCAATTCGCAGCCGAAAATAAAAATGGTTATGCCCTCGATGTTCAAGCGGGAAAAATAAGTGGAAATTATCAGTGGTGGACGTTTAATTCACTGCGTTCAAATTTATATAATCCGAACGATTTTGGTTTTGAAAATCAACTCAACTCCGTACAATTCGGGATTTGGAATGCCTATTTCCAAAATACGCCGCGTGGTAATTTTACGCGATGGAACGTCACAGCGGATATTTATGTGAACCGATTATACTTACCGAATGTGCGCGTCACGGAGGGTTTTGAATCTAATGCGTTCTTTCTGACAAAAAATATTTTTGCTTTTGGTGGTAATTTAAAAATTTCACCCAATGGTTCGCACGATTATTACGAGCCTCGCACGTCCGACTATTCAAGATATTTAAACGTTCCTGGCAACACTTTACTTGGCGGATTTATTTCAACGGATTATATAAAACCAATTGCACTCGATGTAAAAGCAAGCATCCACCCTATTCAGAAAATAATCGGTTGGCGAGTTCACTCGCGATTGGTCCACGTTTTAGATTTAACGATAAAGTTTCCCTCATTCTTTCCAGCGAAGCCGACAAGTTCGACAATTTTATAAATTACGTCGGTGCCGATGTTAATTCAATAGGTTATTCAAAACTTTCTTCGAGCGATATACTGATGGGAAAACGACAACAACTTACAGTTATAAATGCTGCCACGCTGAAATGGTCATTTAATTATGTGATGGGAATTTCGTTTAAGTTACGCCATTACTGGACACGTATTAATTACGATGCATATTATTTACTCGGAAGCGAGGGCAATTTATTGAACACAGAATATACAGGTTCCGATTCTAAAAATGAATCGTTACACAATACCAATTTTAATATTTTCAATATTGATGCCGCTTTCACGTGGCGTTTTGCGCCTGGTAGCGACTTCATAATCAATTGGAAAAATAATATTTTCAACGGCGATAACAACATTGCACTCAATTATTTCGATAACGTTGGCAATCTGTTCAGCAATCCGCAGAATAATAGTTTTTCTTTCAAACTTATTTACTTTTTGGATTATTTGCAGTTTCAGAAGAAAAAGATATAAGCTTTGAGCTATGAGCCACTAAACGAATGGAAGGCTCATTACTCAAAACTCATAGCTCAACGCTATTTCAATCCATATACACCGACTTGATTAGAAAATGTAGGCAAATACACTTTTCCGTTTGCAATAGTGGGTGCAGCAAATTTGGCGTAATTGCCCGATCTATCAGCAGCCGTTTGTGCGTTATTGTTCCACAGTTCTTTAGTGATGTCATTCGCATCGAAAGCGCGCAAAATTCCAGGACTAACGGTGTGTTCTGCATCGCCACTGGCAGCATAAGATGCCCAAAGAATGCCCGTTCCATCCAAAGAACCATTTGAAGAAACACTTAGCACCGCACCATTTTGTCCTGTCGGACCCGTTGTAGTTCTAAAAACTTGCTTTGCCGCATCTATTAAATTGGATGAGCGATTGAAAGGCAGCCCGCGCAGTTTATCGTTTTCTGCCCAGATGTAAATAAATTCAGTGGCTGCACCTTTGAAATATGAAGGCTGACAGTGCATATTGGCATTAGTGGTCGTAAAAATAGTTTGAACAATATTGTTACTCGTTTTTGAAACACCACCCATATTGTCTTTATTGACAATATACAAATTGCCATCCTTGCAACCTGTAAAGAAGAGATTGGTATTTGGAATTAAAAACGCGCCCAATGCTCCGTAATCTAAATCGTCAGCTTCGAGTGCTTGGTAATTGAACGGTGTAAAAAATGAACTCACCGTTAAAGTTGAACCCGAAGGCGTAAGTTTCATGGCGCTTTCACCCCGATTGAGCACATTCGCTGGGTCAGTGCCAACGCCCACAGTTCCATTACCAATTACAAAATATAAATTCCCAGACGCATCAGCAGCTATACCCCCTCCACTTTGCCAAATTCCACCTGCTCCGCCATTCGGGGTATCGTTATAAACAATTTTTTGCACTAAAGTCGAAACATCATATCCTAAAATCCAACCGTGATACGGACCCCAATCGCAATGCGAAGAAAATGCAACATACACAGTTCCATTCACCAAAGTGAGTGCTGAACGTTGATTTGCTTTTTGCGGATTAAAACCAATTATACCGTTCGAACTGCCATCGCCGTTGCCTTTATAACTTGCAGTGATTTTTACTGGACTACCAGAATTTTCGTTACCCGTAATAATATTTATAGCGTGAAGATATTGATAAAAGTTTTTTCCGTCAGTGCTTCTCGCAACAAAGTACATCGTTTGCGAAACAGAATCAATTACAGGTGTACCAACAATGCCGATACTTCCACTAAAATCCTGATAACCACCGCCACATGCGCCAGTCATGTCTGTATTTTTAGGAGCACGCAAGCCAGTAACGGAATAGTTTTTTTGCCAATACGGCGTGCCATCATCCGCATCGAAAGCGTACACCGAATTACTCACTGTTGCAATGAGTACGATATTGTGTGTGCCATTTGCTATCGAAACATTTCCAACTACTAACGGCTGCGAATACACTTGGTCGTCCACGCTGAGTGGAAAAAGTTTGCCAAATGTTTTAGCATTCACATTGCTCGTTGTCAATTTTGTTTCGTTGCTGTTCCAACCGCTACGCGTATTGTTATTATGCTGAGTTAAAACAGAAATATGTTGATCATTCTGGATAGTTCTTATAGTAGTATCACTTGTGGTCATACTCGTTTTTCCGCAACTAAAAAAAATAAAAAATAAAAATAAAAAAACTACATTTTTGAGTTGGAACATTAAGGCAAGGTATTTAGAATAGAAAACTAAAAGCTAAAGAAATTATTATAAAAAAATTAATTTAGGCATTGCAAATATAAACCCGCTAAGGCAAATACAAAATAATAACTCCCCTGATTACTATAAGGGCGGATAATAATTTATTGAGAGGAGAGTTTTATAAAATTTGGTAAGACAACCCAAAACGCAAAACGCGCGAATAGGATTTTTTATTAGCGTTGGGATAATCGTCTAAGTAGTCTGATATGCCTTGCGCAAAACTTACATTAATAGAATATTTTTTGTAGTTTACGGCAACAGAAACACGAGGGCGGAAATCGAACTCCACAAAATAATTTTTTGATTTTACGGATGTTTTGATGTAATCGTCCACAGGTGATTTATAAACACCGACAGTTGAGTTGAGAAAATACCCCATATCCATTCCAGTGGTGAAATCTATGGAGAGAGATTTTTCAGAAAACTGTCTGCCGATAAAGGGTGAAAAATTTAGAAAATTGGAATTTAAATTAAACACAAACTCATTCGGGACTAAAGTAATTTTAGTCAACTCATCGGCTGTGTAAAATAAATGTGGATTTTGTTGCACTTTATTTCTCAGAATATCTAAACCAGCCTCAAAACCAAAAATTAAATGGTTTTTAGTGATGCGCTTCAAGGTGGTTGATACGCCGAAACCCAAATTACTACCAAATTGAAACGTACCAAAAGTTCCTAACTTACTCGTTGAGTAAAAAAGCGTCGGCGCTTTCGTAGAATTGGGTCGTCTGAAATTATACGTATTGCCACTCAGCCCGACACTAAATTCTGTTTTCTGTGCAAAACCTCTGTTTACGCACAAAACTAAAAAAAAGAGTGCTAATACATTTTTCATACGCATTATTGAAACAGCAGAAATCTAATAGCAAATTTAGGAACTTATTTCATTGCAATCAAAATTAATTCGGTTTTGAAAATATTTTAACATTTCTTTTTGATTTTTAAATAGGTTTTGCCCTATTCAAAATCACATGTCGCTTTCCCCACTTTTAACTTTTCATTATTCACTTTTCACTTCTTTTCTAAAGTCGGATACGTAATTCCTAACTGCTCCAAATACGTTTTATATTTTGTTGGATTGTAATAAAATTTTTTCATTTCAGCGCGATAGGGTTCCATTTTTTCTTTATTCAAATATGTTGGTGCTGGGTCTTTGTCTGTTATGAAAGGTATGTAGTGCGTATCTTTTGTCTGAACATTTGTGAAATAATCTTTTGCATCGGCAATAATTTTTGGTGTTGTGAACATATCAATCAATGTGAGTGCTGTTGCTTTAGCACCTGCCAAACAACCTTTATGTGCAATTGGCGTTGCCATCGCAATCGCATCACCCCAATGATGTCCTTTCAAACCTGGAATATTAGCAGGATAGTATAAAACAATAGTTGGCAAATTCCAAGAAATATCGGCGATATCGTCGCTGCCACCACCCCAAGAATACGGCACAGAACCTTTGAGCGTATCAATTGTAGTGCGTAAACCATTTATTTCTTTACCGTATAAATCTTTTTTGGGTGCTTCCATCAGTTTTTGCGTGGCGCGCGCCAAAGCTTGATCTGCTTCAGTCCAAATCGGCATACCAACTTGGTCAATGTTAGCATGTAACGCTTGTGCAATCGGTTTATTAAAATGTCCGGGCCACGCCGTTCCAATAATTTGATGACTTACTTTTGTATCCGTCATCATAGCAGCGCCTTCGGAAATTTTTATGCCCGATTCGTACATACTTTTAATGTCGTCGTAAATTCTTTCCCTGAAATAATACCAAACACTCGCCTTAGATGGTACAACATTCGGTTGATCGCCGCCGTCAACAATCACATAATGCGAACGTTGCGTTGGTTTTAAGTGTTCGCGTTTAAAATTCCAACCCACATCCATCAGTTCAACAGCATCTAAAGCAGATTTTCCCCGCCAAGGTGCAGCAGCGGCGTGAGCAGCGTCACCTTCAAAACTAAATTTTACAGAAACCAAACCATTCATGCCAGGGTCACCATAGTTACAATTGAAATCGCCGCTGACGTGCGTAAAAATACACGCATCTACGTTTTTGAAATAACCATCGCGAATGTACCACGCTTTACTCGCTACTAATTCTTCCGCCACGCCTGGCCAAATAATAATTGTGCCCGGAATATGATTTTTCTCCATAATTTTCTTTGCAGCCAACGCAGCAAAAATAATAACCGATTGACCCGAATTATGTCCTTCGCCGTGTCCTGGTGCGCCTTCAACTATTGGATCTTTATAGGCTACGCCAGGTTTTTGCGATGCTTTCGGAATACAATCTATATCACTTCCCAGCGCAATAACGGGACTGCCGCTTCCCCATTTTGCAAACCATGCCGTCGGAATATTGGAGATCCCTTTTTCAACCGAAAAACCATTTTTAGAAAGAATATCGGTGATGTACTTTGATGTTTCAACTTCTTGAAAACCTAATTCGCCGAAGCTAAAAATCATATCTACCATCTCTTGAATTTGCTTTTCTTCCGAAGCAACGAGGGGTAAAACTTCTTTTTTAAAATTGGCAATTGTTTGCGCGTCGTAAGTTGGCGTTTGCGCATAAGCCATGGATTGTGAAAAAAGAATGGCAACGAATAATACTTGTAGCGGTTTGAGCATGATGTCTAACGTTTTAATTAGCTGATGACGAGATAAAGATAGTGAAGTCGTTATAAATTTTTTGTACTCAGCGGGAATAATTTTATTTTCCGCAATAACCCAAAAATAAATAACGCCGTTTATTTCTTTCTCTTTCGGTTTTATTCCCGAAAGGCATATTTAAATTCGTTTTAAAAACTTAAATTTGTAGCAAAATTTGTTTTTTTTCGTATTAGCCACTATGTCAAAATCAAAAATAGAAAATAGCAGCGCACAAAAACACATCGTTGAGTTGAAAGATATTTCAATTTTTCAGGAAGATGTATGTGTCTTAAGCGAAGTGACAGTAAATATTTCAAAGGGAGAGTTTAGTTATTTGATTGGTAAAACAGGAAGCGGAAAATCGAGTTTGTTAAAAACTTTATACGGTGCGCTGCCTTTAAAAAGTGGCTACGCGCACGTTTGTGATTACGATTTAACGACGCTCAAGCGCACAAACATTCCGTTGTTGCGTCGCCGATTAGGGATTATTTTTCAAGATTTTAATTTACTGGAAGATAGAACGGTTCAAGAAAATCTTGTTTTTGTTTTGCGCGCCACAGGTTGGAAGAAAAAACCTGAAATGCAAACGCGTATTGATGAAGTTTTACAATCGGTTGAAATGATGCACGCACACAACAGAATGCCACACCAACTCAGCGGTGGCGAACAGCAACGCGTCGTTATTGCGCGTGCACTACTCAATCATCCTGATTTAATTATTGCCGACGAGCCAACAGGTAATTTAGATCCACAGACGAGCGACGATATTTTACAACTTCTGCGCGCGCTCTCGAAAGAAAATAATACTGCCATTATTTTAGCCACGCACGATTATCGCATTCTGCAACATTTTCCGGCGCGCATAATTCGTTGCCAAAATGGTAAAGTTTTGGACGAGGAGAATTATTTGGTATAAACTTATGAGTATCAATACACACACTGAAACCCCTAAATCGGAATTTTATCTAAATTATTCCAACCTAAAACGTGGGCAATGCTGCGCGTTTGAACTTCGTCGCCACCGTAAACCAAATAACTATCTTCAGGTGTTGCACCCGAAAGCGGTTGAAAATATTTAAAGCCGTCAAAAAAATTGCTGTTAATCGTTCTACCCGATTTAATTTCGATGGGAAAAAGTTTTCCACCCGCATCCAAAACTAAATCAATTTCGTGTACGCCAGCCGCATTCCAGAAATAATGTTTGGGTAAAATTTGCCGATTGAGATGGTTTTTTATAATCTCATTGATGATAAAATTTTCAAACAGTGCGCCTTTTGCAAAATGCCGATTCAAATCATCAATGGTGCGTAAGTTCATCAATGCACACGCTAAACCTGTATCGTAAAAATAAAGTTTAGGTGTTTTAACAATACGCTTGTTGTAATTTTGATGATACGGTCGCACCAAATGAATAATGAAACTGGTTTGCAAAACATTAACCCATTTATTTATGGTTTGGTAAGACACGCCGATATAACTACCGATGTCAGAAAAATTTACCAATTGTCCAATTCTACCCGCACAAATTTCAATAAATTGTCTGAACGTTCCGAGATCCGAAACATTTAATATTTGGCGTAAATCGCGTTCAACATACGTTTGAATATAATCAAGTAACCACGTTGTAGGATTTAAACCTTGGTCGTAAATACGAGGATAAAATCCTTGAAGCATATAATTTTCATAGTTCGGCAACTCAAAAGTCGTGCCTTTAAGTTCTTCTAACGAAAAAGGCAATAAATTAAAAATAGCGACTCTACCTGCTAAACTCTGTGAAATACTTTCCATGAGTTGTAAATTTTGTGAGCCTGAAAGTATAAAACGTCCTGTTGTTTTTTCTTCATCTACCAAAACTTGGATATACGAAAATAAATCGGGTACATTTTGTACTTCGTCAATGATAACGCGGTTGCCTAAGTTCTTTAAAAAACCCTTCGGATCATCCTTCGCAAATTTGCGCATTTCAATATCTTCCAAATTTACATACTTATAATCGGGAAAAATTTCTTTTACCAACGTTGATTTCCCACTCTGGCGAGGACCCGTTACTGCAATAACGGGCATTTTTTTCGCAGCCTCTAAAATTTTTGAACCCAATAATCTTTTAATCATCCTGCAAATTAGAAGTTCAACTTCTAATTTGCAAGGAATTGAATAAAAAATCTTTTTTATTCTTCGATTTCTTTACAGTTTCCATCTAAAACCCAGATAAAATCTTCTGCCGTACATCGGTGCATACACTTGTGTGGCATCGAAATATGGGCTCGTTGGATCTGCAAAAGCAATGATGGGATGATGTTGTACGTAATCGGTCAAATTCTCAACGCCACCGTACAATTCAAATTTTTTAAAAAACTTGTTAACCGACGCGTTTAGTAAAAAATACTGTGGCGAATAACCTGTGTAGGTGTCGTAAAAATAAAATTCGGGTACGTTGGCGCGATTTGCTAAACGCTGTGCGCCGATATATTGTAGCGTTGTGCTGAACAACCATTTTTTATCGGTGGTTTTAAAATCTAATCCAATCAATCCGCGTTGTTTCGGCGTCAATAGTGCTTCTTCCTGAACGCCGCCAATAGTTGTTTGTGCGTTCGTGAATTTATAAACGGCGTGAGCAGAAAAATTTCTTGTTAAATCAACACTTGCTGTTAAATTGATTGTGTGCGAAAATGCTTCGCCATTTAAATTATAAAACAGCGTTTTACCTGTTTGCGATTCTATATCGGCAATAATTTGATTTTGAAAAGTAGTGTAAAAATATTCTGCATTCAGTTTAAGTTCTTTTTTATCACCTAAATTAATTGCTTTTTGATAAGACACACTTGCAGTGACGGCACTTTCGGCGCGAATATCTGGCGCAATAGAAACTTCTCGATTCGTGGTGAGTAAACCAATATTATCAATTACAGGCAATGGTAATCGCACGCCACGACCGATGGAAGCGCGAATTGCATCACCTTCATTGAAATTATATTTTATGTTCAGTCGAGGCACATAATAAAATCCAAAATTATTTGTGTTTTCTAAACGCAAGCCTGCAATGAGCGTTATGCGATTCCAATCTTCACCCAAAATAGGTTGCGTGTAGGTGTATTCTGAAAAAACGCCGAGGGTATTATCTTGTCGCGATAAATTGGTTTTATTTAAAAATAATCCGTAATCATCACTCTGAAAACTGCCGCCAAAAGCCAATTTATTATCCGTTGTACCGATAATAGTTGTTTGAATCACATTTGCATAAACACTGCGCTGTGTACCTTGTAAATTATTTTTGCCTATCGCAGCATCCAAATTATGATACGTTGTCGAAAATTGCAATCCTAAACCATTGTATGGTTTTTCAAAACCTGTGTAAGCTAATTTTCCGAAAGCAGAAACGCGATTATTGTTGATGTTAACCAAATACGCATTCGGAATATTGTAGAGCAACTGTCCATTTTGTCGCGCATCAGTCAGCGCTTGCAGATTAATTTGCCCTGCCCATTTATTATTTTCCAAAAACAAACGATACAAAGCGTTGAACTCTTTTTTTAGAGGTATGTCTAAAAAAGCATCGTAATCTTTATCAATTTTATTTTCAAATAGGGAGCCATGTAAGAGCAATGAGCTATGAACTTTGAGCTTTGAGATATCACGTTGAGTGCCCAAGGCTAATGACTCATGGCTTAAAGCTATTTGCACATTCGCTTCAACGCGTTGCGTACTTTCTGTATAAACATTCACGAAAAGGGGTGAGCTATTCTCGGGTTTTACCAATTCCGTATTGACTTGTCCTGTAAGTGCCGACGAACCATTTCGCACACTGCTCACACCTTTATTTACTTCAATACTTTCTATCCAAGTGCCTGGAATAAATTCGGCGGCGAACGGCGCAGCTAAACCGTAACCATCCGAGCGATTTTCTGTCAGCAATTGTGTGTAAGTGCCGCGCAAACCCAAAAGTTGAATTTCTTTCGCGCCGGTTAAAGCGTCCGTATAACTTACATCGGCTGCGCCTGTTGTTTCGAAACTTTCAGAGAGATTACAACAAGGCGCTTTGCGCAATTCATTTTTGCCAATTTTTATGGTGTTGAGCGGCGAAAGCGTGGATGTTGTATGCGCTTGCGAGGCGAAAACGGTTACAGTATTCAATTGTTGGTTAGGTAGAGACGTTGCATGCAACGTCTCTGAATCTTGTTGATTCTGCGAAGACGTTGCATTTTGTGAAGACGTTGCATTTTGTGAAGACGTTGCATTCTGTGAAGACGTTGCATTCTGTGAAGACGTTGCATTCTGTGAAGACGTTGCATTCT
>ENA-OBIO01001110-OBIO01001110.1-metagenomes-genome-assembly--contig:-NODE-1110-length-11505-cov-3.89563_pt1 | contig 11505 bp, 10 predicted proteins | sample MGYA00153383_OBIO01 | MGnify analysis MGYA00153383 | reverse complement strand
AAGGTTCTCGAGCATCCCACCAGCCTCCCACGCCCAGCCTCCCACGCTCCATTACCCGGCCCCGCCGCCCGTACGCGAAACGAAAAACGGTGCGCTCCAAACTGAACTTACGGTGCAGGCAGTCGGTCGCCACGAGCGGAACCAATTTAGCGATAGAGGCGCGCAGAACGGTCGTAATAGCTGCCGTGATCTCTCACAGCGAAGCCGGCAGAGAGGTACGTCGCTGTCGGTGAGGGGTAGTCGTCATTGGGTGCGGTGTTGAGGAAAACCTCGATCCCTCAGGCCCGCAGCTGGGCGTGCCACCGAGGCAAGGAAATCTGACCATGTGGGGATACGGCTACAACATGATGGGCTGGGGTTTGCTGGCCGGGGTCATCGTTGTGGCCCTGGTGATTGTGGCGGTCATCGGGGTTCTCCGTCTGCTGCCAACGCGCTTAAATCATTCCTCGATTTCTCTTCCGCCAGTTGCGAGAGCCGTGCAGACTCCGCGTCAGATTCTCGATGAGAGATATGCGAAGGGTGACCTCACGACCGAGGAGTACCTCGAACGCGTCAAGCATCTGGGTTCTGCCTGATCGCCCAGGCCAGGCGGCCAACCCGATTCAGCGCTTCGCATATACCCCTATGGGGTATATAGTCATCGCATGAGTCGAATTAGCCAGGGTGCAATCAATGGATCTCACGCACATGACCACGACACAGTGCCGGGGCATCCCCAGACGGGTTCCGCCGGCATGAACCACGCGGGGCACGGTAATCATGTCGCCCAGTTCCGGCGGCTTTTTTGGATCATGCTGGTCGTTGCCCTGCCGGTGGTTGTCTTCAGTGACACCTTTGCGATGATCCTGGGCTACCAGCTGCCCAGATTCCCCTTGGTGGTGTGGATTTCGCCGGTTTTTGGAACGGTGATGTACGTCTGGGGTGGGAGGCCATTCCTCACCGGCGCAGTCTCGGAGTTGAAGTCTCGAAAGCCGGGGATGATGCTTCTCATCGCCTTGGCCATCACCGTCGCGTTCCTCGCCTCAGGGGGTGCGACCTTCGGGCTGCTCGATCGCCAACTCAACTTCTGGTGGGAGTTGGCGCTGCTCATCGTGATCATGCTTCTGGGGCATTGGATCGAGATGCGCTCCCTCGCGCAAACCTCGACCGCCCTCGAATCACTTGCCGCCCTGCTTCCAGACGAAGCAGAACGGGTCGATGGTGACACCACCACCACGGTCGCCCCTTCCGACCTCGTAGTGGACGACCTGGTGGTCGTGCGCCCTGGCGGCCGCGTTCCGGCCGATGGCGAAATTACCGAGGGCATCGCCGATGTCGATGAATCGATGATCACCGGCGAGTCTCGCCCGGTGAGCCGTGGCATCGGCTCTCACGTTGTGGCTGGCACCGTTGCAACCGATAATGCGCTGCGTGTACGCGTGACCGCGGTCGGTGACAACACTGCACTGGCGGGAATCCAACGTCTGGTCAGTGAAGCCCAGAACTCTTCATCTCGCGCCCAGCGTTTGGCCGATACCGCAGCGCGGTGGCTGTTCTGGTTTGCACTGGGGGCCGCCGTGATTACGGCAATCGTTTGGACATCACTGGGGGCGCCGGATGAGGCGATCATCCGCACGATCACCGTGCTGGTCATTGCGTGCCCGCATGCGTTGGGCCTGGCTATTCCTTTGGTCGTATCCATTGCAACGGAACGTGCCGCGAAAGGCGGCGTGTTGATCAAGGATCGACTCGCCCTCGAGGCTATGCGCACCGTGAATTCCGTGCTCTTCGACAAGACTGGCACCCTGACCAAGGGTGAACCCATCGTCTCGAAAGTAGCCGTCGTCGACGGAGTCTCCGAAGGGGAATTGCTTTCCTGGGCGGCCGCGGTCGAAGGCGACAGCGAACATCCACTCGCCAAAGCAATCATCACGGCAGCCAAAACACGCAATCTCCCCGGTCTTCGGGCCACAGACTTCCAGGCCTCTACCGCGGTCGGCGTCACGGGAACTGTCGGCGGCAACCGGATCAGCGTCGGCGGGCCGAGCATGCTCGCCCACCACAACTCCTCGGCAATGACGGAAACCACAGCGTGGGAGAACGACGGGGAAATCATCCTGCACGTGCTTCGCAACGGCACGGTGGTGGGGGCGATCGGGCTCGCCGATGAGATCAGGCCCGAATCCCAACCGGCAGTCGACGCCCTCCACAGCCTCGGCATCCAGGTCGTCATGATCACCGGGGATGCCGAGGCGGTCGCCCGATCGGTCGCGGCACAACTCGGCATCGACCGGGTCTTCGCGGGAGTCCACCCGGAAGATAAGGCCGCGAAGGTTATCGAGCTTCAGGCGGAGGGACGCAAGGTCGCGATGGTCGGCGATGGCGTGAACGACGCGCCAGCCCTCGCCCAAGCGGATGTCGGAATCGCGATCGGTGCAGGCACCGATGTCGCCATCGCGTCCGCTGGTGTCATCCTCGCCAGCGACGACCCCCGGTCGGTGTTGTCTGTCATTGAGCTTTCCCGTAAGAGCTATCGCAAGATGAAGCAGAACCTGTGGTGGGCGGCCGGCTACAACCTGATTGCCGTGCCGCTGGCAGCCGGCGTCCTCGCGCCGATCGGATTCATCCTCCCCATGGCGGTCGGAGCTCTGCTGATGTCGGCCTCAACGGTGGTGGTGGCTCTCAACGCACAGTTGCTGCGACGCCTGGATCTCCGCCCCGAAGTCAGTGCCGGTGCCCTGTTGTCCGGGCCATCTCTTACTGCTCTGGGGAATGATAGCGAGCAGGAGAAAGCACTCGCGGGGAGCGCGGGCTAGCCAGGCGCGCCAGGAGTTATCTCCACTTCTTGACAAGGGTCATGGCATTCAACGCATGGGAAATGAAACAAGTAGGTTACGAGCCGGTGAGTTCCCTTGCCGTGAGCAGTTCGACCGGATCAATGTCAGTCGATGTCACTGCCATGGGGTGCTTCCTTTTCTATCCCAGGAATTGTTGAGCACGGGAATACGCCTCTCATCTGGCCCGAGAATCTGCACCGGGGCCGGCGCGCGAGTCCGGCCGCGCTAGCCTGACGCCATGGGCTTCTCGCTGCTCGCGCTCGTGGTGCTCGTCGGCCTGCTCGGTCCGCTGCTGGCGGGCCGGGAATCGTGGCACCTTCCGGCAGTGGTGGGGGAGCTGCTTGGGGGGTTGCTCGTCGGCGCCTCCGGCCTTCGACTGCTCGACTCGACCGAACCGACCTTCACCGTGCTTGCGCAAGTCGGCTTCGCCCTGGTGATGTTCGTTGTCGGATCGAATGTGCCGGTGCGGGATGTCACGGTGCGGCGCGCGCTCCGTCGCGGACTCGTCGGCGCGGTACTCGTCGGGGTGCTGGCCGCTCTCGCGGGCATCGGCCTTGCCGCTCTGTTCGGTACCGGTCACGCCGCGCTTTATGGGGTGCTGATCGCCTCGTCATCCGCCGCCCTCATCCTGCCCATCATTACGTCACTTGGTCTTCATGGCATCGCTCAACTCACTGCGCAGGTGGCGATCGCAGACGCGGTCTGCATCGTCGCGCTGCCGCTCGCGATCAATCCGGCCCGGGCGGCGTCCACCGCTCTCGGGGCCGTTGCGGTGATTGCCGGCGCCGGCCTGGTCTTCTTCGTGCTGCGGCGCCTCGACCGCGACGGACTCCGCAAAAGACTCCATCGCCTCTCCGAGCGCCGCAAGTTCGCGCTAGAGCTGCGCATCAACGTTCTCCTGCTGTTCGGTCTCGCCGCCCTTGCCCAGTTCGCGCAGGTCTCCGTGCTGCTCGCCGGATTTGCGCTCGGGCTCGTCGTCGCGGCGATCGGTGAGCCACGACGCCTCGCCCGCCAACTCTTCGGCATCACCGAGGGATTCTTCGGGCCGCTGTTCTTCGTCTGGCTCGGCGCATCGATCAGCCTCTCCGAGCTCGGCAGCCATCCCGCAATGATCCTGCTCGGCGTCTGCCTTGGGGCCGCGGCGATCCTCAGTCACCTTGTCGCCAGGCTCGTCTCGCAACCGCTGCTCCTCGGTGTCGTGGCCGCCGGTCAACTCGGGGTGCCGGTCGCTGCGGCCGCGCTGGGCACCCAGTTGCATCTGCTCCGCCCGGGAGAGGATGCCGCGCTCCTGCTCGGCGCGCTCCTCACCATCGCAGCCACCACCGTCGCCGCGAGCCTTCGGGCACGGCGCGAGCGCGGGGTCAGCGATCGCCCCGTGATGACTTCGTAGACTGCTGGGTGCGGCCCGACCTCGAGCACCGGGCGCCGCGGCGGAGGTGAGAAGACACGGTGAAGGTACGGGCGACTTTCGGCGCCCTGCGGCTGCTCATGGCATCCGCCTGCCTGATGGCGCTCGTCTCGCGATTCCTCTGGGGGCTCGGTTCGGCGACATTCACCCCTGGCAACTTCTTCGCCTATCTCACGATCCAGAGCAGCATCCTGTTCCTGGTCGTCACACTGGTCGCGGCAGTCGTTGCTCTGCGTGGGCAGGATGACGCCGCCTGGTTGGATCTGGCCCGGGTCACCGTGTTGAGCCTGACCGTCTCGTGCGGGATCATCTTCGCCCTGATCATCGAGCAGTCGGGTGAGCGCGGATTCCGCATCGATGTGCCGTGGTCCGATGTCGTGCTGCATTTCGTGCTTCCCGCGGTCGCCGTACTCGACTGGATCATCGGGCCCGGCCGGGGTACGTCGCCCTGGCGAAGCATCGCGATAGTACTCGTCTTCATGACCGGCTGGGGACTGGTCACGCTCGCGCGAGGGCCCATCGTTGGCTGGTACCCCTACTTCTTCCTCGACCCGGCACAGCTGGCGAATGCGGGCCAGTTCTTCTTCTTCGCGTCGATCGCGGTTGTTCTCTTCGGGGGTATCTCAGCCGCTCTCGTGGCAGTGAGCCGCACCACGCCGCTTGCTGAGCGCTGGGCCGAGCGTTCGGTGCTCAGGCCTGTGCGAACGGGGCGAGCGCCGTCCGCACGGCTTCGACCAGCTCGTCGTCGCTGAGTTTCCCCACTCGCCTTGCCGCTTTGCCGCCCACAATACCGACGAGCACCGGCTCTCCCGTCACTGCCTGAAGGTTCACCCAGTCGGTAATGTCGCTGTCGCTGCCGACGATGCTCCAGACAGCGGCATCCGTCGACCAGAACGGCTTATCGAAGCGTAGCCAGACAGTCTCGACCGATCCCATGCCGAGTGCGCTGATCGCGGTGCGATGGGAGAAGGGCAGCAGCGGGTCGAATGCCACCGCATTCTTCTTGAGTACGCCGAGCGGCACCGTCACCACGACCCGGTCGACGGTGAGAGATTCGCCCGTACCGAGTTTGAGACTCACGGCTGAAGCGCTGTAAGACACGCCGAGCACGGCGGTCGACAGAGATACCCGCACCCCGTCAAGACTGTCGCGGATGAGGCCGGAAAATCCGCCAGTGACCATTCGATCGCGCGCCGGCAGGTCAGCGAGCCCATACCAGGTGGAGAGTTCCGAGGCACTGGCCCCGGTGACTCCAGCGAGTGAGGCGAGCGACGCATTCAGGAGGCCGGCACCGGAGAGTCCCTCGACCGTCGCCCCGGCCGCCCCGGCTGTGGCACCCGAGCCGTCGAGGGCTGCACTCAGGCTCGGATCGACCAACCGCGCCTCGGCCCAGGTCCGAGCTGTGGCCAGCGCCGGGGCGCCCACAGTGTTGTCGGCCGTGTGGCCGTCGATCCCCGCGGCGAGCAGACCGGCGAGTGGGTTCGTCGCGATCCCGAGGGACGCGAGGCGCGCGAGCAACGGCTCGTCCGTCACCTTTCCGAGCCTCCACGCGCCGAGCTCAACGCCAAGGGGCCACGACTTGGGGGTACGGGTGTCGATGCGCCCACCCACGCGATCCCTGGCCTCGAGAACGACCACGTCGAATCCGCGCCGAAAGAGCGCCCGGGCAGCTTCCGCCCCCGCAGCACCGGCTCCGATCACCGCGATCTTTTCCCCGGTCCTCACAACGTCGAGCACCTCGGCCGCGGCGCGGGCACCCGATTGCTGGGCACCAAGAACGGTGCCAGCCAGATCTGCAGAGGTGGCTTCCCCGGCGAAGAAGACCCTCCCGCCGACCGGCTTGGCGAGATCATCCCGATGCTGGGGGGTGGCGCCCGGCGCCAGGAAACTCTGGGCTCCGCGAGCGAAGGGGTCGGTCGACCACCCGCTTCGCTCGATTCCCGACGGCCGTGGGACCGCCTGCGAGGGGGTGGGGGATGGCGTCGAGGACTTCGTGGGACGGGGTGGTTCATCCGTGCACGCCGTTAACACCAGCAGGGAAAGACCTGACCCTGCCCCGAGTAGGAAACTACGGCGACTGAACGACATCTCACCGCCACTGTACTCGGAACGGCCACTGTACTCGGAACGGCTGCCGTACTCGGAACCCCGCGGGCCGAGCGACCCGTTCCTCAGGGAGCGACGACCTCGCGCCTGGCTGTGAGACGGGCGAGGCCGATCGCGGCCGACGCGACGACAATGATGAAGGCCGCGATTCCGACGACGTAGACGAGAAGACTCGGGATGCCGCCGGGGCCGGCCGGCTCGAGGAATGGATAGGGATACCAGAGCGTGATCGCGCCCCGGATCATCGTGAAAGCAAGCCAGGCGAGGGGGAAGGAGATCACCAGCCACAGTCGCTTCCACGGCACCCGGGCGCGGCCGGGAGCGAGCATCCAGTCGAGCAGAATGAAAACCGGCACCCACACGTGCATAACCTCGTTACACCAGCGAGGTGGCTCATAGCCGCCGTCACCCGGAATGTTGCGCAGCAGCACGTTGTACACCAGCCCGGTGATAACGGCGTACGACAGGATGGCGACCCGCACGCTCGTGAACAGTTCGGTGTCGCGGTCCCACCGCCAGGCAATCGCGCCTCCGACGAGCAGCACGACGACGTTCATCATGCTCGACTCGATGGTGAAATAGCTGAAGTACTCGCCCGGCGTGAAGGAGTCGTGGAGCAGGTCGGCGGTGATCTGGGTGACGAGCGCCGCAAGCACCAGAAGGCCGACGAGAACGCGCATCACCGCAAAAGCACGTCGCGACGTTGGCGCACTCACGCGCACCGGACTGTCAATCACCAGGGTCTTCGTCACGGCTTCACAGTAATGGCTGGTTGTGACGTGCTCGAACGGGAAGCTGTGGCCACGCGGCAGTTTCTCAGGAATCACCGGATCGGCTCCCCGGGCGATGCTGTTTTTGGTGCCATTCTCGCCGGTCGTCACGCTTTAGGCTGGCGGGATGTCACTTCCCGAGGTCTGCGTCTGCTATCTGCTTCGGGCGGCGCCCGGCGGAGATGAAGTGCTGCTCGGGCGCAAGAAGTTCGGGCTCGGGGAAGGCAACCTCGTCGGTCCGGGCGGCAAAATTGAACGTGCTGAGACTCCGGAGCTAGCCATCCGGCGCGAAGTCGAAGAGGAGACCTCGCTCGTGCTCGGAGGTATCGAGCTCGTCGGGGAACTCACCTACCCGTTTCCGTTCAAACCAGCCTGGAGCCAGAAGTCGTGGGTCTTTGTCTGCCGGGAGTGGGAAGGTGAGGCCACGGAGTCCGACGAACTCGCGCCCGAGTGGTACCCGGTGGCCGATATTCCGACCGCGCGGATGTGGGATGACGCCCGCTACTGGGTGCGGGATGCCCTCGCCGGCCGCTTCGTGAGAGCAACCTTCGAATTCGGGGCGGACCTGCGCACCGTTTCCGCATCCGACCATCCGGCATTCGCGATCACCGCTCCGCGCCACTCCTGATCGGCGCGTCCGTTCGCGAGCCCGGTGGCGATCACAAGGTCGGGGGAGTGCTCGGCAACCAAGCGGTCGAGCTCGTCCGGTGCCGCGACGAAGGCGACCGGGCGACCGGCGGTAATGAGCTTCACGGGGGAGCTCTACCGCAACGCGACGAGAGCGACGGCATCCGCAGAGCTGTTGGATGCTTTACCGTCGAAGGCCTCAAAGTGTCCCGTGCCACCTAACTTGTCGTTATGCCACCTAACTTGTCCGCGTTGACACAGACATGTTCGTTGGGACAAAGGACATGTCCGCGCAGCTGCACTGCGATGGGGCTGTTTCGAATGTCTTGAAATTTTGAACAACAACTCCGGGATTACCCGGAAAGTTCAGACACAGAGACAGACACAACAGAATCAGCAGCCAAGAATACATCCGAACGATCGTGCAAGATGGGAACCATCACCAATTTGCAAACCTACGGCACGGTCCGATTTCTTACGGATGAAGACACCGGGATGGCGAAACGACACCTTCGAGCGTGTCCATAAGATGCCCGGGAGATTCTATTGATCGAAGCAACACCTTCTTTCAAGGTGGTTTCGCATTTATCTCAGGTTCACGTCCGCAGCTGGTGTCCGGTTCTTAGCGGCGGCGGGGGCCTCCAAGACTGCTAGCGCGGCCATGGAGGCTTCGGAGAGGTAGCGGCGGTCGGCGGCTTCCCATTCGTCGTGTTGCTCGACGAGGACTGCGCCGGCGAGGCGGAGCAGGGCTGCGGGGTTGGGGAACACGCCGACGACGTCGGTGCGGCGTTTGATCTCCTTGTTCACTCGTTCCATCGGGTTGGTGCTCCGAATCTGGCGCCAGTGTTTGGCAGGGAAGCCGGTCAACGCGAGGATGTCGGCCCGAGCGTCGTGCAGCATCTGCGCGACCTTCGGATGCCACTTGGCCAGCATCCGGGCGACCTCCTCGAACTGGGCTTTGACATGTTCCGCGTCGGGTTCGGCGAAGATCGTGTGGATGATGGAGGCGACCATCGCCTGGGAAGCGCGGGGGACGATAGAGAGCACGTTGCGCAAGAAATGCACTCGGCGTCTCTGCCAGGCGGCGCCTTGGAAGACCACCCCGATGGCTTTCTTCAGCCCGGTGTGGGCGTCGGAGATGACGAGCTTCACCCCACCGAGGCCGCGGGCCTTCAGCGAGCGGAGGAACCCGGTCCAGAAGGCCTCGTTCTCGCTATCGCCCACGTCGAAGCCGAGGACCTCGCGGCGCCCGTCGGCGGCAACACCGAACGCGATGACGACTGCCTGGGACACCACCCGGTGGTTCACCCGTGCTTTGCAGTAGGTCGCGTCGAGGAACACCTACGGGTAGCCCATCGCCGACAGGTCCCGATCCCTGAACGCGCCGACCTCGTGATCTAAATCCGCGCAGATCCGGGACACGTCTGATTTGGAGATCCCGGTATCGGCGCCGAGTGCTTTCACCAGATCGTCGACTTTCCCGGTCGAGACCCCGTGCAGATAGGCCTCCATCACGACCGCGAAGAGGGCCTGGTCGACCCGGCGGCGGCGCTCCAATAATGCCGGGAAGAATGACCCGGCACGCAGCTTCGGGATCCGCAGGTTCAGGTCTCCCGCGGTGGTCGTCAAGGTCCGCGGGCGGGCCCCATTACGCTGTGAGGCTCGGTCATTCGAGCGTTCGAACGGAGCGGCGCCGATGAACGCAGTCGCTTCCGCCTCGATCAGCTCCTGGTACAGAGATTCGGTTGCGGAACGGATCCGGTCGGAGACGTCGGTGAGCTTCAGTTGAGCGAGAAGTTCGAGCAGGGGCAGACTGGTCTAGAGCCATCGTGAGTTGTGTCCTTAAGTGAGTTCTTTGAATGGTTCTCACTGACCATCGCACGATGGCTCACTATGTCGACAACGCGACGCTCAGCTACCGAGAATTACACCAATCCACGGGACGTGACCCGGGGTGCTACCTATTAGGTGCGAGACAACGAAGATCCTCGCGCCCAAACTGAGCGGTCACGCGGGCGTGATAAATCGGCAGCAGTCCAAGGATTTGTTGTCGAGCGAGCGACACCATCGTCGTCGCGACCCTCGACCGCCCGGGAAAATAAACCCAGAACCTGCTCGCGTTGGACAGGTCCTGTGGAGGGTAATTTCGCTTATCCGAATTCACCGCCGGATAGGCTAAGGCTGACGACCGTTTACGGAAAAGCGAAATCCACTCCACGGGATGTGACCCATCCGTGACTCGTATCGGGCAGCTATTCAGCATCAAGAACGCGCAAGCAGCATCAGAGGGGTCGGGCTCGACCTATTGGCCTGATGAAACAACTGGAGTCCGATGTCCGCCTCACCAACGCGCAGCCCGTCCCTCACTATTGCAATTGCTCTCGTGGCTGTCGCTGCTGGCTCGCTCATCACGGTAGTGGTGTTGTTCTCGACAGGCGTTGCGCGATCAACGTCAACCGGCGCCTTGGCCCAATCAAACGCGGTTAGCACATCTTCTGGTGCCGCCTCCGTTGGCGCTGGCGCTGCCGATAAAAGCGCGGTAACACCGAGCCCAGCAGCTACTCGGTCTGCCATCCCCCCCGCCGCCGTCGCACCAATGCAGGTGCTGACGATCGGAGACTCGATCATGAAGGGCTACGGGGTTAGTCCGGCGGATGCCTGGCCAGAGCTCATCTCAGCCGCCAACGGCTGGGACCTCACGACCCTCGCCTGTGATGGTGCCGGATTTGTCGACCTCGGCAACCCGGCGGAGTGCGGCGATACCCTCGTCGACATAGTCCGTTCGGCCGCCACCCTCCACCCTGATCTCATAATCATTGAGGGCAGCAGCAACGACTTGGAACACCCGAACTCCGAGCTGCTCGCGGCAACGACCAGCGCCCTCACGATATTGCGTTCCGAGTTCCCGAACGCAGAGATCATCGGCCTCAGCGCCATCTGGCCAACGACAGACCCGCCGGCCCAACTCGCGGATATCAATTCCCAAGTGCACCAGGCTGTCACCGCGGTCGGGGGCCACTACCTCGACATCGGACAACCACTCGTCGCACATCCAAAGCTCATGCAAGACGATGGCATTCACCCGACAGCTGCCGGACAGGTGGTGCTAGCTACCGCGATTCAAACCGCGATCACGGCCGAACAGCAAGCGATCATCGAACAAAAGACGAACACCGAACACCAGAGTTATCACCGCGCCGCATAAGGGATTGTTCCGCTTCGCGGAGTAATTGCGCTCGATCACGCCAGGGGCGTTAGCTGGGAAAACTGGCCGCGATCGAGCATCGCCTCCACCTGATCCACAGCCGTAAACGGAATTGTGCGGGCGTAGTGCGAGGTCCTGGCTGACCGAGCACCGCGAAGAGAATGGCTGCACCGAGACGGAGCCGACTTTCCCGGAAGGTACCCGACTCAAAGAGCTTGCGCGGGAAGTACAGGAGCTCAAGACCGAGGCTCAATTACTTGAAAAGCGGTGGCCTAAATATCGCGCGGGAGCAGAGGCAGAGAGCCGGAACGAGTTCACCGCCTCCAAAAAAACTGAGCCCACTAGCCAAATTCTTATGCGTGAAATTGTACCGCTGGTCGGACGTGTCGCGGCGAACCTGTCCCGCCCAAGGTCCCGCCCACGAGGGTCGCCCGGGTCGAAAACTGGTCCCTAGCGTGGTCTCGTGTTGACGGGAAATACCGCCCGCTGATCGTCCCGCTTGCGAAGGCCCGATGATGCTCCGCGGCGCGGGGCCGGCGATCTTCTCAGTCCCTGCTAGCCGCGCGCCAATCG
>ENA-OBIO01001109-OBIO01001109.1-metagenomes-genome-assembly--contig:-NODE-1109-length-11513-cov-3.1598_pt1 | contig 11513 bp, 7 predicted proteins | sample MGYA00153383_OBIO01 | MGnify analysis MGYA00153383 | reverse complement strand
ACATACTGTCCCCGTTCTTACAGACGGGTGGCGTTGCCGCGTTTCGTATCCGGCTCGTCCTCGCTGCCACACTCGCGAGCCTTTATGGGATCTATAGCGGCTACGAACTCTCCGAGAATGCAGCACTTCCCGGCCGCGAAGAGTATGCGGATTCCGAGAAATACGAACTGCGGCCACGCGCCTACGATGTCGCGGGCTCGCTCGCGCCCGAGATCGCGCGCATCAACGCAATCCGTCGCGCGCATCCGGCGTTTCACGATTGGCGCAACGTCACGTTCTATCGCGCGGACGACGACGCGGTGCTCTTTTTCGGAAAGCGGCACGGCGACGATATCGTGCTCGTTGCGATAAACCTCGATCCGTTAACCGCGCGCGACGCGCTCCTTTGGCTGCCGACGGGAGATCTCAACTTGCGCGACGACGACATCTACCGCATCGACGAACTCCTCGGCGAGACGACGCATCTCTGGCAGGGCTCGCCCCATCGCTGGCGTCTCGACCCGCAGATCAATCCGGCCGCGATCTTCCAGCTCACGGTGACCGCATGATCGACAACGATCCCCTCTGGTACAAAGACGCCGTCATCTATCAGGTCCACGTCAAAGCGTTCTTCGATTCCAACAACGACGGCGTCGGCGATTTTCCGGGACTCACCGAGAAACTCGACTACATCAAAGATCTCGGAGCCACGTGCATCTGGCTCCTGCCGTTCTTCCCATCGCCGATGCGCGATGATGGCTACGATATCGCCGATTACCGCAACGTCAATCCGGCTTTCGGGACGATGCACGATTTCCGTGCGTTCGTCAGAGCCGCGCACGAGCGCGGTATCCGCGTCCTCATCGAACTCGTGGTCAACCACACGAGCGATCAGCACGCCTGGTTCCAGCGTGCGCGACGCGCGAAAAAAGGCAGCGTCTGGCGCGACTTCTACGTGTGGAGCGAGACGGATAAGAAGTATGCGGATACGCGCATCATCTTCACCGACACCGAAACCTCAAATTGGACGTGGGATCCGGTCGCGGGCGAATACTATTGGCACCGCTTCTTCTCCCATCAACCCGATCTCAATTTCGCGAACCATCGCGTGATCGAAGCGCTGCTCAACGTGATGCGCTTCTGGCTCGATACGGGCGTCGACGGCATGCGTCTCGATGCGGTGCCGTATTTGTGCGAACGCGAGGGCACGAACAACGAGAATTTGCCCGAGACGCACGGCGTCATCAAAATTTTTCGCGCGGCGCTCGATGCCGAATACGCGGATAAGATTTTTCTCGCCGAAGCCAATCAATGGCCCGAAGACGTGCGGCAATATTTTGGCGACGGCGACGAATGTCACATGGCGTTTCACTTCCCGCTGATGCCGCGCATGTTTATGGCGATCGCCGAAGAGGATCGCTATCCGATCATCGATATCATGCGCCAAACGCCGGAGATCCCGCCGGATTGTCAATGGGCGATTTTCTTACGCAATCACGACGAGATGACGCTCGAGATGGTGACCGATCGCGAGCGCGACAAGATGTACGCGATCTACGCGAGCGAACCACGCGCGCGCATCAACGTCGGTATCCGTCGCCGCCTCGCACCGCTGGCGCCGTATCGAACTCTTACTCGGACTCTTGCTCTCGATGCCGGGCACGCCGATCGTCTACTATGGCGACGAGCTCGGCATGGGCGACAACATCTTCCTCAACGATCGCGACGGCGTGCGAACGCCGATGCAATGGTCGATCGATCGCAACGGGGGCTTCTCACGCGCAGATCCCGCGCGACTCTTTTTGCCGCCCGTGATGGACTCCGTTTATGGCTTTGCCGCTGTTAACGTAGAGTCGCAAGGTCGAAGCCCGTCGTCGCTGATCAATTGGTTGCGCAAGCTCATTGCCGTGCGTCGCGGCTATAAAGTTTTCGGCCGCGGCACGTTGCACTTTCTCGCACCCGCCAATCGCAAAGTGATCGCCTACGTACGCGAGCACGACGACGAACGCGTGCTCTGCGTCGCAAATCTCTCGCACACCGCACAACAAGTCGCGCTCGACCTCACCGCGTACGCGGGGATGGTGCCGATCGAGATGGTCGGCTGGAGCCCGTTCGCTGAAATCGGGCACGATCGGTATCTCCTCACGCTCCCCGGTCACGGCTTCTTTTGGTTTCTGCTCTCGGCATCCGCGCAAGCACCGGCAATCGGTGCCGAACTCGGCGGCGTGCTCCCCGAACTCCATACGCTCGTCTTACCGCGCGATCACGAGACGAGTCCGCTCGGCGCGACCGCGCTCGCCGTCTTCGAACGCGACGTGTTACCCGCGTATCTGCCGGGCCAACGCTGGTTCGCCGAAAAAGACGCCGTACTCGATCACGGGAAGGTCGTCGACATCGCTCGCATGGAGCGCGCCGATGTCGTCGCGTATCTCGCGGTCGTCGAAGCGCAACCGAAAGACGGCGAGCGCGGTCGCGTGATCGGCGATGAGGCCGACGACGAGCGGACGCGTGCGCTCGCGCGGGCGACGCTCGCACGCACGCGCCGTGGTAAGCAGAGCGGTTTTCTCTACGACGGGCTCGGCATCGATGCATTCGACGCGGCGCTGGTAGAAGATATCCGTCTCGGCCGGTCGTGGACGACGGTCGGCGGGGGGAGCTTCGTCGCCACCGCAACGCCTGCGTTTGCCGCATTCGATCGCATCGAGCGGCCGCACGTCCGGCGCATGGATGTCGAACAGAGCAACACGTCAGTCGTCGTCGACGAGCGGATCGTGCTCAAGGGCTATCGCCGCGTCCACGCGGGTCCGCAGCCCGAACTCGAAGTCGCGCGCTTCCTCGATGACGTCGGCTTTACGAACACGCCGACGCTCTACGGCTTTCTCGAATATCGCGACTCCGCAGGCGAATCGACGGCCGTCGCGATTCTCCAACAGTTTCTCGAGAGCCAGGGCGACGGGTGGGCGACGACGATCGCCTATCTCGAACGCTTTTTCGATCGCAAGCGCGAAACGATGCGCGCGAATGGCGCACTGTGGGGCGCGGATGTGCAGGGCGTTTCGCCGCAAGATTATCACGAGATCTTCGTGCAACGCGCCCGCCGCTTGGGCGTACGCACGGGCGAGCTGCATCGCGCATTCGCAACGTCGACGGGTGATTCGGCATTCGAACCCGAGCCCGTCACGCAAAACGATATCGACGCGTGGTCGGGACAGGCGCGCGCGAGCGCCGCACGCGCGCTCGATACGCTCGCGCGCGAGATCGCAAACGTGCCGACCGATCTGCGCGATTTCGCGGGCGAGTTACTCGCGCGACGCCGCGAAATCGACGATCGGTTAACGTTACCGCACCTCGCCGACGGCGAATTGCACAAGACGCGCTATCACGGCGATTATCATCTCGGTCAGGTCCTCGTGCTCGCTGACGATTTTACCATCATCGACTTCGAAGGCGAGCCCGCGCGGCCGCTCGCCGAACGGCGTGCGAAATCGTCGCCGCTGCGCGACGTCGCCGGGATGTTGCGCTCGATCAATTACGCGGCGGTCGCGGGGATGCGCGGATCGACGACGGGCCGTGTCGAGGATACGACCTCGCTCGAACCGCTCGCGAACGACTGGGAACATCGCACCGCCGAGGCGTTTCTCTCCGGCTATCGCGAGACGATCGTCGGTACGTCGTCGTATCCGCGCGACGCCGCGATCGCGGATCGTCTTCTCGAACACTTCATCCTCGAAAAGGCGTTTTACGAAATGTCGTACGAACTTGCGAATCGCCCCACGTGGGTGCGTATTCCGCTCGAGGGTATTCGCACGTTACTCGCGGGCCACGTTGCGACGGAGAGCGCGCGTGCTCGATAGCCCGAGTCGCGCCGACGTCGAGGCGATCGTTGCCGGAAAGCACGGCGATCCTTTTGCCGTTCTTGGCATGCACGCCGATGGCGCGGGGTTGACGCTACGAACCTTCGCACCCGGCGCGTCTCACGTCGACGTGCTCGATGCGGGCACGGGTAACACCGCCGCTTCGCTAACACGCACGCACGACGCGGGCTTTTTCGTTGCAGATCTCAGCGACCGCGCGCCCTTCCCATATCGCTTACGCGCGCGCTTCGGCGACGACGTCGTAACGTACGGCGATCCGTACGCCTTCGGCCCAACGCTCGGCGAACTCGACCTCTACCTCATCGGCGAAGGCCGACACTTGCGACTCTGGGAAAAATTCGGCGCGCATCCGCTCGAACACGAGGGTGTATCGGGTGTCGCGTTCGTAGTCTGGGCGCCCAATGCCAAGCGCGCGAGCGTCGTCGGTGACTTCAACCGGTGGGATGGGCGCCGCCATCCGATGCGGTTCCATCCCGGCGTCGGCGTGTGGGAAATCTTCGTTCCCGGGATCGAGATCGGCTCGATCTACCAATACGAACTGCTCGCGCACGACGGCACGCTCTTACCCCTCCATGCCGATCCGTATGGCTTCGCTGCGGAACGCCTTCCTGGAAAAGCCTCGATCGTCGCGCTACCCGGCGGCACGAAGTGGACCGACGCGGAATACCGCGAACGCACGCGCGCGCGCGATGGCTCACGCGACGAAGCCATGGCGATTTACGAAGTCCATCTGGGGTCGTGGAAACGCGCCGAAGGCAATCGGTATCTGACCTATCGCGAGATTGCAGACGACCTCATTCCATATGTCGAACATCTCGGTTTCACACACATCGAACTGATGCCGATCGCCGAACATCCCTTCGATGGTTCGTGGGGCTATCAGGTCGTCGGGATGTTCGCGCCGACGAGCCGTTTCGGGACGCCCGAGGACTTCGCGTACCTCGTCGATCGCGCACACGCGCGCGGCATCGGCGTCTTGCTCGATTGGGTACCCGGCCATTTTCCGACCGATGCCAACGGGCTTGCGAATTTCGATGGTACGCACCTGTACGAACATGCCGATCCACGCCAGGGCTTCCATCCCGAGTGGAATACGTTCATCTATAATTTCGACCGCAACGAAGTCGTCAATTTTCTCGTCGCGAACGCGCTCTTCTGGATCTCGTGTTATCACGTCGACGGCTTGCGAGTCGATGCCGTCGCATCGATGCTCTATCTCGATTACAGTCGGAAAGCCGGCGAGTGGATTCCCAACATCCACGGCGGGCGCGAGAATCTCGGTGCGGTCGCATTCCTTCGAGCGACGAACGAGGCGGTATACGGCGAGTATCCCGGTGCGCTGACGATTGCCGAAGAATCGACGTCGTGGCCGCAAGTCTCCCAGCCCGTGTATGCCGGAGGCCTCGGTTTCGGCTACAAATGGAACATGGGCTGGATGCACGACACGCTGGAATTCATGAAGACCGATCCGCTCTACCGGACGCACGAGCTCGATTCGCTCACGTTCAGTTTCGTTTACGCCTTTAGCGAAAACTTCGTCTTGCCGCTCTCGCACGACGAAGTCGTTTACGGCAAGGGGTCGCTGCTCGCCAAGATGCCGGGCGATGCCTGGCAGCGATTCGCGAACCTACGCGCCTACTACGGCTACATGTACGCGCATCCAGGCAAGAAACTGCTCTTCATGGGTTGCGAATTCGCGCAAGAGCGCGAATGGAATCACGACCGTAGCCTCGATTGGCATCTCCTGGATCGACCCGATCACGCGGGCGTACAACGACTCGTCGGCGACCTCAATGCGACCTATCGCGGCTTGCGCGCGCTACACGAGTGCGATACCGAACGCGCGGGCATCGAATGGATTACCGCCGACAAAGCGACGACGATCGTCGCTTTCGCGCGTCGCGGGCGCGATGCGAACGACTTCGTCGTCGCGATCACGAATTTTACGCCCGTCGTGCGCCACCGCTTTCGTCTCGGCGTGCCGGCGGGCGGCTCGTATACGGAGGCGATAAACACCGACGCCGTGATCTACGGCGGCAGCGGCGTCACGAACGGTCGACTCGAAGCGGAACCGTTTGGCGCGCACGATAAACCGTACAGCATCATGCTGACCATTCCGCCACTCGCCACACTCATTCTCAAACGGGGAAACCCGGCTTCGTGATCGGTCGCGCGCATGCCGCAATCGTCTTCGGCGCAATTGCCATGGCGCTCGCGACTCGCGGCGCCGACGCGCACGAGAAATGGTTTTTCGATGCCGGCGGCCACCCGTTGCGCTGGGACCTTTTCTTCACACCGCTCCCGCTCGCGTTTGCGGGGCTCGCGATTGCCATGACGATCGGCGGCTGGCTGCTGTGGCGCGCCAGAAAAGGGCGCGATTTCATGCCGGGCCCGGAGGCATTCGGCGCGACCTCCGATCGCTTGCGCGTTTTCTACGGCATCATGCCATTCATCGTCGGCGTGCACGCCGCGGTGCCGCTGCTCGTCGACGGGACCCACACGCTCTATCTCTCGCCGAACGCACCACTGCACGGCTTTGCCGCCTACGTGGTCGGCATCCTCGAAACGTTCGTCGCGCTCGCCTTTTTTTATGGCGCTTTGACGCGTTTTAGCGCGGTCGTGCTCGCGCTGGTATGGGCCTCCGGGTTCTTCTTGGTCGGCCCGGAAGTCACGCTCGAAAACGCGACGTTTCTCGGAATCGCGGGCTTCTTTTTCCTGGCGGGCCGAGGACCGATCGCGATCGATCGCGTGCTTTTTCCCAAACTCGAACCCTCCGAGGCACTCGCACGCTACGCGATCGTGCCGTTGCGTGTCGGGCTCGGTCTGAGCCTCACGATCGTCGCGTTCACGGAAAAATTCGCAAATCTACCGCTCGCACTCGATTTTCTCAAAAGGTATCCCCTCAATTTCACGCACGCATTCGGCATCGCGCTACCCGACGAGATCTTCGTGCTTTTCGCGGCGACCGTCGAACTCATGATCGGACTCTGGATCGCGCTCGGTATCTTTCCACGCGAGATCATTCTCGTCGCGTGGTTGCCGTTCAATCTTACCTTAAGCGTCTTCAATGCGACCGAGCTCATCGGACACTTACCGATCTACGGCATCATGGCGATGCTGCTGGTGTGGGGACCCGGTCGACCCGAGACCGCCCGAGATTGGATCGCGGGTCTCACGCGCTCGGCGCCCGCCATGTTTCGGCCGCCGCGCGAAGAGACGGGAAACATCGTTGCGCCCTAGATGAGCTCGGCGACGCCCGCAACGAGCCGTGCGACGTCGTCGTGCGAAGTATACATCGCGATGCCCGCACGGACCACGCCACCGTCGTCCGCGACGCGCGGTGCGACCTGAGCGACGGCCGTGCTCGCATAGAAATTACCGTGAGAGACGAAGACGCCGTGATTCGCCCCGAGCGTGCGCGAAACGGTTTCCGCATCGACGCCCTCGACCGTGAAGGCGACCGTCGGGTGACGCGGCACGCCTGTCGGCGGCTCGTAGAGCGTCACGCCGGCGATCGCGCGCAGGCCGGTAAGGAGCGCTCTGAACGTCGTTTGCTCCTCGCGCGCGAGACCACGCATCACGCGCGTCAAGCGTTCGCGCAGAGGCGACGCCGTCTCGGCATCGAGTCCCGCAATGAAATCGAGCGCGGCGGCCGCGCCCGCGATGCCCTCAAAATTGATCGTGCCACTCTCGGCGCGCTTCGAACCGAGCGACGATTGCGGCGCGAGTTTGGGCACATCGAGACGTTCGAGCAACGCATCGCGCACGAATGCGATACCCACGTGCGGACCGTAAACTTTATAGGCGGAGAATACGAGAAGATCCGCATCGAGCGCGCGCACGTCGAGCACGCCATGCGCGGCTGCGTGAACCGCATCGACGAAGGCAACGGCACCGACGCGGTGAGCGTCTGCCACCATCGCCGCCACGGGATTGATCGTCCCGAAGGCGTTCGATGAGAGACCGACCGCAACGATCTTCGTCTTCGGTGAGAGCATCGCGCGGTAGGCATCGAGATCGAGTTCGGGCGTGCGATCGCGTAGCGGAATGCGCCGGATGACCGCACCGTAATCGCGCGCGAGGGCGACCCACGGATCGACGTTCGCGTGATGATCGAGATCGGACACGATGACTTCGTCGCCCGGCGCGAGCGACCGCCCGAGGGCACGCGCGAGATGAAACGTCAACGTCGTCATATTCGCGCCGAAAACGACCTCATCGGTCGTGGCACCCAGAAATTCCGCGACCGTCGCGCGCGAGCGTGACAAGATCTCGTCCGTCTCGACACTCGTTGGATACGCCCAGCCGTCGTTTGCATTGTGCCCCAGCAGGTAGTCCGAGACGGCATCGGCGACGCTCTGCGGAATTTGCGTCCCACCGGGGCCATCGAAGTACGCGACCGAGTGGCCGGCGATCGTCCGACGGAGTGCGGGGAAGTGCGGGCGTACGGCTACGGCATACGAATCGAGCGTCGTCATCGGAGCGCACGTTCGCGTCGGAGGCCACCACCCTTGCCAGACGAAGCCCACACGGATGATGAATGCAACGGCGAACCGCCAAATCAAACTCGTGGCACGCCCGATCGGCATGCCCAAACGCAGCGACTTCGAGACCGTCGACGCGGATCTCGGCGACATCGGCCCGGGCGACGTCCTCGTCGCCATCCAGTACCTCTCGCTCGATCCCGCGATGCGCGGTTGGATGAACGACGGCAAATCGTACCTTCCGCCCGTCAAACTCGGCGACGTCATGCGCGCGGGCGGCGTGGGTCGCGTGGTTGCGAGCAAGGACGAGAACTTCGCAATCGGCGACAACGTCGTCGGGATGCTCAACGTCCAGCAATTCGCGAAGCTGTCCGGTAAAGATCTCACGAAAGTCGACGCGCGTCTCGCGCCGCTGCCGCGCTATCTCGGCGCGCTCGGGATGACGGGGATGACGGCGTATTTCGGGCTGCTCGATATCGGGAAACCACAGCCGGGTGAGACGGTCGTCGTTTCAGGCGCGGCGGGCGCCGTCGGAACGACCGTCGGCCAGATCGCGAAGATTAAAGGCGCGCGTGTCGTCGGCATCGCGGGCGGTGCCGAGAAATGCAAATACCTCATCGACGAACTCGGCTTCGATGCCGCGATCGATTACAAAAGCGAAGACTTGAACGCGGCGCTCGGTAAAGCGTGTCCCAAAGGCATCGATGTCTACTTCGATAATGTCGGCGGCGAAACGCTCGACGCAGCGCTCGCGCGTCTCGCGATGCACGGCCGTATCGTCATCTGCGGTGCGATCTCACAATACAACAACACGACGCCCGTCAAAGGCCCGAGCAATTATCTCTCGTTGCTGGTCAATCGCGGCACGATGACGGGCATGATCGTCTTCGATTACGCCGCGCGCTATGGCATCGCGGTCAAAGAGATTGCGGGCTGGATGGCCGAGGGCAAACTCAAGAGCAAGGAAGACGTCGTCGACGGTCTCGAGACGTTCCCCGAGACGTTGCTCAAGCTCTTTCGCGGCGAAAACTTCGGTAAACTCGTCCTCAAAGTTGCGGATTAAGCGACGTACATTGCGAGCCGACCGATGATCGATCATATCTCGATTGAGGTCAGCTCGCTCGCACGTTCGCGCGACTTCTACGACGCGGTCTTCACGAAGCGGCGACGTTCCGGCAAAACGGTCGCCCGACCTCAGCTCGGGTTGGCGGCGGGTGCGGACGTGACGTTGACGGTGAGCGGGGGACCCGCGAGTTCGATGCGCTCCGCACGTAGGGCGGCGACGATTGCGAGATTGATCGCGTTCTGGACATCCATATACACGTTGTATTCCGCCGATAACACGTAGTACACACTCTCGTACATGAAGCCCGCGTCCGCGATCGAGAGCAAATGCGCGCGATCGAAACGCACGCGGTCTCGCGCTTCGATCGCGGCCTCGACGAGCGCCGGAATCGCTTCGAGTTGCGCCTGCGGTGTGGCATGCGAAACCATGAAGGTAAAAAGGATCCGGCGTTCTTTCATGCGCGTGTAGTTGCGCAAACGCGCGGTTGCGACGTCGTTGTTCGGGATCGTGACTTCTTCTCCCGACAGGCTTCGGATGCGAATCGAGCGCACGCCGATCGCGTCGACCGTACCGATGTAATCCGTTCCGACTTGGATGAATTGGCCGATCTCGAATGGGCGGTCCGAGACGATCGCGATATAACCGAACCAATCCTTGAGCAACGATTGCGCGGCGAGGGCGACCGCCGCGCCGCCGATGCCGAGACCCGCGACGATTGCCGAGACGTGAAACCCGAGGTCGTCGAGGACGAAGACGATCGCAAAACCCCAGGCCAGCACGCTGACGAATGGAGCGAAAGAGCGCACGTTTACGGCCGACGAGCCATTGCGCGCGATGTATCCCACGAGCCCGAGGCGGAAGACGCCGAGCCCGATCCGTACGAACGCCCACGCGCCGACCACGACCGAGATGGCGCGCAGCACATTGCGTTCCGCGCCATCGAGATGGAGCGTCGAAAGCGCGATGAAGAGTGCCCCGACGTACGCGAGTGGAACGAACGTGCGCTCGATCTGACGCAAGAGGTAGAGATCGACCTCGCTCGCGAGCGACTCGTCGCGCTTACGTCGCAAGCCCGAAACGATCGGCCCGTAACGGGATGCGAGCACGATGACGATGATCAGCGCCGCGAGCGTGCCGAGCGCGATCGCGTAATTGACCGGCTCGTTTCCATTGAAAATCACGTTGTTGATGCGCGGAAAAGCGAACATTACGTGGGCGTTGCCGGTGCGAGCGGCGGCGCTTTCGGCGTGCACGCATCGGGGCTATACGGTCCTGGTGGCGGCGACGGGGGCGTGGCGGTCAACCCAAAAAGCAACGGGAAATACGACGTCCCGTCGGTCATAAATTCACCCGTCACCACGCGCGTCTCGCTTGGGGCCAGTACGAACGATTTGATCGCGTAGCGATTCGGGCCGCCGTGAATGCACGGGATTTCCGTCGGCGCGGGGTCGCCCGTGAACCACATGGTGGTCGTGGCATTTCCCCCTGCTGGCGTCTCGTAAAAATAGACCGTCGCGGGTGCCGTCGTCGGATTGTTCAGCTGCAGAGCAACCCCACGAAGAACGCCGTAATCGCCGCCGAGCGCGCGGCCGTTGGGACGCACGTTTGCAATCGTCGGCTCACCGACCGTAAAGGGTAGCGTATCGGGCGAGCCCACGCCGTACGTCAGCGCTAGCGGCGGAACATCGACGAGCGAGAACTCGCCCCGCCGTCCGTGACCGTCACCGGCTAGCTCGGGCGTATCGAGCATTTCGAGCGGACTGCGGTCGCCACTGACCGCGACGACGCTCGCGATCATCACATCGCCCTGCGCGAGGCGCACGTCGAAGATCGCGGCGACGAGATCACCCGCGCGCATAGCCCGAACGCCGAGTGGGATGACGAGCGGCGCTTCGGGAGCCACGTCGAGGACGACGCTCTCTTGCGCGCCACGTTCGAGCAAATATTGTACCGTCGAGCGATGGCCGACGAAGCTAAACGCGTTCTCCGGCCCTGCCGCATAGCCGAGGAGTTGCACGCGCGCGGGTGAGGTCGAGCTCTGCAGGACGAGATACAGGCGACGCGCGGGCGTATCGGAGACGTGGTACACGTACGCGCGCGCGGGATGGG
>ENA-OBIO01001108-OBIO01001108.1-metagenomes-genome-assembly--contig:-NODE-1108-length-11519-cov-3.1728_pt1 | contig 11519 bp, 8 predicted proteins | sample MGYA00153383_OBIO01 | MGnify analysis MGYA00153383 | reverse complement strand
TGAACAATTTGACCAATATCCTCAGGTTGAATTTTCCAAGCATCTCGCTCGTTCGGTGTGTGGTTATTAAAATATGTAGCCACTGAACCAGGCATGATAGTGCTTACTTTTATACCATCTTTTCTCAAATCCAACATAATAGCTTGCGTGAACCCGACTAAACCAAACTTGCTCGCATTATACGCCGAAGCAGACTCAAAAAAATTAGCACCTGCAAGGCTGGCGATAGAAATAAAATAACCTTTTGTAGCTTTAAGTGCTTCTAAAGATGCTTTAATGCTATAAAAAACTCCCGTTAAATTGATATCAATGGTCTCATTCCATTCTTCGGCGGATAGAGATTGAATAGGTGCAAAATGTCCTACGCCGGCATTGGCAATAAAATAATCCAATCTACCCCAAGCAGCGATAACTTGCGCGACGGCATTTTGCTGCGAAGCGTAATCGCGCACATCCGATACAATTCCGATGGCATAACCTTCTTTAATTTTATTTAAATCGGCAGCGGCAGCATCCGCACTTTCTTGCGTGCGACTTGTAATAGCGACTTTAATATTATTTTTTAACAAAACTTCCGCTACGCCGTAACCAATACCTTTCGATCCGCCTGTGATGAGTGCAACTTTTGTCATTGTTTATTTTTTTACTGAGTGAAAATTAATTTTGTAGAAATTTTTGAATAAAAATTCAGGCTATTTAAATATAATTTATAGAAAATTAGTTCTTTTATAGATGTGATTTTATAGATTTTTTCTGATTTCCTCAACTTGTTCAACCGATAAATCTGTTAAATCCGCAATTGTTTGGTTGTCAAAACCTTTAGCCATTCCTTTTTTTGCTATTTCAGCTCTAATATTATGTTGTGCTTCAGTTTGAAGCGAAAAAACTTCACTCGCTTTTAGGTGTAGGGCATCTAAATACCGATTATAACCGTATTGATCATTTTTATCGAGTCGCATCATATCGAGTACTTCACCTGCTTCTTTCAACCCTTTTGCTTTAAATTCATCTCTTACTTCGCTGTTTTTTAAAAAGTAAATCCATTCGTCTAAAGTATCCTTAGCAATGTCATTGAATTGATTGACTTTTAATAAATAATATTCTGGAAAAATATCAGAAACGTATTGCTTGGCGAAAACTTTTTTTTGTTTAGTTGATAAGTCGAGAATATCGTTTTGATGAATGCCTTTAAAATCTGTTTTGCCTTTATAAATATAATCTTCACCCTGACCTAAATCGAAATAAACAATATTTACAGAAATGACTTTTTTGATTTCAGAATACTTCTGCCCAAGATTTAAGTTTTCAGAAATACTTCTGGATACACCAAACGCCATCCTATGAAAATAATCAATTTCATAAGTGCTTTGAATTTCAATAATAATAACCTCGTTCTTAGAATTTTGAGTTAAAATGTCAACGCGATTAAATTTGTCATCAATATCCTCTTGATTGCTTTCGCTTTCTAAAATTTGATCAATCCGAATATCATCAAATAATAATTCACTCAAAAAACCTTCAAGGACACCAAAGTTGGCTTTGTTTCTCAAAAGTCGTTTAATAGCCCAATCAAACCGAATTAATTTTTTACTCACTAATTATGTAAATTATTAGCACAAATTTACAATAATTTTTTTTAATGAAATTATTTATTGATTTTTTAATGATTTACATCCGCTGAATAATCTACATCGCCCGTTTTTACACCAATGAAATCGAAAGTATTTGTTGAAGCGGTGAAATTAAAACTGTAAATAGACGGCACAGTTAAATTAGCAGGAAATGCCGCGTTTGTTTTAAATGAAACAGGAATAAATCGCCATTTGCAGCAGGTCGGCAGCATCTACATCGAGTGAATTATCAACATCTCCCGCAAACAATTGTATAGGATCTGTAAAAGGCGTTATGCCGAGAATATGACGACGGACTAAAAGTAAATCGGCAGCATCAACGCCGTTGTCGGCAGCATCAGGTTTGTTAAATCTCACTGAAACATCCGTCGCTAACGGGACAGATTTAAATGAAAAAACTCCGTTCGCATCTGTAAGGGCAGTATCGTTGTTAATCCAAACTTTTACATTTTGCATCGGCACGCCACTTGCACTTATAATATGACCCGTAACTTTTGGATTATTTAATGCTGTATTATCCTCGCCATCGAAAACGGATGGGTTTAAATTAATCGGATCAAGCCAGTCTTTTAATCTTGTTGAAGATGTGGTGCCAGCATTCCAAGCGCGCGAAAACCTCCCGCCAATCGCATCTGTCGCTTTACAAGTATCCGTTGTACTTAAATTAGCACCGTGCAATTGTGAAAAAATGCGTTTGTTTTCATCAAAAATTGGCGCGCCGCTTGAGCCAGGTTCTAAAATACCTATAGACATCGGACTTGTGATATGCGATTGTGGCGGCGTAACAACGTTATTTGCCCAATTGGTAGAAATATAAATTATTTGAGCCGCTTGTGTGCCACTCGTTATTTTTTTTATGTCACCTTGCGGATGATGAATGAGCGTTGCTTTTTGCGGAAGTGTGGTCGTGTCGCGCGTCCATCCACAAAAATAAGGGGCAGCCGACGCAGCAATTTTACTACTCAGCTCTAAAAGTTGAAAATCATTATCGCGACCGCCAGCACGCAAAGTGCAACCCGTAATTAATCCTGAAATGGGTTCAGAACTGGGGTTAGCGCAAGTTGGCGATTCGTAATTGAAAAAAAATCCCCACAAATCATATTCTGGTGTGTAACCATCGGAGCAGTGATAAGCACTTAAAACGTAGGGTGTCGCATCGCGTTTAGTATTATTTACAAGCGCACCGCTGCACCAAAGCACACCTTCTTTCGCCACCACTCTAATGCGAACAACACCTTGTTTTTGCACTTGCCAATCAGAACCTTGAGTACAGTTTATATTTATTTCACACGATTTCGAACTGCCAAAACTCAGTGCACTCAGTGCGTGTGGTCCGTAGGCATGCCAAACTGTTGAAATTATAAAAGGCGATGTTTCGGTATTTATTTTTTCGGATGTAGAAAATTCAATGACTACTTCGCCACCTTTTATGAAACCAATGAATAATTTGCGCGAAGCAGTTAAATCTTTTTGCGTAAAAGACCCTAATAAATTTTCCATAGAAGGATCGTAAACAAAAATTGATTCGCCTTCCTTAAGGTTTACAGATTCTAAAGTCAATGCCAAACCCACAGCATTTGAGGAAGTGAGCGCAACTTGCCAAACATTTTTTCCATCAGGAGCGATTTGCCAAGCGCCAGCATTGAGCGTAGAGTAATCTGAATTGGAAGGAACGGCATAACGCAAGTTGCCAATTTCGCCTTTATCTTCTTGCGCAATTTTTTGCCAATCGGGTTGCGGTGTTTCAATTTTTGGAATTCGATTCGAGATATTTTGGGCTAACACACCGATAGGATGCGTAACATTATCGCGCTTAAAAGTATTCTGAGAATTTACAATTTCAGAACACAGCAAAAAAATAAAAAACGTAAAACAATAAAAAACTTTCGCGGTTTTTGAGTCGTTGAACATGGGAAGTATTTTAAAAGCGGTTTTGAAATATAAAAGTAGTCCGTAATTGCTTTCTTGTCAACAGGTAATAACTATTTAAGCAAAAATTGTGACAGATTGCGTCGGTTTTATTCTTTTTTCAAATTGCTAAAAGATTTATCGCTGTCCCGTCATCTTTAAATAAATGGCGAAAGTGGTTGAAAAACCAATGAGTGAAGAACCGCCTGAAGAGAGAAACGGTAGCGGAATACCGATGACGGGTAAAATTCCCATCGTCATGCCGATATTTATAAAAAAATGAAAAAACAAAATGCCCGCTAAACCATAGCCATAAGTACGTACAAAAACGGATCGCTGATTTTCTGCAGTTTGAATTATACGCACTAAAAATAGTAAATAAATAATAACCACCCCAAAAACGCCAATAAATCCTTGCTCTTCACCGACGGTGCAGAAAATAAAATCGGAGTGTTGTTCTGGTACGTAGTTAAGTCGTGTCATATTTCCTTCTAAAAAACCTTTACCTTGAAATCCACCTGAACCAATAGCGAGTTTGGATTGAATAATATTGTATGTCTGTGACGACTTTGTACGTTCGGGACGTAACCACGCATCAATTAAAGTTTTTTGATGACTACTAAAAACGTGTTCGAATGCAAAATTTGTTGCAAAAAAAATCGGGATGGCGATAAGTAAAGTCCCCAGAATTAAAATGACAGAACGCAGTTTACCGCGCTGACTTAGAATAACCAGTAAAATAATATTACAAAGTATTGCTCCGCTTAAAGCTGATTTCTCCCAACCTTTGTTAAAAAAATAGGCACACAGAGGTATGGAGATAATTAAAAAACTGAGAAAATAATTTCTAAAATATTTAAAACTTAGCACTGATGCAACCGCTGTAATAAATAACGACCATAAAGAAAGTTGCATCGGCGGAACAACCAAACCAATAACGAATAAAAAAGCAGCAGATAAACCTAAAACATATGGTGTAGGAGATAAACCTTCACGAAATAATAAAATTCCAAACGAAAAGAAAACAAGCATTGAACCAGCATCGGGTTGTAGTGCTACTAAAGCCATTGGTAAAAGTAAAATTCCCAGTATAGAAAAAATAGAACGTGTTTCTTGAAGCGAATTTTCGGGTGCAGAAATAAAACTTGAAAGTGCGAGTAACGTACCAATCTTAGCAATTTCGACGGGTTGAAAAGAAGATCCTGCAATAATAAACCATGCTTTAGCCCCATTAATTGATTTACCAAAAATTAAAACTAAAATCAATAGCAAAATCCCAATGCCGTAAACTGCGTAAGAAAATATGCGCCAAAATTGCGAATCAACAGAAAAAACCAATAACGCAATTACCGAAGCTACCAAAATAGAAATAGTTTGCTTACCAACGGGCGTTTTAAACAAAAAATCTGAAAAATCGGTATTATAACCTTGCTTATAACCCACCGAATAAATCATCAACCAACCTATTGCGATTAGACTTAGAAATAGCGCAATAAGTATGTAATCGTAGCTGCTTGTTCTTTCCGTCGAAGGGGTATTGCGGACGCTCATAAATAAAAAAGCTATGATCCTTGAGCTTTGAGCTATGAGCGTTAAAAGAGTAGTAGGCTCATAGCTCAAGACTCATAGCTTAAAGCTAAAATTGGGTTATCTCAATATTTTTAATCTTATCAGGCACAACATACGCATCGGGGTAATCTTTTTTGATGACTTGCAAATAACGCATCGCCTCGCTGCGTGTTGCAAAAGCACCAATACGCAAACGATAATAAGGTTTTGCTTGAACCCATATGTTGAACGTAGAAGGATATTTGGAAGCGAAGGTACTTTGACCATTTTCTACAGAACGACGATCGGTGGAAGCCATAATTTGTAATCTGAATCCATCGAGAATTTGAACGGGTACGTTAGCGTTGTTGCCGTTAGGCGTTACACCCCCGTTATTAATAATTGCAGTTGGGGTAGTAGCACCTCCGACATAAACACTCATCATTTTAGTGATTTGCGGATCTTCAATAATTACAATATTTTGCGCAGTTGCATCAGTAACACAAAAAAACAAAAAAGCAAAAACAATTTGGATAGGTTTCATAATGCCAATTTTTTTACAAAAGTAATAGTAGTTAAAGATTTTCTCAATATCGCGTCTAAATTAAATACTTGGTTAATAAATTTTAGCAAAATTCTTTCTTTTCCTATAAATTTGCTAATTATTTGTAAACAATTTTCTCTATCTTTTTCGGCCCGTGAAAGTTTTACTAAATTTTTTATGGAAACACCCGTTTTAGAGAGCAAAAAATTAGATACTGCAAAAGTTTCATCGAAAGCTGACAAATATCAGCATCACGATTATTATTTAATTGACGACTTACTCACCGACGAACATAAATTGGTGCGCGACGCTGTACGAGATTGGGTAAAAAAAGAAGTAAGCCCCATTATTGAAGATTATGCACAGCGCGCGGCTTGTCCAACACATTTATTTAAAGGTTTGGGTGAAATCGGTGCTTTCGGTCCAACAATACCTGCAAAATACGGTGGTGCAGGTTTGGATGAAATTTCTTATGGTATCATCATGCAAGAACTTGAACGCGGCGATTCCGGATTGCGATCTATGGCATCCGTGCAAGGCTCGCTTGTCATGTATCCAATTTATAAATACGGTAGCGAAGCGCAAAAAAATTATTACTTACCTAAATTAGCGGATGGTAGTTTTATTGGTTGCTTTGGTTTAACGGAACCCGATCACGGTTCAAATCCGAGTGGCATGACGACGCACGTTAAAGACGACGGCGACCACTACATTTTAAACGGTGCAAAACTTTGGATAACCAATTCACCCATTGCCGATATTGCCGTTGTTTGGGCAAAACGCGAAGACGGTAAAATCATCGGTTTGATTGTTGAGCGCGGCATGAAAGGTTTTTCTACGCCAGAAATTCATGGCAAATGGAGTTTACGCGCAAGTGTTACAGGCGAATTGGTTTTTGAAGATGTACGCGTACCGAAAGCCAACGTTTTGCCACACATTGAAGGTTTAAAAGGTCCACTGTCTTGTCTTTCGAAAGCGCGTTACGGCATTGCGTGGGGTGCAATCGGTGCAGCTTTAGATTGCTACGATTCTGCTTTGCGCTATTCTCAAGAACGAATACAATTTGGCAAACCGATTGGACAGTTTCAACTCACACAAAAAAAATTAGCTGAAATGATTACCGAAATCACTAAAGCGCAACTACTTGCTTGGCGACTCGGCACTTTAGCAAATCAAGGCAAAGCGAATGCAGCGCAAATTTCGATGGCAAAACGCAACAACGTTGATATGGCTTTGCACGTAGCGCGCGAAGCGCGACAAATTCACGGTGGCATGGGCATAACAGGCGAATATCCGATTATGCGCCACATGATGAATTTAGAATCGGTGATTACTTACGAAGGAACGCACGATATACATTTATTGATAACGGGAATGGATGTTACAGGTTTAAATGCGTTTGGGTAATGAATTAACAATCGCAAGTGTCGGGTTAATGTATTGCTGCATCGGACTGAACTTTGAATCAATAAAACATAATTTCAATCATTGATTTTAAAATTTCTGGATTGATATATTCCGAATAATTCTTTTCACATACTTAGGTTAAAATGTTCTTAAAATAGTGATTAACGTATTAGGCGCATGAAAAAGAATTTGAAAATTGGTATCGTTCAGCAAAAGTGCAGTGAAAGCAAGCATTTTAACAGGGATAAAAGTGCTGCTGGTGTGAATGCTTGCGCAAAAGATGGAGCGGAGTTAGTTATTTTACAAGAATTGCATTGCACGCCATATTTCTGTCAAAGCGAAAATCCAAATGTTTTTGATTTAGCAGAAACTATACCGGGTGCCTCAACGGAATATTTTAGTGAAGTAGCGAAGCAAAATAATGTCGTTTTAGTGACGTCGCTTTTTGAAAAACGCGCGCCTGGTTTATATCATAATACAGCCGTCGTTTTTGAGCGCGACGGAAGTATAGCAGGTGTTTATAGAAAAATGCACATTCCCGACGATCCCGCCTATTATGAAAAATTTTATTTCACACCAGGTGACTTAGGTTTCAAACCGATTCAAACAAGTGTAGGCAAACTTGGTGTTTTAGTTTGTTGGGATCAATGGTATCCAGAAGCAGCGCGATTGATGGCATTGCGTGGCGCAGAAATTTTAATTTATCCAACAGCTATCGGTTGGGAAGCAACGGATAGTTTAGAAGAAAAAACGCGACAACACGCCGCATGGGAAACGATTCAGCGCAGCCACGCTATTGCGAATGGTTTGCACGTTGTTTCGGTGAACAGAACAGGTTTTGAAAAAGATGCGACAGGCGTAACGCAAGGAATTGAATTTTGGGGACAAAGTTTTGTGGCAGGTCCGCAAGGAGAAATAATTTTTCGCGCGACTTGTGAGCAAGAAGAAGCGCAGACAGTTGATATAGATGTGTCGCGCACAGAAACCGTTAGACGTATGTGGCCATTTTTGCGCGATAGAAGAATTGACTTCTATTCGGACATTAATAAGCGGTTTATTGACGATTTAAGTTAATTAATTAATAATTTTGGTATCTGGTAATAGTTTTGGTATAAAAAAATATTTATGAATATGCCAACCAAAATTGATTGCCTATATTTGCGGAACTTTGAGCATAATAAAAAATTTTATTTAAAAATACCCAATTGTTTACTTTTTTTTCAACCAAGAAGAAAAATATTATTGACACAACGCTGAATGTTCTCGGCGTTGACATACATTCTCATGTGCTGCCTGGAATTGACGATGGCGCAAAAAATTTAGAAGAATCTATAGAACGCGTACAAAATTTATACGCGCTCGGCTTTTCTAAAATTATAACCACGCCACATACTTATAAAGATTTTTATCCAAACACGTCTGCAATAATTACAGAGCGATTGAGGTTTCTAAATTCTGAATTAGAAAAACGCGGCATAAAACCTATTTCGGCAGCTTCGGAATATTTTATGGATGAACATTTTGAAACGATTCTGAACAATAAAGATTTACTCACGCTCGACGGCAAGCACGTTTTGGTGGAAATGTCGTTTTATGGCGCACCACCGAAACTTCATCAATATATTTTCGAGATGCAAACAAAAGGTTACATTCCTATTTTAGCACATCCCGAACGCTACTCATTTTACGAAGGCGATTTGAAAAAATATGCGGAGTTGAAAGAAATGGGCTGTTTATTTCAGATGAACTTACTTTCTTACACGGGTTATTATAATCCCGAAGTTCAAGCGGACGCTAAAAAATTAGTAAAAGCAGGGATGATAGATTTATTAGGCACGGATATGCACCATGCACGCCATGCTAAAACTTTAGAACACGAGCTTAAAACAAACAACGAATTAAAAAAACTTCTCGAAAAAGATTTTCAAAACACTCAACTTTTTGCAGAAGCATAAAATTACAAAACCATGCGTTACTTTTTATTTTTCTCATTGTTAACACTCAGCGTTTGCTCTTGCATTCCTTATAAAGATACTGTCAGTTTTATAGGCATACACAATATTAAAGTTGACACGGCGCAAGCAATTACTAATCGTCATGAAATTCTTATTCAGCCTGACAACCTTTTAAATATTCAAGTCCAAAGTCTCGATCCAGATATCAACAAAGCGTTTAACGCTATGGAAACCAGTCCACAAGTTTTTCAAAATCCACAAAGTGTAGAAAGTTTTGTCGGTTATTACGTAGATAGTGAAGGTTTCATAGATTTTCCGATTGTAGGAAAAATAAAACTTGCAGGATTAAGTATTACACAAGCTAAAAATTTAGTGACTGAAAAAACGGGTGCTTACCTCAAAGGTGCTGCTATAAATATTCGTTTCCTAAATTCCAAAGTCACCGTTTTGGGGGAAGTTAAAAAACCAGGCATTGTCAAATTTTCTAACAAACGCATCACTCGGCGAAGCAGGCGACTTTACTGATTATGCTAAGCGCGATACAATTTTAATTATCAGAGAAGTCGGAGGTCTGAGAACAACTGCACGATTGAATTTACAAGATAAAACTTTTTTAACTTCGCCTTATTATTATTTGGAACAGAACGACGTCATTTATGTTGAAGCTAACATTCATAAAGCGCCGTCACTAAAAGACAAAACAGATAAAGCGCTACCAATTGCCTCTGTTATTATATCGGCAATTCTATCAATTATCAGTTTAATAATTATTTCAAAAAAATAGAAGCTTAATTGATACTTGAAAGTACGGGGTTCAAATATGAATACCTACTTCAACTATCCATCATCAACTATCCATCATCAACTATCCACCATCAACTAAATATGATAGAGACAGAAGAAAATAAGAATAGTATAGATTTTAGAAGCCTACTGATTCGTTTCACCTATAATTGGTATTGGTTCATCATTTCCATCGCGTTTGCACTCGGCGCGGGTTTCTTTTATTTGCGATATGCTGATGAAAGTTATAAAGTTAAATCAACTATTCTCATACAAGATGAGAAAAAAAATAAACTTTCGCAAGAAGCATTGGTACAATCCCTTGAAAAATTTTCGGATATCGGTGGACAAGATGGTGGCAATGCTTTAGAGGATGAAATACAGGTTTTAAAATCACCGTCTTTAATGCGCCGCGTTATTGACACGATGAAAATGAATATCGAATATTATAGCATCGGGCGGATAAAAACGGGAGAGATTTATGAAGAAAATGCGCTCACGCTCGTTCCTTTATTTTCTGTTGATTCGCTATCGAAAACAATTACTATCAATTTTAAGTCTGACGCCAATCAGCAAGATTTTACAATTACTTCAGCTAATGGCAAAGACAGTTTAAAATGTCAGTATGGTTCCCCTTTTCAAATTTCTAACGCCATTTCGCCAACACAATCTGAAAAGTTCAATTTTATTTTACAAAAAAGTAAAACCATTGAGCCCGGCACGTATCAGATTAAAGTAAAAAATCCAGAAGGATTAGCGAATAACTTTGTTATCGGAAATCTCACAATCAATAAAGTTCAAAAGTCGAACGCGCTGAGCATCGCCATAGTGAACAGCAATGTGAAACGCGCCTTAGATATTAATTATTGGTTGGTGCACGAATACAACAGTAAAAACTTAGAAGATAAAAACAAAGCCGGCAATCAAACACTCAAGTTTATTGAAGACCGTGTGAATTATATTTCTGGTGAACTTGATAATGTGGAAGGAAAAGTAGAAGGCTTTAAAAAAGGCCAGAAGCTCTCATTACAACTACCGATGCAAGCACAAAATTATGTTCAGAGAGCTAACGCCAAGGATAATGAACTACAGATGCTCGATATTAAAGCTAACTTTTTGTCGAATTTTAAAAACTATTTGGTTGACGATAATTATAAACTCAAATCTATTCCGATTAGTGGCGATTTAGGTGCTGGCAGTTCGAGCCTCATTGAATTAATAAAAAAGTACAATGAAAAATTGGTTGAAAGAGAAGAAAAATTGCGCTTCGCTACGCTCGATAATCCACTGATTACGCGCTATGATAGAGAGCTTGCAGCCATGCGTCAAAACTTAATTTTGAGTACGCAATCTGCCCAAAATGATATAGAATATCAAACTAAAAAAATAAAACAGGACGCTAAACCTTTAGAAAAACAGATTGAAGCCTTGCCAGAAAATGAGCGCAAGATGTTACAGATTGAACGTCAACAACAATTGAAGCAAACGATTTATATTTTTCTACTTCAGAAGCGTGAAGAAACAGCACTTTCTATTGCAGCCAAAACAAATAACGCCCAGTTTTTAGGCAGACCCATTTTAGAAGGAAAAGTATTTCCGAAGAAAAGCCAAGTGCTTATTTTGCTCTCGCTTTTAGGATTTCTTTTGCCCGCAGGTATTTTTACGGTGCTGCATTTATTGGATAATAAACTGCGCAATAGTAAAGATGTTACCACCAGAACAAATACGCCTTTTTTAGGAACG
>ENA-OBIO01001107-OBIO01001107.1-metagenomes-genome-assembly--contig:-NODE-1107-length-11520-cov-2.59093_pt1 | contig 11520 bp, 9 predicted proteins | sample MGYA00153383_OBIO01 | MGnify analysis MGYA00153383 | reverse complement strand
AAATAAGGCGTTTTCACACATTCATCCCACATAACTTCTTTGAGTTGGTCAACGAAATTCATTTCACCGAACACAGCGCGCAAGTCAAAAAATATTTTAGCATTAAGTAAATTTTCTTCGGTTGGTTCTGAAATCCAATGCGTGAAAAGGTTTTTCCATTCTTCTAAACTCAAACAATAGGACTTGTTACTTGCCATTGTATTGCCTTTGCAATATTCAAAACCCGCTTCATTTAAAATGAACGTAACACCTTCTGCAAAAAGTATAAAAGCATTTCGCGTAATTTCGAGATTGTCAAATTCAACGTTTTCAAAAATAAGCGCGTTGTCTTGATCGGTTCGAACTAATTGTTCCCTTCTGCCGTGACTTCCTAAAACAAACCAACAATATTTATGTGTGTTTATAATTTCAAAAGCTGATTGATTTGTTTCAAACAATTTTGAATGCGCCATCTCAATTGCTTTTTCAGTCAGTGCATCATAGAGTTCTGCAAAAATTCCAGCTGTGAAACTGATGGAAACTTCGCGCTCTAAATAAGTTCGCAACAATTCTGAGCTTCGATTCATTATATTTTTCAATCCTTGAACATCGGTGGCGTTTTGAATTTCGCGCAAAATAACGGCAGGATTATAACCATGCGCTAAAATTAAATCGTGTTCAGAAATAATACCGATTAAAGTTGAGTGCGGTGTACCATCCTCCGTAACACAAACACTTCTGATGCGTTTTTTTATCAACTGAATTTGTACATCCGCGAGCGTTAAATTGGGCTTAACGCAAGCCGCCGGAGATCGCATTATTAATTGTGCTACTTCATCTTCATTAAATAAACCTTGTGCAATACGTTTCCGTAGCGTAGAATCAGAAACAATACCAATCGGTGCATTTTTTGAATCTATGATAACAACTGTACTCGTTCGGTGTTTCGTCATCAGTTGCGCAATCCTTTTAATTGTTGTTTGAGCCGATGCGGTAATTGCTTTTCTGATGTTTTGAGTATCAATTTCGACGGATAAAAATACTTGCGTTTTAATATTTTCATCCGCTGAGCGTGCATTTTTTAGTAAAGGATTTTCGGAAAAGATGGCATTTTTAGCAAAAGCATTCGCTAAATAAACTGTCATTTTAGGAAATTGCTCCATCAATGGTCGAAACACAGAAATTGGAATTGTATAAATTAAAGATTCTTCTTCGGCAATGGCTGTGTAAACATACTTTTCATCACCAAAAATTTGCCTAATACCAAACGTATCGCCTTCATCACATTTATTAAAAAGTTTTTCATTGCCGTTTTCTATCCTCGAAAGCTGAATAGCGCCTTTATAAACAATAAAAATATTGTTTTTATTTTCTTCGCCCGATGTGAAAACAGTTTCCTGCGGTTGCACGTATAATATGTTCACTTGTTCTGAAACGTACATTAATTGCTGCTTTGGTAGCATATTATAAGGGGGGAACCCTTTTAAAAAGTCAAAAATGCGTTGTGAAATTGTATTTGCCATGAAATTTTATTTTTTTGATAAAAAAATATTGGGATTTGCTGTTAAATAACTAAGTTTGGAGTATAAATAAATTACCTCAATTCGATGCGAACTGAATTACCCACTTTACAAGTTTTAGAAAACTCAACCGAAGCACTGCGTGCAGTTGCACATCCTATTCGATTACAAATAATTGCCATTTTACACGAAAGTAAAAGGCTTAACGTTTCTGAAATATTTGTCAAACTTAATATCGAACAAGCTATTGCATCGCATCATCTGCGTATTTTAAAAGATCAGGATATAGTTTCTGTCCGACGCGATGGAAAAAACGCATTTTATACACTTGTTGATAAAGACTATTTTTTTATTGTAGAAACTATTCTTGGATTGCAACAAAACAACACTAACGTTTAACGAAACATACTATGCCTTATAAAAGTCTCTACGTTGCAGCAACTTCTCAGCACGTTGGTAAAACAACTTCAACACTTGGTTTAGCTTCTTCGCTTAAATCACGCGGAATTAATATTGGATATAGTAAACCTGTTGGGCAAAAATTTGTAACTTTAGACGGTATTAAAGTTGATAAAGACGTTGTTTTATTTGCAAATTTACTCAATTTTCCAATGATTCCCGCCTTGCACAGTCCTGTAATTTTAGGTCCTGGCACTACGGCTGATTTCTTGGATTTTCCAGAGAAATTTAATTTTATTGAAGATTTAAAAAATGGCTCGGAAGAAATAAAAAAATTGCACGATTTAGTCATTTTTGAAGGCACAGGACATCCAGGTGTCGGTGCGACGGTAAATCTTTCAAACGCAGATGTGGCTAAAATTACCGAATCGGGTGTAATTATGGTTGCCGAAGGCGGTATCGGGAACACGATTGATATGTTGAGTTTATGTTTCGAAAATTTTAATCGGCTTGAAGTGCCTATTATTGGCGTAATTTTAAATAAAGTGCTGGTTGATAAAACCGAAAAAGTAAAACATTACGTTGCTAAATGGTTAGAAAAAAAGAATATCCCTTTGCTCGGTGCGTTGCCATTCGATAAAACGATGGGGTTTCCATTATTAACAACCATTGTAGAGAGTGTGAAAGGTAAAGTAGAATACAATAAACATAAATTGCGCAATTTAATTGAAGGAACGATTGCTGGTTCCTTAATTTCGCATGATGAACTCACGGAAGATGCTAATAATTTACTTTTAGTTGTAGGTGCTACGCGTTTAGATTTAGCGATTGATGACACAATAACTGTAATGAAGACAAATAATTGGGAACGTCCACCTTTCTCGGGAATAATTGCTACTGGTTACGGCGGGTATTCGCCTCGAACAATTGAATTTATTCAACACCATCAAATTCCACTCATCAGAACAATGCTTGAAACGCATGGTGCAGTTGTTAAAATTGATCGCATTGAAGTAAAAATAAATTTAGATACGCCTTGGAAAATTAATCGCGCTGTTGAAATGATAAATAAAAATGTTGATATTGATTACATTGTGAATAGTTTAAAAATTTAAAAATTATGCTTCAATTCATTCTTCGCGGGTTAGATGGTACTGATGAAAACGCGCCTGCGCGTAGAAAAATGGCGCGACCTGCGCATCTCGAAAATTTAATTCCATTAAAAAAATCAGAAAATTACATACTCGGCGGTGCGCTTTTAAACGACGACGGCAATATGATTGGTTCTGTTTTAATTTTGCAATTCAAATCACATTCCGATTTAGATATTTATTTAGAAACGGAACCTTATGTCGTTCATAATGTTTGGGAGAAAATAGAAATTTCGCCTTTTAAAGTGGCACAAATTAAAATAGATTGACGCATGGAATTAATTTTTGCAACGCACAACGCGCATAAAGTGCATGAATGCAATATGGAGCTTTCATTCGTAAAAAATTTAAACGTTCGCAGTTTAACGGAAGTAAATATTTTAGAAGAGCTGCCTGAAACCCAACCGACGATTGAAGGCAATGCGATTCAGAAGGCACAATACGTTTTTTCAAAATTCGGTTATAATTGTTTTGCCGATGATTCTGGACTTGAAATTTTTGCAATCAATGGCGAACCTGGCGTACATTCAGCGTATTACGGCGGAGAAGAGCGCAGTCATAAAAAAAATATAGAACTCGTTTTAGATAAAATGCAAGGTAAGTCCGATCGCTCTGCACAATTTAAAACTGTCATTGCGCTTATTTTAGACGATGAATTATTTTTGTTTGAAGGCATTTGCAAAGGCACAATTTTGCATCAACCAATCGGTAATAATGGTTTTGGTTACGATCCCATTTTTCAACCAGAAAGTTTCACAAAATCTTTCGCGCAATTAACGGATGGAGAAAAAAGTGCGATTAGTCATCGAGGTATTGCAACGCGCAAACTCACTGCGTTTTTGAAAGAGAAATTTTGAATTGATAAATTTTATTTGGGGTGCGGTAGAGTCAATCTATTCTTGAACTTTCTAGTAATTGGTATACCACCTATATTTTCAATTAACGTTAAGGTGCAACGCACCATAATATAAATTAGCTACTTTTGCATATTGAGTAAATTTCAAACTCTAAAGAGATTTAATTATTTTAATTATTTCTTTGCCATAACCCTAATAACGCCAACCCAATGTTAGCAGTAGTTTTAGTTCAATAAGTCATTTGTAAACAAAGTCTGTTCAATAATTTTTTTACTTTCTAATTGGTTTTCAATAAGCCATTTTAAAAATAAATTGATTCTTTCAGGTTTCATAAAACCACACAATCTATCGTTTCCAAAATTAGGAGCTGTAACTTTAATTGATTTGTCAATATCAATATTTTCTTTATCATAATCAGTCAGATACTGTTTTAATATATTTACAGCTTTGGATTTATTTTCCGCTGCATATAAATATCCTTTTTGAGTTGCTTTTATAAAATTAGAATATTCATTTTTATTGGCAATCAAATTACTTTTTTTAGTGATTATAACTGGCGAATAACAGTAAGGAATATCAAATTCAATTAGTGAGAATTTATTTAATTCTATATTTTTAGTTTCGGCTTCAATACCTTCCCAATTGTCAAATATCCAAGTTGCATCGGCTTTTTTTTCTAACAATGTATTCCATATTCCCAACTTGTCTGGATATATTATTTCGATATTTCCAATTCCACCGTCATTTTTAACCATTTTCTTAACTATTTGGTCTTCATAACGTGCTTTGTATGATGCGTATATTTTTCCATCTAAAAGATTTGGTCTATACAAATTTGATGATTTTAATGAGGCTATACTACTAATGTCTTTTTGTAAAATCGCAAAAACTGCAATAGCATCTACGGTATTTTCTTTATTGTTAAGACTAATCACAGTTTCAAAAGGAGCAATGGCAAAATCAGTAACACCCAATTCTAACTTTTTACCTGGTGTCATTGCGTAATTATCTTCCAATGGATTTATAATTTCAAGTTCAATTCCTTGTTCTTTATAAAAGTTAAGTTCTTTTGCAACAAAAATTCCGATATGATTAATATTTGGAGTCCAGTCTAATGCTATTTTTAAAGTTGTCATATTTATTAGTGTTGCTAAAAATTACTGATAAGTATTGATAATAAATTAATTGAAAGTATTGTAAGCATTTAAGCCATTATGATTTTTCAAGTTTTTTGGACATAGAGTCCTCAAATTTGGAAAGAGGAAGTTTTTCGAGGCTCTAAGCTGAGGAAAACTGTTGGAAATAATGACACTATATTTTCAACTAATTCTTTCCCAAACTTATCTCGTAAACTATAGTCTTATAAGACGTGTTGAATCAATCCCATACAATTACATTCCCATTACTTTTGCTACCATAGCACCTATATCTGCTGGTGATTTTACAACGTGTACACCACACTCAGCGAGAATACGCATTTTAGCTGCCGCAGTATCGTCAGCACTACCAACGATTGCACCTGCGTGACCCATTTTTCTGCCTGCGGGTGCTGTCTGTCCAGCAATAAAACCGATGACAGGTTTTTTATTTCCCGTTTTTTTAATCCAACGCGCCGCATCCGCTTCCATGCTTCCACCAATTTCGCCAATTAAAACAATGGCATCCGTTTCTTTATCGCGCATTAAAAGTTCAACGGCTTCTTTTGTTGTTGTTCCAATCACAGGATCTCCGCCAATACCAATCGCCGTAGAAATTCCGAGACCTGCTTTGACGACTTGATCGGCTGCTTCATAAGTTAATGTTCCAGATTTTGAAACTATGCCGATGCGTCCTTTTTTAAAAACGAAACCGGGCATGATACCCACTTTGGCTTCACCTGGGGTAATTACACCTGGGCAATTTGGTCCTATAAGGCGACAGTTTTTTTTAATTTCTAAATATTCTTTTGCTTTCAGCATATCTTGTATCGGAATTCCTTCCGTAATACAAATAATTACTGCAATCCCAGCTTCAGCAGCTTCCATGATAGCATCGGCAGCAAAACGCGGTGGCACAAAAATTAAAGTTGTATTCGCTTTAACTTTTTCAACTGCTTCTGCAACCGTATTAAAAACTGGTAAATCTAAATGGGTAGTTCCACCTTTACCAGGAGTTACGCCACCAACTAAATTTGTTCCGTAGGCTTTGCATTGCTCTGCATGAAATGTACCTTCTTTACCAGTAAAACCTTGTACAATGAGTCTGGTTTTTTTGTTGACTAAAACTGACATATTCTAATAGTTGATAGTTGTCAGTTGACAGTTGACAGATGCGTGTTGATAGTAAAAACTGTCAACTATCAACTGTCAACCGTCAACTATTTTGTTTCTATAATAAAAACATCTTCGTCGTTGGCTTTTACGAAATAACGTTCGCGCGCAAATTTTTCAATATTATTATTTATATCGGCGCGCATGAATTCTACTTCTCTAATTTTTTTTTCGTAATAAATTTTATCGCTTTGCAGATGGGAATAAGATCTCGACAAACGATATTGTTTCCAAACACTGGCTTTGTCGAAAAAAAGCATCCAAATTACAAATACGCTACCTATTAATAAATAGCGATTTGAAACGCCTGATGGCAATGATCGCATCAAGGGTTTGAAAGGATTTACAACTTTTCTATCGCTAATAGCCATTGTAGTTGTTAGTTGTTAATTATTCGTTGTTAGGTGCTCTTAAACGAACAACTATCAACGAACAACTAAATTAGCCTAATAAAGATTTACCCGGATACACGGCATTAGAACCTAATTCTTCTTCAATGCGCAAAAGTTGATTGTATTTTGCTATCCGATCACTTCTACTCGCCGAACCCGTTTTAATCTGACCTGTATTTAAAGCAACTGCTAAATCTGCAATCGTTGTATCTTCTGTTTCACCGCTTCTATGACTCATGACAGAGGTGTAACCATGTCGCGTTGCTAAATTCACAGCATCAATCGTTTCAGTTAACGTGCCAATTTGATTCACTTTTATTAAAATAGAATTGGCGACTCCTTGATCAATGCCTTGCTGCAATCTATGAACGTTTGTTACAAACAAATCATCACCTACTAATTGAATGCGATGACCTAACTGATCTGTCATTAATTTCCAAGAAGCCCAATCGTCTTCAGCGAGACCGTCTTCGATAGAAAGAATGGGATAAATATCGCACCAATGTTTCCAGTAAGCCACCATTTCTTCGCCTGAAAGACGCTTACCACTCGATTTTTTGAAAACATATTCTTTTGTTTTTTCGTCGTAAAATTCTGAAGCTGCTGGATCTAAAGCAATCATTACGTCTTCGCCAGGTTTAAAACCTGCTTGCTCAATCGCTTTTAAAACGGTTTCAATCGCTTCGTCGTTACTTTTAATATTCGGTGCAAATCCTCCTTCATCACCTACGTTAGTTGAATAGCCTTTTTTCTTCAGAACAGTTTTGAGCGTATGAAAAATTTCTGCACCCATGCGCAAACCTTCTTTGAAAGATGTTGCACCGACGGGCATAACCATAAATTCTTGAAAGTCAATGCTGTTATCTGCATGAGAACCACCATTGATAATATTCATCATCGGAACAGGTAAAACGTGTGCGTTTACACCACCGATATAGCGATACAAAGGTTGACCACACTCTAAAGCTGCTGCTTTAGCGACAGCGAGAGAAACACCAAGAATAGCGTTTGCGCCGAGATTACCCTTATTGGGCGTACCGTCTAAATCAATCATTAATTTATCAACCGCGCGTTGATCAAACAAATTTTGCCCGTAAAGCTCTGGTGCAATTTTTTCGTTCACGTTTTCAACGGCTTTCAAAACGCCTTTGCCACCATACCGTTTTTTGTCGTTATCGCGTAGTTCGACGGCTTCGTGAATACCAGTTGATGCGCCTGATGGAACAGCCGCACGACCCATGATACCACTTTCGGTATAAACTTCAACTTCTAAAGTTGGATTTCCGCGCGAGTCTAAAATTTCGCGCGCTTTTACTTCAATTATTTCACTCATTATCGGGTGTTTTTAATTAAAAATTAAGAATCGAGAATTAAGAATTAACAACCTACAGATTTTTAATTATTAATTTTTAATTATTAATTAATAAGAACGTCACAAAATAAATTCTTAGAACTTGAAAAACAGAATGAATGATGGAAAAAATTTTAAAAATCATTTAATTTCAATAATTCCGCAGCATACTGGTTCTAATTTATGAACAATTTAGCTTTGGTTTGATAAATATGTATTTAAAAACTTTAAATCATTTAATTATAGAAAACAGCTTGAACAAGTAATAAATGGTATCGCTTCATAAATAAACCGAAAATAATAAAACCATCTTTTTGCGATTAAAACAAAAATCACAGGGTTAAAAAATGTTTGTTAAACAAATTAAACCCTGTGATTTGCTTTTTATTTTTAGCAGACAAATTATAAACTTACCACCGAAATTTTAAGGCTATTTTTTTTATTCTCTTCTTTGACTTCATTTGCAATGAGCAATCGATCACCTAAAATTAATGCTGTTGCATTAGTTGCGTTTATTGAACCATCCACAGAGATATTTTCTGATACTTTATCGCCCGAAATTTTTGTAAAAACGAGTTGTTTTTTATCTGTATTTGTAGCATTTTGTTCCCACATCATTACAGCCATATTTTGTGAAGACGTCAGGCACGGATTTTTTACAGATTCATCAGTTAGTACCAAAAGTTTTTTCCCTTCTTGTGTAGCCAACTTCACACCCGATTCTTTTTCTGCACCAGAATACCATGCTATCAAAGCAGTTTTTCCGAACACACTCGAAATGGCACCATTGTGCGGACAACCTTCAATTTTCCAACCATCGTTATAAATAATTTGTGGTTTAGAAAAAGTTGCACCATTATCAGTCGAAGTCATACGGGCAAAATCGCGAATATCATCGTTATTATCTCTGTAATAAACATTCAAAGCACCTTGCGCATCAATCAACATATTGATATTGCAACAATCGCACACCACTGGATCAATCACGCGCTCAGGTTGAAACGCACCATTTTTTGTTATAACGAGACGCAAATTACGTTCTTCTTGTTTTGTGCTGTTCGCTACATCTTTTAAATAAGCTACTGCCACTTCATCATTTGGCAAAACAACCGCATCAAAAAAACCTCGAACGATTCCTTTTGTTGGATCTGCATCAACGGATTGTGGTTTGCTCCAAGTATTGCCATTATCTCTCGATTCAGAATAAACTATATCCGATGAGCGACCACCGCGACCGCGACCTCCACCTTGTTGATTTCCTGCTGCGGGTGCATCTGCGCGATTAGAAAACACCGCCACTAAACTACCATCTTTTTTTGTCAAAACTTTAGCGCGCATTAATCGACCGTTGCTAATACCACTCCCTGCATAAATCACTTTTTTATCTGAAAACGATTTCCCGTTATCTTTAGAAACAGAAAAACAAAAAGAAGTAATTCCTTGCAAATCTTTTTCCGTCCAAGAAAGCATCACATCGCCTTTATTAGTTGTTGCAAGCAAAGGCATAGAGTATGATTTTGTTGAATCAGTTTGGAAATTAACAGCATCCGCTTTAACAGATTTAAATTCAGCCGCAACGGAACTCTGCCATTTGTTGATGCTACTTTCTGGCATGGAACTACACATCGGCATTTCCGAATCTGAAATGGTTTTAGTCTTTTCTTTCGGACTAAAAAATGTAAAAATGCTTAATAATACAGCATTGAATAAAATAATGAGCTTTGTCATTGATAATTTTTTTTAAAATGATATTGTAAAGATAATAGTCTCGGAAATAATTATTTTTGGAAATCGATTTTTGAGGGAATTGTGTAGATGAAAAGGAAGATTGCGACGTAGGTTTGAATAGTGATGACGCAGATTAAAAGAATTTAAACATCTATTATTTCAGAAAAAAGAAATTTCCTTTTGGTTATTCTTAGTAATAGTTAGTGCAAATAAAAAATAAATTAATTCCTCGCTCGCACCTCGCTCGCACCTCGTTCGCACCTCGCTCGCACGCCATGCACCTCTAAAATCGAAGCACTTGTGCAACGTCTTCATACTTGCACATAGTATCGGCGCGTTTCTGACGCGCGCTAACTAGGTCGCGCACAAAAACATCAACTATAATAACTTGTTGGCAACATAGGAATTATTGCGAAGAGATTTATCCATTTACCACTAATAATTAACCATTAATTTTATCGCACTAAGGTAAGTTCGCCGTTATAAAAATCAACGGAATTATCTAAAAATTCTATTTCTGCCGAATAGGTATATACTCCAGGTGCTGCTTCTTTTCCATGATAAAAACCATCCCAACCTGTCGTGGGATTATTGGTTTGGAAATCGGTTTGTTGAAAAACCAATTCTCCCCAGCGATTAAAAATTCTAAAGTTTCGGACTTTCCGCACCACGGGAGCGCTAAAAATATAAAGCAAATCGTTTTGCCCATCGCCATTCGGAGAAAAAGCATTAGGAATAAAAATAGGCAAATTTTTATTAATCGCCACGCGAATTTGCGCATCGGTGGCACATAAGTTTCTATCAGTTACGTGCACTTTATAAATGGTAACGGTTGTCGGTTTAACTTGTTCTTGCAGACAAATCGGTGCTTTCATACAAGCAGAATCAGAATAAAAACTCCAATCCGTTTTTATCAACGAATCGGAATTGGTGTAAAGTTTTAACGTCAAGCTATCACCGAGATTTATAGTGATTGAATCTTGACCAAAAGTTGCAGTGAGCTGTTTATCTTGCGCCAATAGCAGCATGGTGTCAATTTGGCAACCGTTGGCATCTTGCGTATAAATATGGTAATTGCCAGCACACAAATTATTGAAATTTTGGCTCGAAAAATAATTTAAACCATCCAAAGAAAGTCTGAAAGGCTGCGTTCCGCCAACGATGGAATCAATATGAATCGAACCATCGCATTCACCGTAACAAGAAGGCTTTGCTGTTAAAACACGTTGTGAAGATGGAAATGCTTTTATGCGATTTACTTGAACAGAGTTGGAATTACTACAACCGTTGTTAGAATTATTTACGATAAAAAAATAAGTACCTGGTTGATCAACAACTGCGTTGAGCGTGTTTTCACCTGAAACAATATTGCCTGGTCGCGCAAACCATTGATAGTTGATGGATTTCCCAAAACTCGTTCCTTTGGCAGAAAGCGAAACTGTTTTATTTCTACAATTGAGCGAATCAGTCGCATAAGCCGTTGCAATCGGTGCAACTGTGTCAGTTGCAACAGTTACAGTTAGTGAATCTGAACATTTATTTGTATTATCCGATATGACTAATTTATAATCGCCGCTTTTATTAACCTTGGGGAGTAACGTCGTTGAATCGGCAATAAAATGTCCACCCAAACGCGCCGTCCATTTTATGGCAAAATTATTTCCTGTTGAGGACGCACTTGCATCAATACTCACCGAAGAATCTTTACAAGTAATTGCCCCAGGCGGAACAACACTAACAATGGGTTTTTTAATATTTTGCTTTAAGAAAATAGTATCAATGGTGCTACAACCATTTTTAATCAGCGTAACTTTTAACGCGTAAGAACCGCCAG
>ENA-OBIO01001106-OBIO01001106.1-metagenomes-genome-assembly--contig:-NODE-1106-length-11523-cov-4.35002_pt1 | contig 11523 bp, 7 predicted proteins | sample MGYA00153383_OBIO01 | MGnify analysis MGYA00153383 | reverse complement strand
TCGGTGCTAATTTGTCGAAATTCTTGGTAATATCTGCCAGCGTCATCCCGATCTTCCGCTGGTGGCGATCGGCGACAGGCTCCACCAGTGAGCAAGGTAGATCGAATATGTCTGCCAAGTCAAAGTTCAGACTAAGGCGATCGTCAAGTGGTAGCACCGCATCTAGATCGGGAAGATCGAATATATCTACCAAGTCAAAACTCAGACTAGCTGGAGCGGCGATCTCTGGCGATCGAGCGGGAAGATCGAATATGTCTACCAAGTCGAAACTGAGTCGATCTGCACTTGGCAGATCGAACAACTCTTCAAGATCGAATAACGTGTTGGAATGGACGGTAGCAGCAGCAATCTCTAGCTGCGATTGTTCTGCCATCAAAAAAGCAAAACCTGGAGAGATCGAGCCACATGTAGCTCGATCGGTAGTTAGAACTGCTTCTAGGGTGCGATAAAAATCTACCAGGGCAAAACAACAAATTTCGCGGGCGCGGTCGGGATGACGATCTAGGGCGGCGATGGTCGCATGAGCCAGGGTACCAAATCCAGGTGTATTAGTGAGGCTGGCAATCCCAGTAAATACTTCTGACTGAGCGCGAAACTCGCCCACAGCAATTCGATCGCAGTCTGGATCTAATAGTACTCGTTCGAGTCTAGCCAAACCTTGGGCAACATCTACCTCAAAAATTGATTGGGTCAAATCGACACCACTACTGAGGAATCCATCGGGAATTTTTTGTCCGGCAATCACAAAGTGACCGATTTCTTCGTCTAGATCGGCGAGGATGATTTGAGTGCTGGTATGAAATCCTGGGGGTAATATTTCGCCATTCAGCTCGGCGGTGACGAGTCGATTTAGGCAGTCATAAATCTTAAATAGGAGTTGGTCTAAATTGCGATCGAATGGTAAGTCTGGATGGTTGAGTACCCGAAAAATATCTTCGATTTGATGGGCGAGATCGGCGATCTGCTCTAGCCCCAAGCTGGCGGCACCACCTTTGATCGAGTGAGCGGCGCGGAGGAGGTTGTTAACTTTGGTAGCACTGCGATCGATACTCAGAGTCACGAGTTCTGTTTCGATCGTCTGAAGCATTTTGGGTACTTCCAAACCGAACAGTTGATAAACTCGATCTCGTAGTTCTGGGTCGATGTACATAATTAGGTTTTAGGCTTTAGGCTTTAGGCTTTAGGGATAAGGCTTTAGGTGTTAGGTTTTAGGCTTTAGGCTTTAGAAATAAGGCTTTAGACTTTAGGTGTTAGGTGTTAGGTGTTGGGGTTTAGGGATAAGGGTTTAGGGGTAAGGTGTTTGTGGGTTGTCCGATCTGCCTGCCACACTCAGGAAACGCTACTGGAGCGCACCGCTCCGATCCCCAGACCCTAAAGCCTAAAGCCTAAAGCCTTATCCCTGCCTAAAGCCTAGCTCCCCTACTCAATCTTGAACTGCCCGACATTCTTCTGGAGTTCCTGAGCGAGTTGGAGCAGATCTTGGAAGGAGGCTTGGACGTTATCGGCGCGGGTGGAGGTTTTGTGAGAAATATCGGCGACGCGATCGATACTTTGAGTGACTTGGGTGGAGTTTTCGGACTGAAGTAAGGCGGCTTGAGCGATCGATTCGACTAGTTCGCCGATCTTGAGGCTGATGGCGGTGATGCGATTGAGACTCGATCGAGTTTCATCAACCAATCGGGTACCAATGATGACTTGCTCGGTACCAGCTTCCATCGCCATCACGACTTCACTTGTCTGTGCCTGAATGCTGGCAACGAGATTCTCGATTTCTCCGGTAGCGGCGGCAGATTGCCGCGCTAGGGAGCGGACTTCTTCGGCGACTACCGCAAATCCGCGTCCTTCTTCACCCGCACGGGCAGCCTCGATACTGGCATTGAGTGCTAGGAGATTGGTTTGAGCGGCGAAACTACTAATCAGGTTGACAACTTTAGAGATTTTTTGGGAAGATTCACCAAGTCGCTTAACTTTTTTGGCTGTTTCTGCTACTGTATTCCGAATCGTGAGGATCCCTTCTACGGCTAGATTCATCGCTGCGTCGCCAGCTTGAACTAATTGGGCTGATTCCATCACGGCAGATTCGGCAATCAGGGCATTGTTGACGACGAGTTCGATCGATCCAGACATAGCGTGGAGGCGACGGAGGGCGATCTCGATCTCCTCGGATTGCTGCAATGCTTCGATCGATAGTTCGGCAACGGAGATCTCGTTCACAGTGGTGGTGCTGACGACTTCTTGAGAAACATTCCGCACATTTCCCACCAAGCCCCGCAAGCTCTCGACGGTAGAATTATAAGAGTCAGCGATCGTGCCGATTTCATCTTCGGTTACATGAGCGCGGATCGTCAGATCGCCTTGAGAGATCCGATCGACTTGCAGCAGTAGTTCCCAGGCATTTTTTTGGAGGATTTTTCGGGCAGCTTCTTGGCTGGCGGCATATTCCGACTGTTGAACATTTGCCAGTTCCAATTGGCGGACTAGTTGGGATTGAGTCAGAGCGACACCGATTTGAGCGGCAAGTTGGAGCAGCAGATCTATTTCTGTCTGCTCCCAAGTCCGCGACTGATGACACATGGTGCCACTAAATAGTCCAAAAAATTTCTGATTGACGATAATTGGGGTAGTGACGAGTGATTTAATCTGAATTTTTTGCAAGTTGGCGATCAGACGTTCGCTAAAATCCGATGTCTGGAGATTGTCAATCTTGATAAAGGTACTCTCTGCATAACCCCTACCCAGGACTTCAAACATATCCTCGGCGGGGACAGTAGCACCAATAATCGAAAATTCGGCGGCGGCGATCGATTCGGCGATAATTTTGCCTTCGCCTTCGCTATTCGTATCTACTACCAATATACTCGCCCGATCTAGTCCCAGTGCTGCCCGAATTTCTGGTAGAGCGATATTGAGAATCTCGGATTCGTCGATCGATTGGCGGAGTTTGAGCGTAATTTCGGAGACTAATTGCGAACGTTTTGCCGCTGCTTCTCGTTGCTCGATCAATGCTGCTTGGTTGAGTGCGAGGGCGAGTTGAGTAGCGAGCTGGTTAAATAAGTTGATTTCCTCCGGTTGCCAAGATCGGGGCGATTGACATTGATGAGCCATGAATAGACCAAATAAGTGACGATCGACCGTAATTGGGACGACCAAATTTGCGCGAACTTGCAGGTTTTCGAGCATCTGAATGTGACATTCGCTCAAGCCAGCTTGATAGATATCTGGGTAAGAGGTGATTTTGCCATGTTCGTACCCCGCATCCTTGAGACAACAATCATCGATCTGTTCGTCAATAATCGAAAGTTTGCCAGGGGCGACTGATTCGGCGGTAATCTTGCCGTTAAAATCTGGATCTAGCTCGAAAATGACTACCCGATCGAGATCCAAGGCATTGCGGACGAGTTCGACAGCCGTGGAGAGGATATCTTGACGTTTGAGGGATTGGCGGAGTTGGAGGGTAAAGTTGGAGAGAATCTGCGATCTGCGGGCATCATTTTCGCGTTGGGCGAATAGTTGCGCTTGATTCAAGACGAGACTGATTTGGATTGCGATTTGCGCCAATAACTCGGTTGTCGCTACCTCCCAAATCCTTGGCGCGTGGCACATATGCCCGATAATTAGCCCACATGGTTTGTTGTTGATTAAGACCGGAACTACTAAATTCGCTCGGACTTGTAAGCGTTCCAACATCTGGATATGACAATCAGTCAAACCCGATCGATAGATATCATCGATCGTCGTAATCCGCCCTTTATCATAGCCCGCACCTTGAGTGGTTTGGAGACAAGTATCCTCGATGACTGCCCCCAAAATCGACAGAGTTCCAGGCGCGACTGATTCTGCGGCGATGGTGGTTTGCCAATTGTCACCGATGTTCAAAAAGACCGCTCGATCGAGTCCCAAAGCCGTGCGAATATTGGTTAGTGCCGTGGCGATAATCTCCGCTCGATCGATTGATTGCCGCAATTTGAGCGTAATATCTGAGAGGATATTTTGATTCTGAAGCTGGGTTGCTCGTTGTTCGATCGCCTGTTGCCGATCGAGCACTAGCCCAATTCGATCGGCAACAATGGCAAATTTGTCAATCTCTAATTGTGCCCACTTCCGATCCTCAGTACAGATATGCCCGATGACCAAGCCTAACACTCGACCTTCAACGATAATTGGTGCCACCAATCGCGCTCGGATTTGAATATTTTCTAGCAAAGCGATCTCGTCCGCCTTCAGTCCGCCAGCATTGTCTAGGTTGTAAATACACGAAATCTGCTCTGGTAAACAACCCTCGCGCTCGATTTCATAATATAAATACTCGCTCATGACTTGCTCATCTGGTACCAAACACCCAGGTTTGATGGCGATGGCGGTAATTTGTCCAGCGTGATGATGGTTAAGACCGAACACCATGACTCGATCGAGATTAAATTCGACGCGGATAGTTTCCAATGCTCGATCGAGCACTTGGATCATCTCGGCTGGCTCGTTGAGTTGGAGTGCCTGAGCCAACATATTCGTCCGGCGCAACTCTACCGCTTGAGTCGTCCAAGTGCCAATCTGTTCGAGTGCCAAACCTAGTCGCTGTGCTACTTGCGTACAAAAAGATACTTCCCAGGGTTGCCACTGACGCACCCGATCGCATTGATAGATCGATAATAAACCCACTAGTTGTTTGCCAGCCAAAATCGGCATCGAGATCGCCGATTTTGCTTGGATTTTGGCGATGAAATCTTGGAGGTGGGGAGTGATAGGAAGCTGCTGGAGATCTGCGGTGACGATACACTGCCCTTCCTGGTATCGAGCCAATTCATCTGCGGTTTGGGCAAAATAGATCTGCCCCAGGGAGGCTGAGAGGGTAGGATCGCCGAGTGATTCGGCGACGACGATCGAGCTACCATCTGGATTACAGCGACAGATTGACACCCGATCGACATTGAGAATCCGCCTGATCCCGCTGACACCAGCATTATATACTTGCTGCTTGTCTACTGATTCCTGGGCTGTGAGCGCGATTTTGCCAAATAACTTGTTTGCTTGCGCGGCTAATTGCTGTTGTTGGAGCGTGGTATTGAAGTTGGCAACCAATTGGTTGAAGCTGTCTGCGAGTTCTTCAAATCCAGCAGTCTCGATCGATCCGAGTTGGGCACCGAGATCGCCGTTGGCAGCTTCGGTGATTTTTGTAGTAACCAGATCGATCGAGCTGGTGATGCGGCGACTCACCCATGTGGCAATCCCCAGATTGACAAAGCCAATCGAGAGAAACACGATTAGCTCTGTATACAAAATCCCATCATCTGGACGAGCCATTTGCGCCATCTGGGGCGAACTAGGTTTAGTCAGCCGACTGACACCGAGCCACCCACCCATACCGAGCGGCAGGATAATAAAGGGGAGAATCATCAGCAAAATCTGTCGCTGCAACGATTTTTGCTGTCGTCGCTGGATTTTTTGCTCGAAAGGCGCGACCGTAATCGATGAATTTGGTGGCTCCATTTGAGTCATTACCTGTGCTTGAGATACCCACAGGACTGAATCTGTAGCTGGCTCTAGAAAGGGTGTTTCAGTAGTGGGAGCAATTTTCTCCACGTCATTTTTGTCGATCGTATTCATCAGTTTATTGTTGTAGAAAAAATTAATCTCAATTCAATCAGACATCAGCATCAAAATCCGGGCGATCGAAGATTGCTTGCCCATCCACTACCAAAAAATTTTCACCTGTTGCTGTCCACACCCCACGCACCCATGTTGACAATGCTGGAGCGGCTAGTTCGAGCGGGCGGATCTGCTCTGGCTCGTACCATTCGATCTCGGCGATCTCGTCTACAACTAAACCGATGGTTTGCTCCTGTCGATCCTCCGCAGTGGCTTTACCCCGTCGCTCGGTAGAACTAGCGAGAATAATTGTCGGCTGGAGACTGCGGTAACGCCTCCCAGTCGTCACACCCAGTAACATTGCCAAATCGACAATCCACAGAATCTCGCCCCGCCAATTATAAACACCCATCACCGCCGAAGGTAGATGCGGCATCGGCACCACTCGATCGATCTGAATATTTACCAGTTCGGTGACTTGGATGTGCCGCTGTCGCTCGATCTCAACATCTTTGGTACTACCGATCGCCTCGATCTCAATTAATGCTGTCAGATCGGGTAAGAGCCGAAATCTCAAAAACTGCTGTTGAGTTCGTGCCGACTCAACCAGTGATGATGTCGCTAAGTTCAATTTATCCACCTCTACAGTGCAGTTACATCTGGATCTAATTCACTAATTTCTGAAGCACCTCAACAAAATCATGCCGATTTACTGGCTTGGCTAAATAGAGATCCGCACCCTGTTTCAACCCCCAAAATCGATCCATATCGGTATTTTTAGTCGAACACATCACGACGGGAATCTTCTGGGTATCAATTTGGGACTTGATGACTCGACAAATTTCAAATCCACTGCGTCCTGGTAAAACGACATCTAAAAAGACAATATCGGGCGTATTGGAACTTAAATAAGTCAGTGCCTCTTCTCCATTCACTGCCGAAATTACCCGCCAACCTAAGTTTTCCAAGTAACTAGTCAAAATCATCAGATCGGTCTGAACATCTTCGACGATCAATGCTGTAGACATTTTAGCTATCATTTATAGAGCGATATTTATAATTAATTTGCGGGTACGGGATTGAGATACTTTTGGGCAATTTCTAGTACCAGCTCTGCTTGAACTGGTTTAGTCAAAAAATCAGTTGCGCCGACTACCTTGGCGCGAACCCTGTCGATCACCCCATCATTACCTGTCAAAATCACAATTGGGATATTCTGAAAAGTGCCGATCTTCCGCAGCCGACTACAAATTTCATAACCATTGGCATTGGGCATCACCAAATCTAGAAAAATTAACTGGGGCTTTTTGGCAATGACGATCGGAATTGCTTTGAGCGAATCCATCACACTAATAAACTGATAACCCTCTTGTTGAAAAATTTGCTCCAATCGATCGCACACAAACGGACTATCATCGATACAAATAATCAATGGTGGTCTAGATCCATGTGGATACTTACTCTGGACGGGACTGGTAAAATCTGGTAAATCTACCAAGCTCAGGATGCCAGACTCCAGATGCAATCTAAAAGATTGACCGATGGCTACAGGTGATTTGCGGGCTTTGACGGCAATTTCTCGCATACTATGTTGCCCATTGAGGACAGATCGCAGTGCTTTGTAAGCCGATGGCGAGACGATCCGTTGAAACTCCGTCTCCGCAGCGATGGAGATCGATCGATCGGGGAATATCTCCGTCAATCCCGCCTGTTGCCATTGCTGCTGTTGTTGGATCGCTAACCCAAAGGCTCGATCGATATCGATCAGCGTCAACTGTGGACTGAGCTGTTCTTGCGCCATCTGTTGGCAACTCACTGATTCGGCTTGAACGATATCAAACAGTACCTCGACGATCGTTGTTTGGATCTGTTTTATCAACGCATTTCTACTAATCCGACCTTGTTTAGCCCAATTAACCAGCAAATAATACTCCCAACAGCTATTTAGCTCTGCTAGTGTCAATGCTGAAATATTTGTCAGCGCAGCGATCCGCGCCTGGAGATCTTCAGCAACGCTGACATCTACACCCGAGATCGTCGAATTTCTCACCCAACGGCGAATTGGATGACTACCACCAGTAGCATAGAGGATGCGACCGAGGTAAACATAAAGGCACCACTCGATCCCCGATGAACTTCTTAGTAAAACATGTCCACTGAAGTGTTGGTGCTTGATTTCACTCAACTGAGTAGCCAAGCAATCTAGCGTTATGTATTCAGCAACCATTTGATTTTTCCCTTCTCAGCAGGTATCATTCGGGACTTGGGTTCGGGTTAATTGTGTCGATTCCGTACAGCTATTGTGCCCACTGTCATCATCTTTTGCTCACAATGGAGGGAAATTATTCGCCAATCAAGACAGAGGGGTTGGGGGTATTAGAACCGGATTTGGTATAACTCATCGAGCGATCCCACACATCCTCATCCCAGCCTTGTTTTCTAAACCATTGTCAAATTCTCTTGACAAAAGCTTAATTTTGTTCATTCTAAGCATTTTCGATCGAATCAATTTGCTAAAAATTAAATTAAGGTGTTTTGGAATCCCCGCAAAATTAATTTACTCCCTTCCCACTCAAGAAATAGACATCCACACTTCCGCTACGCATTGCCTACGGCAGGCTAACGCCAACAGTGCAAGCCATCCACCATCCACCATCCACCATTCACCCCCTACCCTAGATATCTAACTTGACATTAGGAGGGGAGTAGTACGAAACTTATCACAAATCGAGCGCGTCAATAAGCTATGGGTTGATGAAAGATGCAGTTGACCTAAGTTTTCGCCGTCCCAATCGATCGGGATTACCAAATCCAGATAAGATCTAATACATGCACCGCTTAACCTCCACTTTCGACCCGATTGAGACATTGCACGCAGGCTTACGCCAATATCGAACCGATCGGTGGCGATGGTTGTTAATCCTATCGATCGCTTTTGGCGGTACGATCGCGGTACCGATTCAGACACTCACAGTCCAAGCACAGCCAAATCCCCAGGGATTAGCCATCCAAGCAGATACTCAAGAAGCCAACTCCAAAACACAAGTAGTCACAGCGCGGGGGAACGTCCGACTCAAATATCCCAGTCGCAAAATTCAAGCTCAAGCCAATCTCGCCCAATATTTTATCAAGCAAAAACGGATCCTCTTGACAGGCAATGTCTTAATCGCACAGGAGGGGAGTACTCTAGAAGGAGAAAGTGTACTGTACCTAATCGATGAAGGCAAATTTATCGCCAATCCTAAAGTCAAACAACAGGTTCGGAGCAACTATATCGATCCCGAACAGGGCGGTAGAGGACTAACGATCCTATCCAACATCCAAGAAGCCAACTCGAAAACCGAAATAGTTACCGCCACAGGCAATGTTCGTCTCAGCTACCCCGACAAAAAACTGCAAGCGCGAGCAAATACCGCTCAATATAATATTAAGGGAAAACAAATTGTGTTATCGGGAAATGTGCTGGTCGTTAACAATGGTAGTAGCCTCCAAGGAGACACGATTACCTATCTGATTGAGGAAGGGCGATTTATTGCCAAGCAAAAATCAGGAATACCCGTACAGTCTATTTATATAATTCCTGACAAAACTGGCAATCAGTAATTAGTACGAGTTTAACCGATCGTCAATATAACTCCCGTGAAGATTATCCTCGAAAATATTCATAAATCCTACGGAAAGCGAAATATTGTCAATCGCGTTAGTCTGTCTGTCTCACAAGGTGAAATAGTTGGTTTATTAGGCCCCAATGGTGCGGGTAAGACGACGACATTTTATATCGCCACCGGACTAGAAAAGCCCAATCAGGGCAAAGTCTGGCTGGATGATGAAGATATTACCAGTCTATCGATTCACCAGCGGGCGCGATTGGGAATTGGTTATCTAGCGCAGGAGCCGAGCATCTTTCGGAGTCTCACCGTAGTTGATAATCTCCTGCTGGTAATGGAACAAACCAATGTCCCGCGCAAGTTATGGAATCAAAGGTTAACGGAGTTGATTACAGAATTTAACCTAGAGAAAGTAGTACATACCTTGGGTAATCAGGTGTCGGGAGGGGAGAGACGACGCACAGAGATTGCTCGTTCGTTAGCGGCGGGAATTAATGGGCCAAAATTTTTGTTCCTGGACGAACCATTTGCGGGAGTAGATCCGATTGCGGTGGCGGAAATTCAAAAAATTATTGCCAAATTACGCGATCGAAATATGGGTATCCTGATTACAGATCACAATGTGCGGGAAACTCTAGCAGTTACCGATCGAGCATACATCATGCGGGAAGGTGAGGTATTCGCTTCAGGTAGCAGTGAAGAAATGTACGCCAATCCATTAGTGCGTCAATATTATTTGGGAAGTAATTTTCAGGTTTAGAAAATAGTGGCTAAAACAAATTTCGCAGGAATTTTCGGCATTTCGGTGATGGATCGATATATCTTCACCCAATTGCTGATGCCATTTTTATTTGGGGTTGGGGCATTTTCATCGATCGTATTAGCGATCGGTAGTTTATTCGATCTCGTGCGACAGGTAGCGGAAGCTGGATTGCCGATTACAGTCGCGCTCGAAGTAATGGCACTCAAAATGCCTCAATTTGTGGTCTATTCTTTCCCGATGTCTCTGTTACTCACAGGGATGATGACCTATGGTAAATTCTCATCAGATAGTGAAATCATCGCTTTTCGGAGTTGTGGTGTCAGTATCTATCGATTGATTTTACCTGCATTAATTTTAAGTACAATTGTAACAGGAGTTACGTTCTTTTTTAATGAATTGCTCGTACCTACATCTAGTCAACGAGCGACAACAACACTTACTAGAGCTTTGAAACAGGACAAACCGACATTTAAAAAAGATAATATCGTCCAGCCTGAGTACAAAATAGTGGAGCGAAATGGCAAAAAGGAACAGGTATTAGTGCGGCTGTTTTATGCAGAGAAATTTGATGGTAAAACGATGACTGGACTGACAATTTTGGACAAATCCCAAGCAGATAAGGGCTTGAGCCAGATTCTGAATGCTCAATCGGCGATCTGGGATAGCAATAAAAATACTTGGGATTTTTCTAACGGGACTATTTATTTAATTGCGCCGGATGCTTCCTATCGCAATATTGTGACCTTCAAGCATCAACAGTTACAATTACCCCAATCACCGTTTGAACTAGCCGCACTGGATAATAAGAATCCTGACGAGATGAGTGTGGGTGAAGCGATGGATTATTTAGACCAAATTCAAATTACTGGAGATCGGAAGAAAATCCTGACTGTTGCTGTGACGATTCAACGTAAACTAGCATTTCCATTCGTTTGTATCGTGTTTGGTTTAATTGGTTCCGCAATGGGAATCCGTCCCCAACGTTCGGGAAAGGCGACTAGTTTTGGTGTCAGTGTACTGATGATTTTTGGTTATTATTTAATGATGTTTATCTTTGGAGCTTTGGGACAAGCTGAGATTATTTCTCCTTTCCTCGCTGGATGGTTGCCCAATTTTATCGGACTGGCGATCGGTGCTTGGCTGGTTGCTCAGGCTGCAAAGTAAAGTTATTCGATCGAATTATTGCTTCCACAGATCTAGTAATTCGGCTTCACTAGTTCGATTGATGTAGTGAGGATATTAGCGAGAATTACAATAGCCGCTACCATTACTCGCGATCTGAGCTGGTGAACCGTAGGGCAAATTAGATACCATACATTTTGCCGCTTGACCTCTTTGAGCAATGCTCTCACCCATGCGAGTATACATATTACTGATTATTTGTGCGTTCGCCGCCCTGCTCCGATCTCTGTAGGCTTGAGTAACTTGTTTGGGCATCTGTGACAACTGGGCTTGTTGTTCGTGTAGCATTCTAAATTTGGTCGCCAAAACAGTTAATCTAGCGACATCGTTTGCGCGGAGGGCACTGTCAGCCTGCTGATAAATTTGACTATAGCCCCGAAAAACCTG
>ENA-OBIO01001104-OBIO01001104.1-metagenomes-genome-assembly--contig:-NODE-1104-length-11561-cov-2.65957_pt1 | contig 11561 bp, 11 predicted proteins | sample MGYA00153383_OBIO01 | MGnify analysis MGYA00153383 | reverse complement strand
TAATTCTCATCAACAAAAATAAACTATTTTTTTTAAATGATAAAATTTTTAACAAGTATTCATTTTAATCAAAAAAAAATAGAAAATTTGTAAAATAAATTTGCGCATACCAACTGGTTTGTTTAACATTTGCATCGTGATTGATACGCGAGAAAAAATATTGACAGCGATGTTCAGCGATGTACACCTTAATGGATTTCAAGGTTTGCGCGCAGATAAAGTTATAACAGAAATTGGTGTAACTAAAGGTGCGCTGTATCATTATTTTCCGACAAAGCAATCTATTGGTTTGAGTATTATTGATGAGATGATTGAACCGATGTATTTAACTTTTTACAATTAGTTAGACGTTTGGCAAAACAATCCGATTGATAAACTGCAACAACATTTAAGTTGGTTAAAAAATAAAACGGATGATAAATCGGCGTGTCTCGGCTGTCCACTTAATAATTTGGTGCAAGAGATGAGTCCAGTAGATGAACAATTTAGGTTACGCTTAGAGCGCATTGTTAACGTGATGCACCAAAGTACATCGAAAGCACTACGCGCAAGACAAGCCAATAATTTTGTAAAGTCTGATTTCGATTGCGATTCTTTCGCTTGGTTTTATCTTTCTGCTATTGAAGGTGCATCAAGTATGTCAAAAGTAACAAAAAGTGCTTTTACTTATGCCATGGTTTTAAATCAGTTAAAACAAATTTTAGAAACTTTGCGTGAGGATTAAATTTTTTTAGAAAAAAAGCATACCAACAAGTTGGTTTTATATTTTTCTTATTCATCTTTTAAAAATAAAAAAAATGTACGTTATTACAGGAGCAACAGGAAACGTTGGCAAACGCGTTGCCAAAGCATTATTAGCTTTAAACAGACCCGTTAAAGTTATTTCAAGAAAACCAGAACACGTTATTGAATTGGTTTCACTCGGTGCTATTGCAGCTATTGGCGATGTGGACGATGTGGAGTTTTTGAAAAAAACATTCGAAGGTGCAGATGCTGCATTTATAATGATTCCGCCGAAATGGGATATGGCAGATTGGAGAACTTATCAGGATCAAATTTCAAAAGCATATTTAACCGCGTTAGAAGGTAGCAGTATTAAGCAAGTGGTTATGCTAAGTTCAATTGGTGGGCATTTAGAGCACGGCGCAGGTCCGGTTTCTGGTTTACATCCGTTAGAGCAAGGTTTAAAACACATCAAGGGATTGAGTTCAGTGGCTTTAAGAGCAGGATATTTTTTTGAAAATTTATACGGCAGTATTGGTATGTTCAAACACGCTGGAATTAATGGATCTCCGTTGAAAGGTGACATTAAAGTTGCGATGGTTCACACGAGCGATATTGCAACAAAAGCGATTGAACATTTTTTAAACTTTAATTTTGTTGGTCATAAACACGTTTTTGTAGCAGGTCCGGAAGATTTAACGATGACTGAAACTACCAATCAGATCAATGAAGTTTTAGGAACGCATTTACCTTATATTACTTTTAGTAAAGAAGATGGTTTAAAAGGTATGCTCGATGCGGGTTTGCCACCAACAATTGCGAATGGCTATTCTGAAATGAATGAGTGCATGAATTCGGGTAAATTTAACGAAGGTTATGTTCGTACCCGAGAAAATACGACGCCCACAAGTTTAAAATGGTTTTTAGAAAATGAATTTAAGCACGCTTACAATGCGTAGTTCTTTTTAATTTTGAATGTATGAAATATAAAACCTCGCCTCAATAATTTTGGGCGAGGTTTTATAGGTTCACAATTCAATGCTGAAAGCTATTTTATTAGGAACTTTATGAAATTTGTTTAATCGAAATCTACGGTTTTTGAAACGCGGAGTTTGACACAAAACTCGTATCAGTCAGCGTGTTTAAAAACAAAATTATCTGATTTTTTTGTTTAGATGTTAAATGAATTGTACCGATGGATGGAATAAAAGGATCAACATTCGGCGAAGTATGTCCGCCAGATGCATAATGGTCTAAAACATCGGAAAGCGTTTTAAATCTGCCATCGTGCATATAAGGTGCAGTTTGAGCAATATTGCGCAGTGTGGGTGGTTTAAATTTTCCGTTATCGGTGGGTTTTAAAGTAAATAGTCCACGACCTAAATCTTTAAAGTCTTTGAGAGTTTTAGCTTCGTCTATCCCATTATTAAAAAAATCAGACGCATTATAGAATGGTGAAACGTGGCAATGTGCACATTGTGCGTCGGGTGCATCTAAAACGTTGAAGAATAAATTATAACCCGATTGTTCGTCGTCTGTAAAAAAGGCTTCTTTGCGTGCTATCTTGTCAATCTTTGCATCGGCACTAATTAAAGTGCGTTCAAATTGTGCAATTGCTTTGACGATTAAATATTTATTAATACTATCAACCGTAGTAATTCCGAAAGCGCGCCGAAACATCGTGGTGTAATCAGAATTATTTTTGATGCGCGCTGCCACAGCATCCCAAGTATTATGTAATTCAATCGAATCTTGAACGGGAAGTAACGCTTGTTCTTCCAAAGTTTTCACGCGACCATCCCAAAACAAACCTGGATTTGAAAAACCAATATTGACGAGCGACATCGCGCTGCGTTTTCCTGGCACACCTAAAACGCCTTTACTCGTTGGGTTACTATCGGTAAAATAATTTTCTGGTTTGTGGCACGTTGCGCAAGACTGCGTTAAATCGCTCGAGAGCGATTTATCAAAAAATATTTTTCTGCCGAGAGCTACACCTTCAACTGTCAACGGATTATCGGTGGGAATTTGCATCGGTGGAAAATAACTTGGCATTTTAAGTTGTAACGGTGTCGGCGAATAACTTATGTCGCTCAAACCAGCGCTTGGCACAGATGTTTTACATCCAAAGAATGAAAGAATGAAAGAATGGAAGAATGAAAGTATGAGCAGATATTTTATACTTTGCTTATTGCTTTTTGCATTTTGCCATTTGCTCTTTGTCTTTTGCTTTTTGCTTTCTTGCATTCTCTATTATTTTATGGTAACAGCTCTATAAACGAGTGCATTCTTCAGATTGGTCATCAAAACATTCATAACTGGAATATCAACCGCTTTACTTGTTTGCGTAATGACGTTAAAATCTGTCGTGTTCAAAACAAATACTAAATCAATTGAAAAAAGTAAATTAACAGAAGTAGCATTTGGATTTGGGATGTAGTTATTCAGTGCATACGTTTTTTCGGAATAAATTTCATTACCCCCTGTATCAAAACCAAACGGCGTTTCTAAAATGCCGTCGCCATCTTTATCGTACATGCCTTGAATGCGTAAAAAAATAAAACTATCCCACGCATCCCAATAATTTAAACCATTAGCAAGTGGCGAACTTTGGAGTTGCTTAGCAGGAATGAGTGCATTCGCGTTGGCATCAACACCAAAACCAATAACTAAATTTTGAATATTTGTATTACTTATCGAAATTGAATTTGTAATTCCTTTCAGTGCACTCGTACTATCTGTCGCAGAAAAATCAAATTTCAATTGCCTATTATCGCAATTAGTTTTTACGTCGTCGCAAAATCGCGAACAGATAAAACTAAATTTAGTAAACTGAATGGTCTTACCGTTGTAAACATAATTTTTATACATCAACAGGGGTGCATTATTGTAACTCGGTATCACTTGAATATTAAGCGTTTTGTCAGAACCGCTAACAGACGCACTACTATCTGTTTGTTTGGTGCATCCAAAAAATGCAAAAAATAAAACTATTAGTAAAAAATATTTCATCATTAAACTTATTGGACAAAACTACCTTTATAAATAAGCGCAGCACTAAAATTGTTCATCATAGTTTTCATTACAGGCAAATCTCCCGTTTTGTGAGTTTGCGTCGTAACATTTAAATCAATGCCATTTATAACTTTTTCCAAATTAACATTAAAAAGCAATCGCACAGTTGTTGCGTTCGATAATTTATCTAATAAAAAAGTTTTTTCTGTATAAATTTCGTTTCCACCTGTGTGCAAAGCAAAGGGTGTTTCAAAAACACCGTCGCCATCTTTGTCGTACATACCTTCAATTTTCAAAAAAATATAACTGTTCCAAGCATCCCAATAGTTCAAACCATTGGCAAGCGGTGAATTTTGATTTTGTTTTGCCGGCATAATAGAATTTGAAACACTATCAACACCAAAACCAATTCTATAAATGAGTGAACTCGTTGAATTTATAAAAACAGAATTAGTCAATCCATTCACTGAAGTTGCACTATCTGTAAGCGACGAAAAATCAAATTGGGTTTGTCGGTTCGAACAATCACCCGTTGGATCATCGCACAATTTAGAAAGAATAAAACTAAAGCGTGTGAATTGAATCGGTTTTCCATTAAAGCTATATGTTTTGTACATCACAAGTGGAGAGCCATTATAATCGGGAATGATTTGCAAACTTATCGGTACTTGTTGCGTGGGAGTGTAAATGCTCGATGTTTTTTGGCAACTTAATGAACTTAGTAGACAAATAAAAACTAAGAATAATCGTGTCATAATTCAAAAGTTTTATGGAACCAAAATTTAATTACTTCTGAAGCAAAGATATACTGTTTTGAATATTGCTCCAAACTTGTTTTTGGAGCGTTGCGCTATCGGCATTAAAAGTCGGAACGTTTGCTAACAATTTTTTGTAATCAACTTTAAAGCGGAAAGCAATTGAAAAACCTTTTTGTGAAGCGGCTGTGTTTGTAAAATCGAACGGTATTGTTTGCTGTCCGTACACTGTAATTGTATCGCCTTTGCTTAGTCGTGAGATGGTAATGGATTGAAAATAATATTTCGAATTTGTGGTGTCGTAGATAGAAAAGCTTTGGGTTGCTAACGGATTTCCAGAAACATTTCGACCCGGCGCTGCTTGTTGCGACGTAGCGTCTAAACCTGTATTAAATAAAAGGTGCGTATAATTTTCTGCAGTACTGATTGAAAACAAAGCGTATTCTTTCGTTGTAATGCTATTCAATAAAATATTTAGAGGAATATTAATCGAATCTTTAGCGCGGTAAATTAAAATACTATCGCTAATCGCAACAGGTTTTTGATTTACATCCAACAAATTTACACTTGAAAAATAGAATTGTGCGTTTAAAATTTTAAAAGTGTCGCCCTTAGTTGTACCGTAAATATTTGAAGTACTTAGTGCGGTTGTGTCCCAATAAGGATAAAACTGCAAAACCAGTTTGGGATAGACACAATTGTTTGGTGATATTTGTTTAGATGCTGTCACATTGAAATTTGTTGCATTCACGTCCGTACAACCTTGATTAGGGGGGAGACAACGCGAGAAAAAAACCAATGCACTGATTGTAGCGACAGAAAGAAATAGAAAACTTCTTAATCGCATAAGTATTCTGGTAATTGATTTTAAATTAGAAGTAAGACTCATAGTGTTTAAACGCAGCAGAGGCGGTATTCGTTTATCATTTATAGTTTTTTTATTTTTGGGCATAATTGTATGCCCTACGTTTTTGCTTTTTCATTTTCTCTCACTAATTTTTTTACAATTTGCTTTACTTGTGCCGAAAATTCTTTCTCAAGAATCCAATGATAGTAATTTTTATCTTTTGCAAAAACTTCTAAAACAGGTTGATTTATATATTTTCCAAAATTAAAAACAACCACGCCGTTGTGATCGTAGCGCAATTTTTGCGTCGCATCCAACATTCTGAAATCGGTTGTAAAATCGTGGAGCACTTGAATATTCGGTTGAATCGGTGCTTCCACTTTATTATTTTCTTCGTCCACTAAATCTTTTTCGGCATAATGCGCCAACTGACCTGCAAAAACTTTCGCCGTTGCAAATACATCTGCCATAGCATCGTGTGCATCAACGAGTTCTTCTTTACAATAAAATTTCAGCGCAGCGCGCAGTGTACGCGGTTCCATTTTATAAAAAATACGCTGCACATCAATGATGCGGCGTTTATCGATATTAAATTCCATGCCCACGCGCGAAAACTCCTCAATCAACATTGGAATATCGAAACGCGCCGCGTTGTAACCTGCTAAATCGGCGTTCCCAATAAAATCAGATATTTTTTGCGCCACTTGGGCGAAGGTGGGTTTATTCGCTAAATCTTTCGGCGTTAATCCGTGAATACTCATTGATTCTTCAGAAATCGGAATGCCTGGGTTTATAAGAAGTTTCATTTCAACACCATCACTTCCATTTTTTGGAAATTTTAAAATGCCGATTTGCACAATACGGTCGCGTATAACGTTTAAACCCGTTGTTTCAACATCAAAAAAAACAAGGTCGCGTTCTAACGTCAGTGGTAATGTCATGATTTAATTTTTAGGGCATTATCAAAAAAATAAGGGAGCACTGTATTAAAAGTAGATTCGATTTTTGTTTTATCGGCTAAATCGCGCACCATTGTATTGTAACGGCGCATTCCAAAATTTTTAACAATTGTTTCCTTTCTATCTGGTAATTGAAAATAGGTTAGCATTCCTTTAGCATCGGCTTCAGGATGAAATTGCGTACCAACGATTGTGTCCGAAAAACGAATCGCCATTATCGCGCGTTCCGATTTATCGGTTTGTGGCATTTCGCGCGCCAATAATTTAAAACCTTTTTCCTCAAAAACTTCTGGATGCGTATTTAAAACTTGGTAATCGCGAAAATCTGCAATCCAAAATGGGTTATTTAAATTTTTAAGTAAATCATCTTTTGCACCTTGCGCCGTTCGGTAGCATGGAAAAGTTCCAAACGATTTCGAGTTTCGCGCCGTAATTGTTCCCACTTTAAAAAACTGACACGCAATTTGGAAGGAGTGACAAATAAAAAAAACGTGTTTTTTTGTTTTTTCTGAAGCGGTAGCGTTAAAACTTACGATATCGCTCAGGAGCGAAAAATATTTTACGTTCCAACTACCCGAGAAATCGAAAGGCGAACCTGGTCCACCCGATGAAACATAAACATCAAAATTTAAATCTGCAATTTCTAATTTATGGCGCACATCAAACAGCGTCCACTCAAATTTATCGCCATAACTTTCAATACTGTGTTTGATGTAACCTATGCCGCGATTGGTTTCGTTGTTGTTTAAATCTAAAATGGCTACGCGCAGTGTATTCTTCAAAACTTTAAGATTAATTATTTACGAAATTAGCGACAAGATAAAATATTTTTCATGATTTTTACTCTGAAAAATTTACAGCCTGAACTTCGCTTCTATTTTTAAAAAATGTAAAAATAGTCTTTCCGTAATTTCTCACATCAAAAAAGTTGGGATGATTTGTAAAATTATGATTTGGATTGTGTTCGAGCACAAACCAACCTTCGCCGCGCAATAAATTTTGCGCAAAAATTTTATCTGGAATAGAATCTAAAGCTGGTAAACCGTATGGCGGTCCTGCAAAAATATAATCGAACTGTTTTTTGCATCTATCAATAAACATGAACACATCGCCTTGATTGATAAATATATTTTGTTCGATGTCTAAAATTTTAGCCGCTTCTTTAACAAATTTTACAGCGGGCGGATGCTTATCTACATACGTTACACTGTTGCATCCACGCGAAACAAATTCATAAGTATGATTACCCGTTCCACCAAATAAATCAAGCACTTCAATATCTTCAAAATCAAAATGATTGGTGAGAATATTGAACAGACCCTCTTTAGCAAAATCTGTCGTCGGACGCGTAGGCCATTTATCTGCGGGCGGAAAAAACTTTCGCCCTTTAAATTTTCCTGAAATTATACGCATTTTCGTTGTTCATTGTTGGTTGATAGTTGTTCGTCGTGGTTGTTTGTTGATAGTCATTCGCAAAATCGTGAACGAACAACTATCAACTAACAACGAACAACTAAATTAAGCACTACACGCCACGCAATCGGGATCATCTAAACTACAAAACGAATTATCTTCCACTTCGAGCGTTGTATCGTTCATCGTTTTAGCAAATGCAAATTCTTTAACCTCATTATTTTTATGCAATTCTGCGAATGGCACGGGTTTAACAACCGTATTTTGCAGTGGTAAATGCGCTTCAGAAACTTCTGCTTGAACACGTTGGTGTTTTGCAGAGAGCGTAAATTTAATCGGATCTACCGCAGGACGCGTGCGCAAATAATACATACCCGTTTTTAATCCTTTTTCCCAAGCGTAAAAGTGCATCGAAGTAAGTTTTGCAAACGAGGCGTTTTCCACGAATAAATTCAACGATTGACTTTGACAAATAAATGCACCGCGATCCGCCGCCATGTTTATGATGGCTTTCATGGACATTTCCCATGACGTTTTGTACAATTGTTTGAAATCTTCTGGAATACCTTCGATATTTTGAACCGAACCATTCGCTGCAATTAAAACTTGGCGCGCCTCTTCATTCCATAAACCCAAATGCACTAAATCGTTGAGTAAATGCTTGTTTACTACGATGTGCTCACCCGAAAGTGTTCTGCGCGTATAAATATTTGTTGTGTAAGGCTCGAAACATTCGTTATTACCCAAAATTTGTGATGTTGAAGCGGTAGGCATCGGTGCTAAAAGCAAAGAATTGCGCGCACCTGTTTTCATAACTTTTTGGCGCAATGCTTCCCAATCCCAACGATTCGATGGTTTAACACCCCACATATCGAATTGAAATTCGCCTTTGCTGAGCGGTGAACCTGGAAAAGTTTCGTAATGACCTAATTTTTCAGCAAGCGCAACGGATTCCGTCATGGCTGCAAAATAAATAGTCTCGAAAATATCAATGTTGAGTTTTGCGGCTTGCTCCGAGTCGAACGGCATACGGAGCATAATGAAAGCATCGGCTAAACCTTGCACACCAATACCAATCGGGCGATGGCGAAAATTTGAACGCTCTGCTTCAATAATCGGATAGTAATTGATGTCAATAATTTTATTCAAGTTGCGCGTAACAACGCGCGTAATATTGAATAATTCTTTGAAATCGAAAGTTTGTGTTTTCTTATCAACGAATTTTGGTAACGACAACGAGGCTAAGTTACAAACTGCCACCTCATCTTTCGAGGTGTACTCCATAATTTCCGTACACAAGTTCGATGAACGAATGGTACCGAGATTTTTTTGATTCGATTTTTTATTCGCAGGATCTTTATAGAGTAAATACGGCGTTCCCGTTTCTATCTGAGATTCTAAAATTTTATTCCAAAGTTCGCGCGCAGGTACTTGTCGGCGCGCTTTTCCTTCGCGCTCATATCGGTGATACAAGGCTTCGAACTCGCCACCATAAACATCGAATAAATTGGGCGCTTCGTTCGGACAGAACAAAGACCAATTCCCATTGTCCTTCACGCGTTGCATGAATAAGTCTGGAATCCAAAGCGCATAAAATAAATCGCGCGCACGCATTTCTTCTTTGCCGTGATTTTTTTTCAACTCCAAAAATTCAAAAACATCGGCATGCCAAGGCTCTAAATACATGGCAAATGCGCCTTTGCGTTTTCCTCCACCTTGGTCAACGTAACGCGCAGTGTCGTTAAAAACGCGCACCATCGGAATTATTCCGTTTGATGTGCCACCCGTTCCTTTTATATAACTACCGGTTGCACGAATATTATGTGCAGAAAGTCCGATACCACCAGCCGATTGAGAAATTTTTGCGCAACGCGACAACGTCTCAAAAATACCTTCGATGCTGTCTTCCGTCATTGAAAGTAAGAAACAAGACGAGAGTTGCGGTTTCGGCGTACCAGCGTTAAATAAAGTTGGCGTTGCATGAATGAACCATTTTTCACTCATCAAATTATACGTTTCAATAGCTGCGTTGATATCTTCACCATGAATACCGACCGAAACGCGCATAAATAATTGTTGCGGACGCTCGACGACGTGCGCGTTCATGCGCAGTAAATACGAACGCTCTAAAGTTTTGAATCCGAAATAATCGAAATCGTAATCGCGGTCGTAAATAATAGCAGAATCTAATCGCACAGCATGACGCATAATCACATCGTGCGTGAAATCGCTGATGAGACCCGCTTTATCATTCGTTTTTGGGTCAACGTAATTGAATAATTCGTGGATTGTTTTTGAAAAACTTTTGTCGGTGTTTTTGTGCAAATTTGAAACAGCAATACGCGCAGCAAGAATCGCATAATCTGGGTGAATACTCGCCATCGAAGCAGACGTTTCTGACGCTAAATTATCCAACTCCGTTGTAGAAACGCCATCGTATAGACCGTTGACAACTTTTTTAGAAATTTCTATATAATCCACCAAAGGATTTAATCCGTAGCATAATTTTTTGATGCGCGCCGTGATTTTATCAAAACTAACGACCTCTTTTGCGCCTGAGCGTTTTATTACGTGCATAACTTTAAATTTTAAGTATTAAAAACGCTCTGTATTGCGCCATTAAATTATAGTGATTTGTAGTGGTGAATTTTGAGCTTTGAGTCACTATTATTTTAGCGGCTCAAAGCTCATAGCTCATAGCTCATGGCTCAAAAAGCATCATTCATATCAAAAACGTGCGATTCGCGCACCGCACTAACACCCGCTTTTTTATAATCGCCGACGCGTTTTTCAAAGAAGTTTGTTTTTCCTTGCAGCGAAATCATTTCCATCCAAGGGAAAGGATTGGGCGTTTTATAAACTTGTTCGTTGCCAAGCGACATCAATAATCTATCCGCTACAAATTCTATGTACTCCGACATCAGATCAGAATTCATACCGATGAGCGAAACAGGTAACGCACTCGTAATAAATTCTTTTTCAATGGCTACGGCTTCAGTGATAATTGCTTCCACTTCTTTTTTGTCGAGCTTGTGTTGCAACATTCCGTAAAGCATACACGCAAAATCGCAATGCAAACCTTCGTCGCGACTGATGAGTTCGTTAGAGAAAGTTAAACCTGGCATCAATCCGCGTTTTTTTAACCAAAAAACAGAACAGAAAGATCCAGAAAAGAAAATACCTTCCACCGCAGCGAATGCAATGAGACGGTGCGCAAACGTTGGAGCATTTTCAATCCAGTTTAACGCCCAATTGCCTTTTTTTGAAACGCAATCCAAATTTTGGAGCGCATTGAATAAATAATCTTTCTCTTTATCGTCTTTAATGTATGTATCAATCAGAAGCGAATACATTTCGCTGTGAATATTTTCGATGGCGATTTGAAAACCATAAAAACAACGCGCCTCGGCAAACTGAACATCTTGCATAAAATTAATGACCAAGTTTTCATTCACAATACCATCCGAAGCAGCAAAAAATGCTAAAACGTGCTTTATGAAATGCCGCTCATTATCATTTAATTTTTCTTCCCAATCTTTAATGTCTTGGGTTAAATCTACTTCTTCCGTAGTCCAAAAGCTGGCAACGGCATTTTTATAATATTCCCAAACCTTACTGTGCTTTATGGGAAACAAAACGAAACGGTTTTCATTTTCTTGAAGAATGGGTTCAATAATTAATTCTGCAGTTGCCATAATTTAAAATTTTATTTCTGATATTTTATTTTTAAAAGTTGAATTCTTGAGACAAAAAAGACGCTGCACCATTTAAAGCGACAACGGTAAATTTATAGTTTATAGTAGCTGGTTGAAAATTGAGATGAAGTAACTGTGTGTATGTTACGTAATA
>ENA-OBIO01001099-OBIO01001099.1-metagenomes-genome-assembly--contig:-NODE-1099-length-11620-cov-4.9361_pt1 | contig 11620 bp, 10 predicted proteins | sample MGYA00153383_OBIO01 | MGnify analysis MGYA00153383 | reverse complement strand
TTCCCGCCAGAAGAGTATAGATAATGGTTGAACCCTATTACTGTCTGACGATTATTTTCCAACCGCAGAGACACAGAGTGCGCAGAGAGTATAGAGAAATTGTTAATCTATAGTCTTAAAGCGGGAAGGGAGTATCATAGGAAGAGTGATTCGTAGAGAAAATCTCAAAAAATAGTAGGAGATTGGGAATGAATTTAATCGAAGCAATCAAAGCCGTCCTTTGATTATCGACATGCCAGAGGAATTAGACCCGAACTTTGGCTGATACTAACTAGAGTTTTATTGGGTAGCTGTACTGGATATTGGGGGTATAAACCTTTAGCTTCATTTACTAAAAATTATCGATCGTGCTTAATTAAATTATTAGATTTACCACCTGATACTCGGTTTCCGTCATCATCAACATTTAGAAATGTCATGATGGAAATGGATTTTCAAATTAGTGCAAATCTATTCAACGTCTGGGCAGAACAAGGTCTATCGATCGCCCTCGGAGAAGTATTTGCCGCTGCTATTCGTGGTCACTGGTCGATTGAAAATAAACTCCATTGGGTTAAAGATGTAACTTTAAATGAAGATAATTGTATTCACTCTGGTAATTATTCACCAGCTAATTGGGCGATGGTCAGACAGTTGTTAGTTTCCCTTTCTCGTCAGTGCGACTGTCGGACACTCCCTGACGCTAATCGGCTCATGGCTAATCAACTTCAGCTTATGTTCGATCCCCTATTCGACTGCCCTAAATTAGGTGTCGATAGATCCGATTCGATCGCTAGTAATTTATGTAGCGACAATTAATCCACCCTGCTATAAGGGGGGTTGGGGGGGTAAAGCCATCAAAAACGAAGTAAGAATACTGTAGGGTGTGTTACCTTTGCAGGGGTAACGCACCAGAGCCAATGTAAATCTCACGAATCATTTAGGATCGCTATATCTAAAAGTTGAATTAACCTGACCAGCAATTGAACAGATCGAACTTAACACTTTTATTCACAATCTCATCGAAACACTTTAGGTTAGTATTGCCCCAACTGCATAATTTTTAGTCAATTAATCACAGGAGGGCGATCGTGAAAATTGCAATTATGGCACTGGGAAGTCGAGGCGATGTGCAGCCATATCTTTCGCTAGGAAAGGGCTTAAAAGCAGCAGGTCATTTCGTCCGCTTAATCACCCATCAAAACTTTGAACGATTAGTCACATCGCATGGATTAGAGTTCTATCCTGTTAAGGGTGATGTTCAAGCAGTTCTAGAATCTCCAGAAATGCTCAAACTCTTGGAGCAAGGAAATTTTCTGGCAATTAACGCACACACAGCAAAACTCGTTCGATCTGCCGCGATCGATTGGGCGCAGGATGGCATCGCCGCCTGTCGGGGGATAGATTTACTCGTCGCAGGTGTTGGGGGCTTGTACCTTTCCATCGCCCTGGCGCAGAAGCTAAATATTCGATTCTTGCAAGCCTATATCTTTCCCTTTACTCCCACTACCGCCTTTCCTGCCATCGTACTCCCCCAATCCATTTCCAGACTTGGCGGTACTGTCAATCGGCTATCCCATCATTTATTCCGCCAGATGATGTGGCAAGGATTCCGGCAAGCCGATCGATTGGCACGGCAGCAGGTATTAAACTTACCCCCAGCACCATTTTGGGGATCGTACAATTCGGCTGCATTACGTCAATATCCCACTCTCTATGGTTTTAGTTCATCCGTAATTCCCCAACCATCTGATTGGCAAAACACTCAGGTGACTGGGTATTGGTTTTTGGATGCCGCCGCCGACTGGACTCCACCTGCTGCCCTGATGAAGTTTCTCAACAGCGGTAAACCGCCTGTATATATCGGATTCGGCAGTATGGGTAGTCGTAAACCCGCAGCAACAGCCGCTTTGGTCTTAGCAGCTCTGGATCGATCGGGACAACGTGGTATATTACTCTCTGGCTGGGGCGGTCTGAGTCAGGCGAATTTACCAGATACAGTTCTGATGGTAGAGTCTATTCCCCATTCGTGGCTGTTCCCGCGTATGGCGGCGGTGGTGCATCATGGTGGTGCTGGGACGACTGCGGCGGGATTGAGGGCTGGTGTACCATCGATTGTCATTCCCTTCTTTGGCGACCAGTTATTCTGGGGGCAACGAGTAGCAAAATTAGGCGTTGGCACAGCACCGATTCCCCGCAAACAATTAACAGTCGAATTACTCGCACAGGCGATCGATCGGGCGGTGACAGATCTAGTGATGATTCGGCAAGCAGCCAATCTAGGAGCAAAAATTCAAGCTGAGGATGGGATCGCTCATGCAGTTGCCGTCATCCACGCGATCGAGCAAGAGGTTTAGTGTTTTGTAAACATATAATCGAGTCGGGCTAGCTCCAAATCTGACCAACTGCGGTCTTTCTTCTTAGCGATCCTAAATCAGATCTCAGTAAGTGCTGGTGCGTTACGGCTTCCGCCTAACACACCCTACATCAACCTAGCTGCTCATTTAGGATTGCTATATTTCAGATATCTTCTACCCTCTACCCTCTACCCTCTACTATGCTATTCCGCGAACTGGTTTTAGAAAACTTTGGCTCTTATTTAGGTAAGAACACTATTAATTTATTACCGGATCTGTCGGCAGATAGTCGCCCGATTATTCTGATCGGCGGGATGAATGGTGGGGGGAAAACGACGATTATGGATGCGATTCGGTTAGCTTTGTATGGTGCCCGCGCTCAATGTTCGACACGGGGAAGTTTGAGTTATGGGGATTTTCTCGATCAGTGCGTCAGTCGTCAAACACCATTAGTAGAAAAAGCTAGAATCGAGCTAGCATTTCAGGTCGCTGAGGATGGGGATTTACGAGATATTCGGATTGTCAGATATTGGGAACGCAATCCGAAAGAAGGTAAGGATACGTTAGGAATTTTGGTAAATGATTGGGCGGATAAAGCTCTGCTCAATACTTGGGATGAGTACATTGAAAATATTTTACCATTAGGGATTTCTAATCTATTTCTATTTGATGGCGAACAGGTCAAGGAATTGGCAGAGCAGGAAACTCCACCTGTCGGCGTATTCGATGCTATTCAATCATTGTTAGGATTAGAGTTAGCCGAACGACTTGCGGCGGATTTAGATGTATTAGTCAGCCGAAAACGGCGAGATGTGGCAACTAGTAAACAATTAGAAGCGATCGATGAAATCGAATCTAAATTAGAGCTACAACAGTTAGAATTAATCGCGGTACGATCCGAATTAGATAAGCTTGAAATAAAGTTAGCAATCGCGATCGAACAAGAAGAGCAAGCCTTTGATAAATTCGTCCTGGAAGGAGGCAAAATCGCTGCTGGCGGCAAAGAATTAGAGCTAGAATCAAAAGCAATTCAAACTCAAATCGAACAGCAACGCCAGGAGTTAGCTCATCTGGCGGCGGGTAGTTTACCTTTAGCATCGATCGCACCGTTACTAACTCAAGTCCAAGCTCAAGGAGCGATCGAACTCCGCCATCGTCAAGGTAAAGCCGCCCTAGATTTATTAGTCGATCGAGATCGGCGATTACTCGCATACCTCCAGCAACAAGATATTTTAGCAACCCAGATTACCAATATTCAAGCCTTCCTGGAAAGTGAAAATCACAGCCTAATTCAGGAAGTCGAACTAGAGCAATCGGTTTATTTGGGTGTAAATAATGAGGTGATGAGTCAGTTAGATAATATCCTCAAATATGACCTCGATCGAGACATTCACAAAAGTGTCGAAATCAAAACTAAATTAACCAAACTAGAAGCCGATCTAGATTTTCTCGATCGCCAAATAGCTGAAGCAGCATCGCCCGAAGAATATATCCGACTCAAAACCCAAGAAACCACCGCTCGTGAACTAGTATCTCAACTCAAAGCTGATAAAATTAGTAGCGATCGCCGATATCTGGAACTCGATCGAATTACCACTAAAACTAGACAGGAATTAGCAACCTATACTGAAACAAATATCAAGCTTAAAAATGACCAGCACATCATTGATTCTGTTGCTAAAGTCAAAGCAACGTTACAAATATTCAAAGAAAAGCTGACGCTCAAAAAAATTAATAAGCTCGAAAATGAAGTCACCGAATGTTTTCGCTACCTATTACACAAATCAGAACTAGTGCAGCGAGTGACGATCGATAGTACAACATTCACACTGTCCCTTCACGATCGCGAGGGCAAATTATTACCCAAACATCGACTTTCCGCAGGTGAAAAACAACTCCTCGCGATCGCTTTATTATGGGGGTTAGCACGAGTATCGGGACGACAATTACCGATCGCGATCGATACGCCATTAGGTAGATTAGATTCCTCCCATCGTACCAATCTGATAGAGCGATATTTCCCCGCAGCCAGTCAACAAGTGATTCTATTATCTACAGATACCGAAGTCGCCGAAAGTGAAGTAGCAAATTTACGCGCACAAGGTGCAATTACTCGCGAGTATACATTAGAACACGATCCAAGTAAACAAAGAACTAGAGTTCGATCGGGTTATTTTTGGTAACATTATAAAATTAGGTGAGTTATGACTATTAAAATCATCGATCTGTTTGCTGGAATCGGTGGAATAAGACTTGGCTTTGAAGCTCATGGCTGTGAATGTGTCTTTTCGTCCGAATGGGATACCGATGCCCAAAAAATGTATGAAGCTAATCATGGCGATAAGCCTCATGGAGACATCACTCAAATCGCTCCTGAAGATATTCCCGATCATGATATCTTGCTTGGGGGATTTCCATGTCAGCCATTTAGTATTATTGGAAAATCTCTTGGGTTTGCTGATACGCGGGGAACGCTATTTTTCAACATCGAAGAAATTCTAAGAGTAAAGAAGCCCTATGCCTTTATGCTTGAAAATGTCAAGCAACTTAGATCTCATGATTCCGGTCGTACTTTGACTATAATAAAAGAAAAGCTAGAAGTATTAGGCTATTTTGTCCATATAAAAGTTTTGAATGCTTTGGATTTTGGTCTTCCACAGAAAAGAGAGCGGATAATTATTGTTGGCTTTAGAGAAGATATAGATTTTAGTTTTCCGATACCACTATGTTCCTACAAACTGCTATCGCAGATTTTAGAACCCGATCGTGATATAGATATTTCGTACTTTGCAAATGAAAAAATAGTAGCCAATCGCTTAGAAAAAATCAAAAAAGCATATTCAACACCTTCTATTTGGCATGAAAATAAGGGAGGTAATATCTCTGCCTTACCTTATTCATGTGCATTAAGAGCGGGAGCATCTTATAATTATTTATTGGTAAATGGAAAAAGACGTTTAACTTCTAGAGAGATGCTAAGACTGCAAGGTTTCCCAGAGACATTTAAAATTGTCGTTAGCTATCAAGCTATGCGAAAACTGACAGGTAACAGTGTCGCAATCCCAGTCATCGAAGCTGTTGCGAGTAACATGATAGAGGCAATTCAACAACTTCAACCGAAACAAAGCAAGAAAGAATACAAACAACTAACCCTTTTAAAAGCTATTAACGCATGACTCTGGAAAAAGCAAAAGCTGCATTAGATCGAATTATAAAAATAAGCAGAGTGCATTTATATAAACCGATCCAGATCGCCGAAATACTACATCGCGATCGAGTTAGCCAAGATATTCACTTAACAGACATCAATACATATCGAAACACATCCAAGGTTTGGCGAAATGCGATAACAGATCGATTCGTTGGGCGCAGCAGCTCATCATCAGCAGAGTATCAAGAAGCCCTTTTTACCAAAGCTATACCACCTCAAACATTAGTAATTTTAGGTAAAGAGAATAGATTAAAAGGTGGAATTATTGAAGCATATATTTACCGCCGATTTGCCGAACGCTTTACTCAACTGTCCTCTGCATTACAATATTGCGCTCGCTACGATTTAAAGGACTTTGAAATTCAAGATTTTATCGATCTGTTTTGGAATGAGCCAGGATTAAGGAGAAGTATTGATAAGGTTTATGAAATAATCGTTTATGCTTTGTTTTCAGTGTTGGTTGAGGCTTTAGAAGTTACTATTACGATCGGTATTAATGAAGAAAAAGTGGGATTGCTAGAAGAGTTCGCTGATTTTGCCGAAATGGTTATCGGACTTACTCCAGATAATTACTTATTAAACTTACCAGCTAAGATTTATCGAGTTGGTGTAACAAATGCTGCGGATCGTGGATTGGATATGTATGCTAATTTTGGTATGGCAATCCAAATTAAGCACCTATCCTTAACTCCCGAATTAGCCGAAAACATTGTCGGTTCTGTTACCGCAGACAGAATTGTAATTGTATGCCGAGACAGCGAACAATCATTAATTATCTCATTGCTCAATCAAATTGGCTGGAAAGCTAAAATTCAGAGTGTTATTACTGAAAGCGATCTTAACAGATGGTATGAAAAAGCTTTGCGCGGCTCATTTGGTAGAGATATTGGCGATCGCATATTGCTAATATTGAAAGAGCAAATTATTGCTGAATTTCCTGCTGCTGACAATAAGGACTTTACTGAGTTTTATGAAAGTCGGAATTATAACTTGCTAACAGACGATCTTTGGATTTGAGCGGATATAAGTTAGATCGATTATTGAAGGGTTTTCAACTATTGATAATAACAATTATACGTCAATTTTTCTGACCATCACTGTTACATCCACGCCTCTAGATCGAACGGTTTCGATCGAGTGCCAACCAAGCTGCTGATACAAACCTCCATCTACAGCCTCTGTTTGAAGATAAAGCTCTTTTATTCCAAAATCTGCTGCAATTGTCACAATTTTATTTGCAAGTGCTGAACCAATACCTTTTCCTCCATATTTCGGCTCAACAAATAAGCTACCTATCCAGGACTCTCGCTCTGGATAAATGTCCATTTCATGTAATTTAAGTTGAACGACACCTAAGATTTTTTCGGCTTCGACAGCTAATACAGGTACAGGAATTATCACGATTCAGCTTATCATTAAGTCGAGCGATTGTTTGTTCGATCGAGTTTCCAGGAACATTACATCCCCACTCTTCAAAATACCATCCAGCCACAATCGGAATTGCATCTTGTCTATCTGCTAAAAACTCAAATTTCAAATTCTCTCTTCTCAACTTGGTTGAATTAGAGTGGGAATTACCCACTCTAAATTTACTACATTGCTGCCAAAACCCGATCGATTATACTTACAGCTCGATCGATTTCCGCTGCTGAGACAATTAATGGTGGTACGAACCGGACGACTTTCACACCCGCAGGGACTAACAATAAACCTAATTCCATCGCTGCTTTAACCAGATCGATCGCATTAATTTTACTTTCAGCTTGCAACTCCAAGCCATTAATTAAACCCCAACCCCGAACTTCGGAGATATCGGGATATTTTACGGCTAACTGTTGTAAGCCAGCTCGTAATTGTGCGCCGCGTGCTTGGACATTGGCGAGGATATTTTCCCGTTCCAATGTTTGACAGACAGCTAAAGCTACCGCACATACAAACGGATTACCGCCATAGGTACTCGCATGATCTCCAGGCTGGAACACATTACAAGATTCCTTGCACAGTGTCGCACCAATCGGAATCCCACCGCCCAAACCCTTCGCACTCGTGAAAATATCCGGCTCGATCCCTAATTGCTCATACCCCCAATATTTCCCCGAACGTCCCATTCCCACTTGTACCTCGTCGAGGATTAGTAAGATGCCCTTCTCGTCACAGAGTTTCCGCACTTGTTGGAAATACTCGATTTGCCCAGGATTTACCCCGCCTTCACCTTGCAACGGTTCGAGCATAATTGCAGCTACGCGTCCATCTAATTCGGCAACTGCTGACTCAATCGCCGCAAAATCATTGTAGGGTACATACTGGAACCCAGGAATCAATGGCGCGAAGTTCTTGTGATACTTAGGCTGTCCGGTAGCTGTCACCGTCGCCAACGTCCGTCCGTGAAAACTAGCCTGTGCAGTCAAAATTATCGGTTCGGCAATGCCCAAGACCGTGTGAGCGTATTTCCGTGCCAATTTGATGGCACCCTCATTCGCTTCTGCCCCAGAATTACAGAAGAATACTCGATCGGCACAAGAATGGTCAACCAACCACTTCGCCAACTCCCCCTGCACGGGCACATAATAGAGATTGGAAACATGAGTCAGCGTATTAATCTGCGCCATCACCGCTTCAATTACCGCTGGATGTGCATGTCCCAGCGTACAAGTAGCAATCCCCGCTACAAAGTCCAGATAAGCCTTGCCCTCTGTATCCCAGACAGTACAACCCTCACCCTTAATCAAGGCTAGATTGAACCGTCCATAAGTCGTCATCACATGACTATTGAACTCATCCTGACTAAAAGTTGACAACAATTCAGGATGAATCGTCGGCGCAACCACAGTATCTAAACTCATCAAAATACTCCTAAATATTCATTAAATAACAATATTAACGCTATAAATCATTCTGCGTTCTATCTTTTGATACGATCTGCGTGCCGATGCCAAATTAAATTAACATCTTCGGCTGTGGCAACTTAAAGCTATGAGTTGGGATAGATCGATCTGTGACTCTCGTCGAGCAGAGTCATTCAGGTTGAGGGTGTAGCGACACCGATCCAGTAAACTGTGCATTTTAACTTCAGCTTACCAATCCCAACTTTATCGGTGATAGCGATTGATTTACGATCCTCTGCCAACTTCCACCCAAGGGTTGGGTCAGTTTATTTTAAATACTTAACCCACTGAGAAAGTACTTCCGGCGAACCATACCAAATACCTGGACTTCGAGGTGAATGTTTGACCCCTTCAATCGTGATATTAGTCGCACCTGCTAAATGAGCCGCCGCGATTGCCGTAATTCCATCACCCCAAGTATTTCCCTCCCCACAAGTCTGTTGATAGCTACTATAAGCTAACCATTGACCGAGCTTTTTTTCACCATAGATTGACTTCCCTGCAACGCAGATATATTGTAGATCTGCATACATCGCTCCAGGATAATTATCATTAACAAAATCGAGATTTTTCTTTGTCCATCGTTCGCCGCTAATGTGAGGAGTTCCCAAAGTAATTAGGTTAGCAACTTTAGATTTAGCATTCCACAGCTTGGTAGTTTCATCGACATCGCCATGAATTGTATAGGGTATTTCACCAATATAAATCCGACTAATCCACCCACCTGCTGAATGTCCGATCAGATTAATTTGTTTAGCTTGGTTATCTGCTAAAGCTGCATTGACAGTTCGATCGAGTTGTCGCAGAATAGGTATCATCGATCGACCGCCGAGTGTTGGTAGCCAATCTCTTTTCCTCAGTGGTACTGTCGTCGTGGGCGTACCAAGTGCGGTTAAAGCTTGCTGAAGTGGTAGATAAACATCCGCACTTTCGAGGTAGCCAGGTAAAATAACGGTGGGTAACATTGAGTTAGTTGAAAGTTAATGTTATATTTCTTCACCACGTTTAGCACTAGTCATGCTCGTCCCAATCTTCGGCATCGAGAACTGAGAATTCTGTTAGTTCTGAATCTGTAGCAAAATCATCAGCAGTTGCAGCGATCGAAGCTTTAAGATACTGATGTCGTTCTTCGATGGGGAGCTTGGCAAGTTGTTGAAGGGATAAACTGGATTCTCTCGTTGCTAAAGCAAACTTCTGACGGAGAAACTCGGTAAAGTTCACAACCTCTTGTTGTTGAGTTGGGGATAATTGTCTTAAATTATTGAGGATGATTTGCTCGTAATCTATCTTTGTTTGCACGATCGACTCTCCATGGCTGACTTTAAAAGCAGAATCGATCGAGCAATCCAAATTAGCTAAGGATTAGTCGATCGACAAACTAGTATAACTGTGCGAACTTAGCGATCGACAGAACCCATAATAATATCCACACTACCCAAAATCGTCACGATGTCTGCGACTTTTACCCCGCGCAAGAGGTGGGGTATAATTTGGACATTATTGAAATCAGCAGCACGAATTTTCCATCGCCAAGGGAAGATACTATCATCACCAATGATAAAGATGCCTAACTCACCTTTACCACTTTCAATTCGGACATAATGTTCGCCTTTGGGAATCTTAAATGTCGGTGCGACTTTCTTGCTTATATACTGATAGTCCATCGCATCCCACTCAGATTTTGGCCCTGCGGCGATGCGTTTGGCTTCGAGATTTTCATAAGCACCGCCAGGTAAGGCGGCGATTGCTTGACGCAGAATCTTTACCGACTCCCGCATCTCCCGAATCCGCACGAAATATCGCGCTAGACAGTCACCAGCAGTCTCATAGTGGATATCCCAATCAAAGTCGTCATAGCACTCATAGCTATCGACCTTGCGTAAATCCCACTTGACACCAGAACCACGCAACATCGGGCCAGATAAACCCCAATTAATCGCCTCATCGCGGCTAATTGTTCCTACCCCTTCTACCCGACGGCGGAAGATCGGATTGTTGGTGATTAGTTGCTCGTACTCATCCACTTTCGGATCGAAGTAATCGCAGAAGTCAATACATTTATCGATCCAACCATAGGGTAGATCTACCGCTACCCCACCAATGCGGAAGTAGTTATTATTCACCATCCGATAGCCAGTAGCTGCTTCCCACAGATCGTAAATCATCTCCCGTTCGCGGAAGATATAGAAGAAGGGAGTCTGTGCCCCGACATCCGCCATAAATGGGCCGAGCCAGAGCAGATGGTTGGCAATCCGATTGAGTTCCAGCATGATCACGCGGATATGACTCGCGCGTTTGGGAACGGGAATATTTGCTAATTTTTCGACAGCATTAACTGTAATCGCTTCATTAAACATCCCTGCTGCGTAGTCCCAACGGCTCACGTAGGGCACAAACATTAGATTTGTACGGTTTTCGGCGATTTTCTCCATGCCACGATGTAGATAGCCGATCACAGGTTCGCAATCAACGACATCTTCACCGTCGAGGGTGACAATCAGCCGCATTACCCCGTGCATCGATGGGTGGTGCGGCCCCATATTCAGCACCATTGGTTCGGTTCTAGTTTCGAGTTGTGCCATAATCTCTGGTTGCGATCGCGTTTTGAAATGAACTATTGCTGATGACCATTACTCGCCACAGATGGCAGAGCATCGATATTTATCGCAGATTGCTCTCTTAATATTATAATGGCTCGATCCCGATCGGCGGAAGCTACGTAAGTAGCATCATTGATGAAATCAGAAATCGTCAATCTCAGCCTCCGGTAGAAGAAAGAGCAGATATCCTCGTCCTAATATTTCGTGCCTGTTTATTAAGATATTTTTATCTATACCTTTAGACAGATGCTTTTGTAAATTCGATCGACTAATCTAGATGTAATTTTATGTAACTCTATTATTTAGGTAGAATTACTCATGTTGAGATTCATCGCAATAGCGATCGGTTTAATCACGATCGTCTCCATTGCGCCCAAGTCTGAAGCTACTCCCGTACCTGTGTCAAATTAGACATTTAACGTAGGGGGTGAATGGCTGGCACTGTTGGCGTTAGCCTGCCGTAGGCAATGCGAAGCCGAAGTGTGGATAGCGGATGGTGAATCATGATGTCTATTTCTTGAGTGGGAAGGAAGTATGACAGCAAATATTCAAGAGACTGCGGTTATGACGCAATCGATGTCGGAACGC
>ENA-OBIO01001098-OBIO01001098.1-metagenomes-genome-assembly--contig:-NODE-1098-length-11621-cov-71.1286_pt1 | contig 11621 bp, 11 predicted proteins | sample MGYA00153383_OBIO01 | MGnify analysis MGYA00153383 | reverse complement strand
AAAATTCTTAAAGAATTTGGAAATAATTATGTAATTAATTTTGCTTAACTACTTATATGGCAGTACCGCGCTTGACAGACGATCGCTGTTTTGTAGAATTAACGGCTGGGGATTTGCAGAGACAAAATGTATCTATTGCCGAAAGTGCGATCGCCCGTAAAGCCCTGACTTGCGGCAAATTAGTAAGCTTTGAAGAAATGGAGCCGATCGATTTAGTAATAATCGGTTGTGTAGCGGCGGGGCGCAGCGGGGGAAGAACCGGGAAAGGTGCAGGATTTGCGGACTTGGAATTGGCAATGTTGACAGAATTCGGGTTAGTAGAAATCGATACTCCAATTGTGACAACAGTGCATTCTTTGCAAGTAGTTGAAGATTCGCGTTTGCCAATGCAGGTTCACGATTGGGCGCTGAATTGGATTATTACTGCTGAGGAGGTAATTGAAACTAATACAATTTATCCGCGTCCCACAGGGTTAAACTGGGATAGTATACGGGCGGAACAGTTGGAAAAAATTCCGATTTTGCGAAAGTTGAGAGAGCAAGACTAGATAACGAGTTTCTTTGCTAAACTTGCCTAACGAACCGCGAAGGCGCGTTCGGCGAAGCCGTTCCCGAAGGGTAGGACGCGAAGTAAGAAAGAAGAAGAAGAAGAAGTCTCTTAAGTTTTCTTCAGAGTTGCCGTCTGCTTAGTCAAGAAATCTAACAATGCTTCCGCCTCCGGTGATGGCTGTAAACTAGCGTAAGAATAGCGATACAAACCTCTGCAAATCAGAGATAACCGCGTTGGAAAATCAAGCACTGATGGAATATCGACAATCACATCATCAACAGGTGGAATATCCCCTCGCTGACAATATACGGCATAGCTAATTCGAGGCGATTTAGCCCGACTGCTGCTGCGGCTTCCCCAGTGAAAAACGTATTGATCCCAGCACGAGACAGTACCAACTTGTGTAGGTAAAGCTCGGATATCTTCCAAAGCAAATTTAGTAGCTTTTGTGTTGAGATTTTTGATAGCTTCAGCATACTCTGGATCGCGGTTTGCCGGAAGCAAGTACATACATGAATTCAGGGGATTGGCCTCAGTAATTGTCACCCAGATAGTAAGCACCGTCGGCATACCGTTGGAGTCTATAGTATTCTCGTACTCAGCGTCGCGGTGAGGCTCAAATCCTTTGCCGCTGTCAGAAGTTTCTATGTAATAAACCCAAAAATTTGGAACTAGCTTGTAGCCGTTTCCCAGAATTCCTGTCAAGGTTGAGTTGAAGTAACCAAATGCTTGATAGAAGACATCGTAGACGAGGGCAAACATTGTCGGAAACCCTGCTTTTCGGACGTTTTCTATACAGTCGCGCATCTGGTGAATAGTAGCAGCAGGTATTACGGGAGGTGTTTGGAAATAGCCTTCTTCTCGCAGTTGCAGCGCGTACTCGTCAATTTCTGCTTGTTTGACTCCCGAAAATTCTGAAAAACCTTAAAAAGGTCGCTCGAAAATAGTTAAATAGGGGTTAAGATTGCGCCAGTAGTTAATATCTTCTGCTTGTGGCAGAAGTGGAATTAATTTATCTAAGTCAAGAGACTTTCTCAGAGTGACAGTTTCTTCAGTCATCGATCCTATTTTATATTGATACTGCACCGGGGAAAGCCGGAGCGATCAATCTTTTTCGATATTTGTGTTCATCTTTCCCCCTACTGCTGATTGTACATCATTAACGAGCTAAAATCTCTAATTAATTAACTTCCAAATTAGTTTTAAAATATTGCCGGTACAGTTCGCACCTCGGCACGCACTCGTTCCCCTGCAACTTCACCAACCCCAAACTGTCCAACTTAAACGCCTGCATCGCCTTTAATTGCACCGGACAATCCGCCGCCACAATCTCTCTCATCCCCTGCGCTAACTCTGGATATTTTTCTAAATTCCACAATTGGCGACGCAAGTGATCGCTGTAAATTCCCGCATCGGCGATCGCACTTTCTGTTAATTCATCAAGTGTCAACTCTGACTGCGAAATGTGATATAATGCAACTCGCACCAAATAAGGATGTCCGCCGACAATTGCCATCAATTTATCAACTTCGGCATCCGACCAATTCAACTTGTGGCGCGTTGCTAAATCTTGGATTTGCCCAGCGTTAAATTCCGGCAAGTCTACTGGCAATCCGACGTTGAAAGGCGATTGATTGATATTCATCGGGATGTAAACTTCGGTGGAATGAACCACAATCAATCGCAGTTTTTTCCAGATGTCGCGCCGCTTCGATTCTTCGTGCCACGCCCGCAGCAGTCCTAAAAAGTCTTCGGCAATATCGGGATATTGAAAAACGCGATCGATCTCGTCTAATCCTAAAATTAAAGGACTGTCGATTTGCGGTAAAATGTATTTTTCAAAGTAATCTTTGCAGTTGACTTTGCTGCCAAAAATCTCGTCCCAATAATCGTCTAGTTGATTTGGCAAGTGCAACTCGCGCCCGACATAGGCACAAAACCACTTTAAAAATTTATCTAAGTTGGCGAATACAGCTTTATCTACTAACTGAAAAGTGAGCGGCACTGTACAATAACCTTGACGCGATCCGTGATGCAAAATTCTTGCCATCAAGGAAGTTTTACCCATTTGTCTTGGTGCTTTAATTCTAATTAACGCGCTGGGCTGCAAAATCGTTTGATAGCAGCGTTCTTCGATGGGCTGGCGTTCTATATAAAATTGAGAAGCGACATCGACTTGTCCTCCCGGCAATTCCGGTTCGGCGGCGGGTAACGGAATACGATCGCTGCTAATTTCTAATACCTGATTTGGTGTTAAATCTTCCGGTTCTTTTTTGACTGGTGCGGGAGTTTCTGCTAGCAATTTCAGCACTTCTTCGATTAAAATCGGAGTATCGGCGGGAGAACACCATTCTCTTTGTTCGATTCGGTACAGATAGCCTCGCAAGTCGTGATTTAAAGGCGAGTTCAGGGAAAAACCGACGCGGATGGGGAGAATTATTGGTTTCTTATCTGGGCGAGAATCTTGCAGTTCTTTTGCTTGCTGGACTTGATATGTTAGCAGTTCGCTTTGGCTAACTGTTGGCGGTAAAAGCAACAATAAATAATCGCATTCTTTGAGGAAGAAGTTAATGCGATCGAACCAATTATCTCCTAATTTAATGCTGTTTTCTGCGGTAAAGACTGTATGCCCGATCGCACTTAAAGCATTTTCCAACTGTTTTCCCAATTCGCGATCGGGTTCGGCGCTGCGATAGCTGATAAATACTTTCACGCTGCGGCTGCTGGCTGTTTCTTCTGCGATCGGCAAATTGTTCGACTCGCCGACATCTTCAGCATCGTCTAGTTTAGCCGATCGATGGTCGCCATTCGCCAGAGTCAGCTCAAAAGCCGCGAATAACTGCCGAATTTTACTCAAATCCGCACCTTCTCTACCCTGCTTAATTTTGCTGACTGTATCGATACCGACGCCACACTCGGCCTCGATTTCCGTCAGAGTACCTCTAATGTTATATCGGTCAGACCATTCTTGGAGCGCCTCGTTAAGTTTTTTTAAGCCCGAGGCGGTGAGAATGCGACCGCGATCGCGTTTTGACTTGAGCACTTCGCTTGCAGTGAAAGGGGGCAGGAATATAAGAATTTTAACGCCTTAACTGCGTATTTTAAGCCATTTTAAAGAAGATTATCAGCCAACCGGAACTTAAGGAATTTTACCGAGAGAGGGTTTTTGGGCGATGACTCCTCAAACTCCTTCCTGATAAAGGCTTCAACCTTTGAATATATTTGAGGAGAAAAAAGTTTTCTTAACTCCCCAATCTCCGCCACCAATCGCGACTGAATTTTTTAGAGTAGATCAATAGTCCGGACAGTTTTTAGTTCGTAGTCTGGAACCGTAGATTTTCCGTTGCTAGCTCGATCGCCTTGGAGCTTTGAAACCCTTATTCTACGGTTGGGTATCAAAAACTGTCCGAAGTATTGGTAGATACATCAAGCCAAAAAGGAGCATCAAAATGAGCAAAATCTTACACAGACTGGCAATGGCAGGTTTAGGAACCGCAGCCATTTTCACAATTAATACACTTAATAATTTAACAGAAGCATCAGCCGCTGGTAAATTTGACCAACCAGAAATTCATCAAAACCAAGTTTTTTCAATTCCCGTACTGGGTCAGTTTCAAAAATAGCAAAATTCATTGATTTAATTAAGGAGAAATTATGAAATCTACAATTTGTTCGCCACAAATCACGACTACAAAATCGGACTCCGTTGATGCTGATGCGATCGATGCTTGTACTGCACTTGCGTGGGTTGAATTGGTAGCCTTAGATGACAGCGCTCTGACGGGCGATGATTGGCTGGTGCTGTGCGATGATATTGATAGTGGCGAAATCCATCGAGGCTGGTTTATCTGGCATGACTCCGAAGTTAGCGGTAATTGGGAAGCTTACGATCCTTTGAGCGATCGCCGATTTGTACATAAAGGAAAAGTTTTTGTCAAAGCCGCGATCGACTCGATCGAAGATGCGAGAAATCGGGCGATCGCACAGCTAGAATTTGTGCTCTAAAGCGCAGAGAAGTCGCATCACTAAAACAATAATTATGCGAACAGATTTCGCAATTATACAAATTTACCTCAGCCTGCGGGAGATTGGCAGACAAAGAAGTAATACCACCGGATTCGATCTGAGTACCGGAAACCGAATATTCTAAAAGAAAATAATAAAAATTACGGCTGCGAGCAAGAGTTCGCTGTATCATGCTATGTGATTCGCCCCGAAAGTGGTTGAAACAGCGTTTTCAACCACTTTCTCATTGTAGCCGTTAAACTCTTTGTCTTCAAACATGACTCCAAAACTGCGATGGCTGTTGCCTGCTTTAATTAGTGTTTTGTCGATCGCCCTGCCAGCAAAAGCTGATACACTAACATCTTGGCACTTCGATGCCAACCAAAATCAACTCAATTTAACAACAGATTCAGGAGTTCAGCCGGAAGTCAAACTAATTGCAAATCCCACCCGTTTAGTTATTGATTTACCAGGAATTGTCCTAGAATATCCCGAAAATCCTCAAAATTATAACTCAGCTATTCAACAAATTAGAGTCGGGCAATTTGACACCGAAACCACCAGGTTAGTGATCCAATTAACTCCCGGTTATAAGTTAGACCCCCAAAAAGTCCGAGTGATTAAAGAATCTGCCACTCGTTGGTCATTTCAGTTACCGAATCCTGAGCGAATAGCGGGGAACGAGTCTTTTCAACCAGCAACTATCACCCAGATTGAACAAAAACCTGGTCAAGTTCCCGTAACTATTTCTGCACCAAATCCCCGAAATTATGCTGCTGATTTAGCGATGCGCACAGGTTCAGAAATGAGCGCAATTAAGCCTCAGATTGAAAGTGCGATCGAACAGTACAAGTCCCTGAGTGCCGGAATGTTTTTTCTGGATTTAGATACAGGAGACTATTTAGACATCAAGGGCGATCGAGTATTTCCTGCCGCCAGTACCATCAAACTACCAATTCTAATTGCTTTTTATCAAGATGTAGATGCGGGAAAAATTAGCTTGGATGAAACATTAGTTATGAAGCGGGACTTAGTAGCCAGCGGTTCTGGAACCATGCAAGACGAAGCAGATGGCACTCGGTTTAGCATCAAAGAAACCGTAGATAAAATGATTACGATCAGCGACAATACAGCCACCAACATGATTATTGAACGTTTGGGGGGAATTGCTAAAGTCAACGAGCGTTTTCGCACTTGGGGATTAACTGACACCAGAATTCGCAATTGGCTAGGCGATTTTCAAGGAACAAATACCACAAGTTCTGTCGATATGGTAAAGTTGCTAGCAATGCTATCTCGCGATAAATTAGTCTCGGAATCGAGCCGAGAACAAGCTTTAGAATTACTGCGACGTACCACAACAAAAACGCTGCTTCCTTCCGGTTTAGGTGCGGGAGCAGTGATTGCTGACAAAACTGGAGATATCGGTTTTGTAGTTGGCGATGCAGGAATTATTGATATGCCGAATGGCAAGCGTTATTTAGCGGCAATTTTTGTCAAACGTCCTTACAATGACCCAATTGTCAGAGATTTTGTGCGTCGAATTTCTCGGATTGTCTACAATTATTTAGACCAACCTGGGGCGAAAGTATCCGAGAATTTGCGTTGATAATAGAAGATACCCGACTTCTTTAAAAAAGTAACTGGTTCCTAGGCTCTGCCTGGGAACCAATGCCTAGAGGCTCTGCCTCGCTTGTGGAGTAAAATAAGAGGCAGAGCCTCTGGATCTGCGTTACCAGGCAGAGCCTGGTAACGAGAGTATTCTGGCTGCCTCGGAATGATATAGAGGACACGGCAATGCCGTTTCTTGCGCCGTGATTAATCGTAGGGAAACGGCACTGCCGTGTCCTGATTTCGGGTAATATCAATTCCGATGCCACCGAAATTGATATAATCACTCTTTCCGCTCAACAGCCACAGTCAAATGAGCCGCAACTGCCCCAACTGTAGCAAGTACAGCAGCAATTGGAAATACTACACTACCTGCAACACCGCCTACCAATCCCGCCATCAGTGGAATGTCTGCCAAAATCCGTCCTTGCGAGTTTTTGATGACGAGGCGGCGGAGTTTTCCTTGCTGAATTAGTTCTTTGACTTTCCCAATTAAACTGTCGCCACTAATCTTAAATTCTTCCACTCTGACTTTTTCCTCGGTGGCAAATTCAGAGGCGAATAAAGGAGTTTCAACTGTGGCGTTTGCTGAATCGGTGGCTGCTGTTTCGTCTTGTAAAATCGTTACTTGTTGTTCTAGTTGTGAATTCATTTTTTGTAGGGCGGGCGAAAACCAGCCGTTTAATTTCTATACTTTTATTGTGGGCGATCGCCATTCACAACGACAGGCAAGGAAACCCTACAATCTGCATTCGTACTTTCCACCCCCGCATTTTTATTCAAACTCATATGTTTGTTTGGTTAGATTAGGGCGGGTTTATCTATTCCTAAAGGTATAAGCTGTTCGACATCTAAATTGCATTTTTTGTGCGGGCTCTTAGGCCCACCCCACAAGAACTTTATCAAATTTTGACTGTGCAGTTTAAATGCAGAACAGCTTAGCTAATACCTTTAACTGGTTCCCAGACTCCGGCCTGGGAACCAATGTCTAGAGGCTCTGCCTCGCGTGGTGTAAAACTGGAGGCAGAGCCTCCGGATCTTCGTTACTAGGCTCTGCCTAGTAACGAGTAATTACTAACTACCAATTCTTAATCCCCAATTCCCAGAGTTTTACTTGTGTCGAATTAGCTCGTAAATTTCCACATAATCTTTAGCTGGATATTTCCAAGAATTGTCGAAATTCATGCCTTGAATCATCAGTTTTTCAAATTCATCAGGATAGTCGTACCACAATCCGATCGCGCGATCGAGCGCTGACTCCAAAGCACTATAATCGGTTTGGTAAAACACGTAACCATTGCGCTCTTCCGGCAAGTGGCGTGTGTCATAATCGCGATCGAACACAGTATTCACCAAACCCCCAACTCCGCGCACCACAGGCACTGTCCCGTATCTCAACCCGATCATCTGAGTCAGCCCGCAGGGTTCGTAATTGCTCGGAACCACAATTAGATCCGAACCAGCATAAATTAAGTGCGATAGTTCCTCATTAAAACCCAGTTCCAAATGGCAGTCAGGATTCTCATTCAAAACTTGTTTTTCATGCTGGAAATGTGCATTAATTCCCGCTTCCGTTGCCGAGCCCAAAAGCACAAATTGCGCGCCTTTATTGAGAGCGTAATAAATCGCATGGTGGAGGAGGTGAACGCCTTTCTGGTCATCTAAACGACCGATAAACGCCACAATTGGCTTTTCAGCATCCCGCAGGAAAAGCCGATCGCGCAAAGCTTGTTTAGTTTCTGCCTTTCCTGCCAAATCCTCCTGAGTGTAGTGCTCTGGAATATAGCTATCGCTCTCGGGATTCCACACGTCATAATCGATGCCGTTAAGCACCCCGCGAAACTTGTCTTGATACAAATGCAAAGTGTGGCCCAACCCATAGCCAAATTCGCCCACATGAGCTTCCCAAGCGTGGTGCGGCGAAACCGTGGTGACAAAGTTCGAGTAAACAATGCCACCTTTCATAAAGTTGATCGCAAAAGGGTTAAAATTATCTTGCAGGCGATCGTACTCAAAATAATAATCATCTCGATTCAAACCCGTTGCTTGCAAAACATCGCTTCCTCCCATACCTTGATGTTTGAAATTGTGAATGGTATAGCAGACTCGCTGATTTTCCATCCAATTGTATTTGTAAATTTCAAACAGCATGACTGGAATTAAACCAGTTTGCCAATCGTGACAATGAATCACATCAGGGCGCTTATTGCTTCTGAGCAAAAATTCCAAAGCAGCTTTGCTAAAAAATGCAAACCGCATATTGTCATCACCGCAACCGTAATAACAGCCACGGTTAAAAAAGTCATCTTGAGAGCGAGGTTCGATGAAAAAACACAACAGCCCGTGAACCCAGCCGCAGTAGACATCACATAATATTTCGCCACCATACCAGGGCACCGCCAGATCCCGGTAAGCCTCGTGAAGTCCCCAAATGTGGTCGTACCTCATGCAGTCGTACTTGGGCAGAATAATCTCCACAGTGTGGCCTGAATTCTGCAACTCACGACTCAAACCATAAACTACGTCGCCCAAACCCCCTGCTTTGATGACGGGGGCGCACTCCGAGGCAATTTGTACGATGTACATTTTTTTTGCTAGCTCCTGGATGAATCTAAAAATTATTTTCTTAACTTGACAAAGTATATGATTTCTCGGTAGATAAGCAAGTCGGCCATTGGGAATACAGGGAAATACGCACAGCTAGCCGAATTTGGGGCGGTTGTCGGCGGTGAGAGTGTTTCGGCATTGCTGCTGCTCGATCGCAAATTATGCAAAAAAAAATAACTCATGTTATCGCATTTGTCAACTCAATTGTTTGAATCAAATCGCCAGTTGTCTCGTCTTGTTCCGAATATCGATCAAATAACTCAGTCAAAGCTTCTTCTCCAGCAATCTCTCCATTACTGACAAACTTCTCTACCTCCACCGAACCATCACTCAAAAATTCAATTTCCCACCTTTCCCCAGGTACAGCCACAATTACCATCACAGCTTCATCGCGATGATGCGCTAAACTGTAATCGATAGCCTGTTTTTCCAGATTTTGCAAAAATAAAATTAGTCGGTCAAATCCATTAGCTTTCATCGATCGAATCTCCTATCGCTCAACAACTTGCGAACCATCCTAAAGCCTAAGATATTTTCTTGGGCACCCCTTTCTATTTGCTCCCAGCTCATTTCGCTAAATTCTTCCCAACTTGGCGAACTTGCCGGAAGTTGTGCTTGTTTGATACTACCTTTTTTACCTTTAAGAATCTCAGACACTTTTATGCCTGCAAATTTGTGTGCGATGTTTCTGCCTCCTGCTCTTACATAACTCTCATCGAATCAACTATCTGAGAAAAAAGTCTCTGTAACTATTTAACGGCACTTCTAAGTATAAAACTCTTTCAGACACTTACGCCGAAGATTGCGTATCAATAATTAATAAACTTATCTTTTGCCGGCATACTCTGCTACTCTTAAATCTTACAGCTATTTTAGCAATAGCAGACAGTATCGCTCCACAATTACTGAGGAAAGTCTTATGCCTGCGATCGCACAATCTCCCAACCCATCCATTTTAAACGAAATCAACTCAGGATTACCCAATATTTGCGGTTTTGAAGCAGAAATTAGTGCCGCAACCAACAGCCAAGAACCAGTCTTTCTACCTACCACAAATCTGCGCCTCGAAAATATTCAAGCCGGATTTGCCTGTGCCCTGCATATGCACCAACCCACAATTCCAGCCGGTGCAAACGGCGAACTAATCTGCAATCTCCAGAATATGTTTGAACATCCCAACCAAGGAGACAATCACAATGCCGGAGTCTTTGCTTGGTGCTATTCGCGTATGGGAGAATTCATTACCCAACTGATTGCTGAAGGTTGCAACCCGCGAATCATGCTCGATTATTCCGGCAACTTGCTGTGGGGATTGCGGCAAATGGGACGAGACGACATCTTCGACAATCTCAAGCGAATTACCTGCGATCCACAATACCAACCTCACGTAGAATGGCTGGGTACAATGTGGAGTCACGCCGTCATTCCTTCAACTCCAATTCCCGACATCAAACTGCAAATTCAAGCATGGCAACATCATTTTGCCGCCATTTTTGGCATAGATGCCCTGAAGCGCGTCAAAGGTTTTTCGCCCCCAGAAATGCACTTTCCCAATCATCCAGACACACTTTACGAATACATCAAAGCTTTGAAAGAATGCGGCTACCGCTGGCTGATGGTGCAAGAACATTCTGTAGAAAATCCCGACGGTTCAGGATTGTCGCAAGACCAAAAATACATTCCCAACCGTTTAGTTGCCCGCAATTCTCGCGGCGAAACCATCAGCATCACGGCTTTGATTAAAACCCAAGGTTCCGATACAAAATTGGTCGGTCAAATGCAGCCATATTACGAAGCCAAGGGACGCAACAAACAGCAAATTGGCAATATCACAATTCCTTCTTTAGTCACTCAGATTGCCGATGGTGAAAATGGTGGCGTGATGATGAATGAATTCCCCAGCGCCTTTGTGAAAGCTTGGCACGAAAACCGCTCTCAAGGTGGCGGAAAATCCGGTGTTGTCGGTTTAAACGGCACTGAATATTTGGAACTCATCGAAGCTGCGGGTGTTAATCCCGATGATTATCCGATTTGTCAAGGAGTTAACCAGCACAAAATTTGGCAGTTAGTCGATCCTGATAGTGCGATACCGGAAAAAGTCGAAAGTGCGATCGTCCAACTCAAGCAAACAGACCACAATTTTCACATGGACGGTGCTTCTTGGACAAACGATTTGAGTTGGGTGAAAGGCTATGAAAATGTCTTGGAACCGATGAATCAACTCAGCGCTGCATTTCACCAAAAGTACGATCGGCTGGTGCAGCAAGATCCCACAGTTACCAAGCAGTTTGAATACCAACAAGCTTTGCTTTACAACTTGTTAGTGCAAACAAGCTGTTTCCGCTATTGGGGACAGGGAACTTGGACTGATTACGCGCGGGAACTTTACAACCGCGGCGCCGCTTTAATGAAGTAGCAGAATTTATCGTAGGGTGCGTCAGAAATAAATTGTTCGATCGATGTTAGATATCTGGACTGACGCACCCTACCCTACCCTACACCTGGTAGGGTGCGTCAGAAATAAATTGTTCGATCGATGTTAGATAAGTAGTCAAACAAAATTAATTACACAAAACAACTAATATGATATACTAAAAATATTAAGTTGTATTTAAATAGGTTTTATATGTTTTTACTTCGAGATATCAATCCACTTTCGTTGAAATTGCTAAACCGAATTTATCGCAAAAGCAGACATCATCAAGTGCGCCAAAGAGCACATTTTTTGATTTTGGTTTCACAAAATGTCAAAAATGAAAATCTGATAAAAATCTTTAAATTTAGTTATAAGACTATGTATAACTGGTTAAATCGATGGGAAAATGAGGGAATGCTCGGATTATATAAT
>ENA-OBIO01001096-OBIO01001096.1-metagenomes-genome-assembly--contig:-NODE-1096-length-11628-cov-2.88352_pt1 | contig 11628 bp, 9 predicted proteins | sample MGYA00153383_OBIO01 | MGnify analysis MGYA00153383 | reverse complement strand
TACATCGTTAAAAGACCATTGATAGCTCACGCCGTTCTTAGGCGTTGAAAGAGAAGCGTCTAAATTAATTTTCGGATTTGTGCACGATATGATACCAGCAATAGGTTTAATTTTAGCGGTTGGTGTAACAGTATCAATATAAACAACAACGGTATCTGTTTTAAAACATGCACCTGTTTGAACTCTTAAAACGTACGTACCTGCTTGAGAAACAAATTGACGCAGCGCATTGCCGCTCAATCCACTACCCGACCAACTGATTGTAACGCCGTTGCCTTGCGTTGTACTATTTCCGCCCAATTGTGCAATGCGGTGAGTACAAGTTATTGTATCGTTAACACCCGCGTTTGCTATTGGTGCTGTTACTATTTCAACATTTACATAAGCAGTATCTGAAGAGCAAGGTGAAGTAGCGGGTTGTGCTGTTTTAATATAAGAGAAGCGATACACACCGACCGCTTGATTCAAGGTTTTGAAAGTGCCAGCCAAAGGATTAAAAGCATTTCCACTTGACTTAACCGCCGAAACTTCATACCAGTTTCCACCTAAATCGGCATTGACGAGTAATTTAGAAAGTTGAATCGTTGTATCTAAAGAAGCACAATATTTTTGACTGGGTAACGGCGCACCAGCAAAAGGTGGTAAGAAAACGGTAAAATTGAGTTGTTTATTTAAATTTGAATCTACGCAACCCAACGAATCAGATACAGAAATTAATTTAAAAGCTGTTGAATTGCGCGGACAGAAAGATAAAGCATCAGTGGTTTTTAAATTAACGAACAAAGAATCGTGGGTAACAGTATCTGTTAATCGCGCACGAACCGTGAAAGGTGCAAAACCAGAATTAGAAACTTTAACAGAAGCGCAATTACCGCGACATAAAAAAGTATCGTTTGAACTAAATAGCGTCGTTGGTTTAGGATTAAAAATTACGGGTTGACTTGAACCTGCCGAAAAACAACTATCTAAAAGCGTTACATGACCTGTACTATCTTTTCCAACAATTTCAGAAATGAAATATTTTTTGCCAAAGGTTAATCCAGCAAAAAAAGCAAACTTAGCCGTGTTACTGCGCGATAAAATACCAAATCGCGCATTGCCGTTGTGCAAAACAAATTCACTTGTGTCCCCAGCAGTTTTTTTAGTTCCGCCCAAAAAATTTGCGCGCGCAGTGTCGCTGTAACACAAATTCAAAAGCGTGGTGCTCATTGAACCTGCTAACTTAGTGCAAGCAGCTACATTACATGAAGCACTCGTACCAGTAATTAAAAAAGTAGAACAGTTTGAAGCATCTTTTAAAGCGTAGCTATAATTTCCTTTCGGAAAGCTTGGCGTTGTAAAAAACCCTAAATTTTTTATCGCAGTTGAAACATTGTTGCTGGTATTAACCAAAAGAAACGGCAGCGTGCCGTCAGAAATATTAAAAGACACAAAAGCATTTTTTTTATCCGCGCTGCAACTATCAGAAATATTACCAACAACAGGTTTTTTTAAAACCGTAATTTTTACCGTATCGCTTTTTGTGCAACCCGAATAATTTTCAGTCCAAATTAAATTATAAACTCCTGTTGCAGGAATATTAATTTGCGTGTTAGGGATTGTGTTATTGATAAAAATAACTTTTTGTGCATTGCTGGCTGCGTTCGACCAGTTTCCTATTCCTCCAACTTGGAGTGTACTTGTGGTTGCGTTAAGTTTTGCGACTAAATCGCAAAAAACGGTATCTACACCTGCGTTTAAATTGGCAAAATTATAAAAATAAATTACTAAACTCAGCGGTAAACTGTTGCCACAATCGCTAACTGCTATAACTTCTACGGTATCGGTAGCTGAATTAGTCGGCCAAGAAACTGAAACACTCGTCGTTCCTTGTCCTGATTTTATTGTACCATTCGGCGTGCGCCACGTGTAAGATTTTGCACCTGCTACTGGATTTATCGAAAAATTATTGGTGCTGCCTTGGCATTCGTTATACTGATTATTTTTATCAACGGTTGTAGGCGTAGCTAAAGTAGTTGCTACTGTGTTTTGAGTAATCGTAATTGATAAAGTATCTGTAAAAACACGATTGCCCAACAGCTGTTGTAGCTTTACATAAACCGAATCAAAAACAATGACGGAGTAAACACCAGCGACTTTTACTAATTGAGCAGTCGTATTATTATTTTGGTTAACCATTGCGCCACCTGCGGTAGTTTGGTAAATCCATTTATAAGTTAAGTTGTGTGAAATAGCGTTACACGCATCGTTGTTATTAACCAAACCCAAAGCGATACTATCTTTACAATCGAGCGCAAATTTGGTAGCATTTAACGTATAAGTTTGCGTCGCGTTGTAAATTGTATAATTCACAATGCTATCGCAACCGTTTAATGCTGTATTTTTTAAAGTTGTTGCGCCCGTTTTTGGCGAACAATCGGCATTAGGTGTTAAAATTGTACTTCCTAAAGTTTCCGATTTTCCATTTTTGATAAAGAAAAACTTGGAAGTTTTTCTATTGGAATATTTAACAACACTTACATTGAAAGTTGTATCACATCCAGCCGAACCTATTTTAGAAAAAGTATAAGAAGTTGAAACATCAACCGCTGGTGTTGGTGTGTTTTGAACTACTGTTCCATCGCCTAATGTTGTGCTCGTGCCAGGACACAAATAAACATTTGGGAGCGTAACAACATTCGATCCACCAAGGACAACAGTTAAACATTTTTGCGGGCTTTGTGTACAATCGTTTTTATAATTGACGCAAACATTTACAGTTCCAGTGGCGGGAAAATTTGCGTAATTATAAAAACTATCTGGTCTTGACACAATTTGAGGCGCGCCACCATTATTTGAAATCGAATAGATATATTCAGTAGCATTGAGATTAGCAGGAACAGAATAAACAGAACTTGATACGCCAGCACAGACAATTGAAGCACCATAAACAGCCGTTGGAGCTGGTAATGGATCAACAACATTTTGAATAGTGCCACTTAAAACAGTAATATTAAATGAACAACCCGCACCAGAATAGCCGTCAACTAATAAATAATATGTTTGACCCGCGTTTAAGTTGGTTGCAGTAACATCCGCAACAGGTTGACCGCCATTTGAATTAATACAATTTGAAACGGGCGTAAAACTCGCAGAATCCGCGCAATTCGTCGTCGAAAAAATCACTGCTTGAACACCATCTGTTCCACAACCAGCACCTGCCGTAAATCTTAAAGAGAGCGTGGCGCTGTTCGCTTTAATTTTATACCAACTCGGACTCTCCAACGAACCACAAAATCCTTTAGGATTTAAATAAGTTTTCCCAAATATCGGCACTCTAATAGTACTACAATGCGCATTGAGTTGTGCTGTGTTACAAAAATATGGCGCAGTACAAGCATTATCACTCGGATAAGGCTTATTACATTGTGCTGAAATTTGAGTGAGCGGTAGTAAAAATAAAATAAATGGTAATATGCGTGGTATCATTTAAAGGAATCTTCGATTAATTGTAATTATCGTTCAGAAAGACTTGCAAATATAGTTGTTAGTTTATGGTTGTTAGTTGTTAGTATAATTCTACTACTAACAACTATTAACTATCTTTTAGTATGCAAAAACCATGACTTTTAACGTTTTAAAAGACATATTTGTATGTGAATAGTTAAACAAATTTTAAATGCCTAAAAATTTAATTGCACGAAACGAGTTTTACCTATACTTTTGGGCTTATTTAGTTGTTGGTTGATAGTTGTTAGTTGTTAGAACGATGAACAATTATCAACTATCAACTATCAACTATCAACTATATTAATTCCATGCAAACTATTTTTAAAACCTGTTTACTGCTTTTTTTAATTTTTTCAACAAAACCTTGCACTTCTCAAACAATTACCAATGGCGATTTTGAAACAGTGGATACCACGCTAAAAGTTTTAGGTTGGAAGTGGTCAAATGCGTTTGGTTATAAATTTGTTGCCGATCCATTCACACATTATTCTGGAAACTATTCAGCCTTGCTTGAAAATGTTTCTAATATTGCCACGGAATCGGGCGGTGCCGCATTCGTTCAACCTTTTTTAACACAAAAAACAGGTTTAAAAAGTTGGCGTTTCAGTGTAATGGTTAAAACGCAATCGGCTGCGCCCTGCGGCGTAATTCTGAACGCTTTTTGCCGACAATTTCCCATTCTTTCGACTGATATGTTTGAACGTGGCATCGGTGGAACAGCAGATTGGCGAAAAATTGTCGCCGAATTTACTTTACCAACTTATACCAATGCGTTAAGTTTTGGCGGTATGTTAACTGGCTCGGGAAAAATTTGGTTCGACGATTTTAAATTAGAAGAAATACCATTGGATATTAAACCTGTGAGCCCGTTGGTCAAAAAATATTTTGCCGAGTTTATTGATACGCTAAAGTTAAATTCTATCCGACGCGATTCCGTTGATTTCGATTTACTCGAAAAAGATTTGGAACTTATGGCGAATGGCGCGCAAAACAAAGACGATTTAAAATTACCGTTTCAATATGCTTTTGCAGCGATGAATGATAATTTTGGTGCGTTCTACGATTCAACCACGATGGTTAAAGCTGAAGCGGATAAAATTATCGCTCTGAAAAATAAAAAAGCTGCGCCGCCTTTGCATTATGCTGTTGGCGGTCTTTGGAAAAATGAATATGCTATTATTCGGATACCGAGTTTTTTTGTAGAAGATCCAATACTTTCAAAATTATATTCCGATAGTCTGGTTCATCTCATTAAAAAAATAGAAAATAAACATCCAAAAGGTTTTTTGATTGATCTTCGAGATTGTAGCACAGGTAATGTTGATGCGTTGATGAATGGGTTTTCGCCTTTTTTTAATGATAAAAAAACGCTCAACTTAAATTACGCAAACGGAAAGATGAAATCATGGGATTACAGCGACACCACAAAATATAAATTGAATAAAAAAATGTCTGTTGCTGTTTTAACCGGACCATTGACTCAAACAGCTGCTGAAGCGGTGGTTATTGCTTTTAAATCTAAAAAAAATACGAAACAATTTGGTGAACCTACGGGTGGATCGAACGAAGAAGCAAGAAATTTCAAACTTTCTGATGGTGCGAGTGTTTCATTTTCAACGGGCGTGTATTCCGATGCCAAAAATAAAAAATACTTTGACAGAATTAAACCTGATCAGTTCGTGGAATTTCCCAAAAATGTTCAAATAAAAATTGAAGAGGATGCCGTTGTTTATTTAGCTACGCAGTGGATTGAGAATTTTTAATTGTCATTTTATTAATGGTTAATGCCGCTCGTTAATAACTATCAACCAATAATAAAACCCTTAACTACTAAAAAAATGAATGAAGTTGCAGCTATTGTCGCCTGCGCGGAAAACGGCGTGATAGGATTTGAAAATAAAATTCCTTGGTATGTTCCTGCCGATTACGCGTACTTTCGTCGTGTGACGATTAATCATGTAATAATTTTAGGCAGAAAAAATTACGAGAGTATCGGTCACGCTTTACCAAAGCGCGTAAACATAGTTGTCACGCGCGATGAAAATTATAAAAAAGATGATATTATTGTAGAAAACTCGATTGAAAAAGCGATTGAACACGCTAAATCAATTTCTACTGAAACCATTTTTATTATTGGCGGGGCTGAAATTTATAATTTATCCTATCCGCTACTTACAAAATTATACTATACCGAAATTCACGCAAACGTTAAAGGTGACACGTTTTTTATTCCTAAAGATTGGAACGATTGGGTTTTAGAATCGGAAGAATTTCACGCGAAAGATGAAAAAAATATGTACGATTATACTTTTAAGATATACAATCGCAAAAAATAATATTGTAAAATAAAATGGAATTTGTAGAAGTGAAAAATTGAACGTTGGTACTTATCTTTGGGTTTTAATAGATAAACACTTAAACGTCTACAATTTCTTTCGTATGAAAAACGCTGTAATTTTATTTTTCCTCGCCCATGTTTATGTAGGATTATTCGCTCAAAATCCACCTGCATTATCCATCATAAGAGAAAGCGATTTAAAACGGGATATTTTTGAACTTTCCGATGCGCATTTCAAAGGCAGATCGGCGGGAACAATTGACGAGTTAAAAGCTTCCACTTGGTTGGCAGAAAAATATAGAACCATCGGATTAATTCCAGCAGGTGACGACGGAACTTTTTTGCAATTTTTTAACATGAAACGCAATCGCGTTGCGAACACTTCCACCATTACTATTAATAATCAAAGCTTAAAATTATGGACGGATGTTGCCGTTTCGCAAATGGCGCACAAAAATATTTCTGCACCGATTGTTTATTTGGGTAATGGTGCTGATATAAGTCTTTCAACCGTTGATGTAAAAGGAAAAGTTGTCGCGATTGAAGCCAATCCGAAAGATATTAATTTAAATGTGTCGCTACCAACTTGGCGATACAGCCGTTACATTTTAAATAAATACGGAACACCACTGATTAATAAAGGTGCGGAAGCCATAATCTTTATTGCCGATGAATACGGTGAAAAAAGTTGGGATGATGGATCTGAAAATTTTAAACGCGGCACGTATGATATTGAAGGTGGTGCGAATGCAAATGTCACTTCAACTGTTCCTGTTTTGTGGTTGCACAGCAATATGAAACAAACGCTGCAAAAAAATGATGCGCAACTCAATGCTAATATAATTATTGAACAATTCGATTATCCTTCGGTGAATATTATTGGTAAAATAAACGGAACAGATGCGCAACTTTCTAAAGAATATCTTTTGTATTCTGGTCACCAAGATGCGCACGGAATTAGAAATGTCATCAAAGGCGATTCAATTTGTTACGGCGCAGACGATAACGCGAGTGTGGATGTTGCAATGCTTGCTATTGCGCGTGCTTATGTTAAAAATCCCGCCAAGCGTTCTGTCATTTTTGTTATTCATGGTGCAGAAGAGCGCGGTTTATTGGGTTCGCGTTATTATTCTGCGCATCCAACCATTCCGATAAATAGTATTGTTGCTGTTTTAAATGGCGACATGATTGGCAGAAATACGATTGATTCTGCAGCACTTTTGGGCGTTCAACCGCCGCATAGAAATTCCTTGGAACTCGTGAACATGGCATTAGATGCTAATAAAGAAGGTGCAAATTTCGTACTCGATACGCTTTGGGATAAAGTTACGCACGTTGAAGGCTGGTATTTCAGAAGCGACCATTTGCCATACGCGCGTCTGGGAATTCCTGCTTTAATGTACACTACATTACTCCATCCCGATTATCACACACCTTTAGATAATGCTGAAAATATAAATCTGCCCAAATTAAAAAAGATGACGGATTGGATGTATCGCACTGGGTGGAAAGTTGCCAATGCTAATGTGCGACCAGCAACGGATGCAGATTTTAAATTGGAGCGATGAAAATAGAACGAACTTGATTGGTATTTTTGAAACAGTTATTAATTGAAAAATAAAAATAACAGTACTAAAAATTGGGTTTTAGTCATTTATATATGATGACTTTATGAAAAAAAAGAATAAAAACAGGCTGCATCAACAGTATTAGTTCGTTGGACGTAGAGATTGTTTAAGGTGCAGATTTTAAAATGTCAAACTACGTCGGTTTCTTTTTTGAATCATTTCTGCAACGGTCGCTACAATATTTAACCTCAGACCAATTTTTTTCCCATTTTTTGCGCCAAGTAAATGGTTTATTGCACGTAGCACAAATTTTTTGAGGTAAATTTTCTTTTTTTACTCCGTTAGGCATAAAATAATTAGTTGATAGTTGATAGTTGATAGTTGATAGTCATTAGTTGTTAGTCGTTGGTTGATTGTCGTTGGTTGATTGTCGTTGGTTGATTGTCGTTGGTTGATTGGGATGTTTCGTACTAACAACCAACAACTATCAACTACTCGTTTTTTTGCCCGACAAAATTATCTTCTTTATTTTTGAAAAGTATGTTGAAAGAAGTTAAACTGCCATAAATACGCGTGATGTATTGCTGTAAATTTACTTTTTCTTCGTCTGTTAAAGCACTGGCATTAACGCGCTGCTCCATTACGCGCAATCTATCGCGCGTCATAACTATTTTATGAAAAAAAGAATCAATCGGAAATTCGTGCGATTTATAACTTGCGTCCTTAGGTTTTAAAATCATAATTCCATCTTTCCATTTATCGCTCATGGGCACAACTTCGTTGACATCGCTCCAAGTGCGTAAAATGCGCATCAACGATCTCTCTGCATCTGTAAAAGTGACAGACTCTTCGGCTGGCAACGCTTCAATAATTTCCCACGTTGTAAAATCTTTTCCAACAACTTTTACGCCATACGTGAAAAAACAGACATCGTACGCTTTTAAATGCAATCGAATAACAACTCCATCGCCATACGCAGGATGCTTTACGCGTGAACCAACACCGAGAATTTGTTTTTCGATTAACATAAAAGTGTTTTTAATAGAATTTATATTTACGGCTAAACTGGTAATTTTGTTTTATATTCTGGATGAAAAGAAAGTAGGAACCGTATTTGAAATTATGTTACTCGGTGATGAATTGCACATTTATTCTAACGCTGCGCATGGTTTCGGACTGAGAACAAATAATAAAGGTACAGTAGCGATGTGGCAACAAAGGTTATGTTTAATGGTTAATGGTTAATGTTTAATGGTTAATTCCATGCATAATTAATAATTAACCATTAAACATTAACCATTATTTATTATTTAAACGTGCGTGGCACGCGTCATTTCGCGTTTACCCGTTGCACCAGGTAATTTTTCAACAACAAAACCTGCGGATTTGAGCGTGCGTCGGAAACTCCCTTTTGCACAATACGTCACTAATATTCCACCAGAGTGGAGGCAGTCGTACATTTTTTGAAAAATTTTTTCAGTCCACAGCTCTGGTTGAGTTGTTGGTGCGAAGGCATCGTAATAAATGAGGTCAAATTTTTCTTTCAGTTCAACATATTCAATTTTAGAGATAGTTTTTGAAAATGAAAAATTTTGGGTAATCTGAGAATAATTAGGGGAGGTATTTTGCCTGTGGAGTTGGCGAAATAATTCTTCGGAAGAGTTTAAAACTTCTGGATAGTTTAGTGCGTTAAAAATTTTTTCTTCAATCGGGAAGGCTTCGATAGCGCAATACTGAATTTTTAAATTCTTTTTTTTAGCTTCAATGATTGTTAAAAAAGCATTTAAACCAGTTCCGAAACCAATCTCCAAAATTTTAATCCCCCTTTTGTTTTGTGCCAACAGATAATTTAAACCTGCTTCAATGTAAACATGACGCGATTCGTCAACAGCACCGTTGGTGGAGTGATAATTTTCTTTAAAATCCGCGGAAGCTAACGAGTGTGAACCATCAGCAGTGATTATAACTGAATTCACTCAATGAACTTTAGCGTTTTCAATCAATTCCGTAAAAGAAATGTCTAAATGAGAGGCATCGTAAACACATTCACTGTTATGGATAAGTAAAATTTGGGGCGATTCGTGATGCACACAAAATTTTTCTGATACTGCGTTAGAAACGGAACGATGTTTTAACAAATCAACCAAATACGGTTTAGCATTTGTCAGGCTTTCGTTCCAATCGCGTTCAAATCTCGATTTTGCCATGGCAGAAATAGAGCAACTTGTAGAATGCTTAAAAATTAAGAAATTATTTTCTTTCTCACTTATGGCAGCAAGTTGTTCAGGTGTAGTAATGGCATTCCAATCAATCATTTTGGTGAAAGGTTAACGTAGTTTAATAATAGTAAATCTTACTTTTGAGCGGAAACTTGTGTTTTATATGGGCAACCGTAACCGCGAGTACAAGCGCTCATAGCCATTGAGCAAGTTATGGCAATTAAAAATGCAACAACTAAAAAACGATAAAACTTATTCATTAGTGAAATTCAATTTTTTTACAAATATACAAGAGATTATAAAATTAAATGTTAAACGGAATTTAGTTTAGAATATTTTAAACAAAAAACGATTAAACACATTTATTTTAATTATCAAGAACTTAAAAATTTAATTTTAATTTCAACCTCACTAACTTGCAGCTTAAAAATTTTCATTATGAAACAAGTTCTCTTTTTATTTTCGATTTTTTTTGTTTGTATGCTTGCTAATACAGCGTGTTCCGCACAAAAAACCGCCACTGCTGTTGTTAATCCTGACATTTGGGTGCGTAAAAATTTTAAACTCGAGGTTGTTCAATCCGATTTAAAAAATCCACGCTTTATGTTGTTAAACGATGCAGGCACATTGTTCGTTTCGTTCCCAGAAAAAGGTGAAATTAAAGCACTGCGCGATGCTGACGGTGATGGTTATTACGAAACTGTTGTAAATTTTATCAGTGGTCATAAAAAAGTTCACGCCATGCAATGGGTGGATGGTTGGTTATGGTATGCAGAGACGGGTGCTATATTTAAATCGCGCGATACCAATAATGATGGCGTAGCAGATGAAACTATCACCGTAATTGCCGATGGCAAATTGCCGAAAGAAGGTGGACACTGGTGGAGATCTTTGTTGATTTCAAATAACAGAATTTATACCTCAATTGGTTGTAGTGGAAACATTGACGATGACACAGAAACAGAACGTCTAAAAATTTGGTCTTTCGCGTTGGACGGTTCAGATAAAAAATTATTTTGTGGCGGCTTGCGCAACACCGAAAAATTGGTTGTTCGTCCTGGCACGTCTGAAATTTGGGGAATGGATCACGGTAGCGATTGGTTCGGTGGTGTGATGGAAAAAAAATTGAGCGATGGCTTGCAACCAATTACGGATAATAATCCTCCTTGCGAAATGAATAAATATGTGGAAGGTGGTTATTATGGACATCCTTACATTACGGGTAACAAATTGCCACGCTATGAATATATGGATAGACCCGACATTGTAAAACTCGCTGCCAAAACTATTATTCCCGAGTGGAGCACGGGCGCGCATTGGGCGCCTAATGCAATGTGTTTTTATACAGGCAATAAATTTCCATCAACGTATCTGAACGATGCAATTGTTGCGTATCACGGTTCATGGAATAGAAGTGAGAAAGGCGGCTATCAAATTTCGCACGTTATGTTTGAAGATGGCAAACCTTATGGTGAACAAGCACTCGTAAAATTTTTAGATAAATCTTCCGATTTACTTGGCAGACCTGTTGATGTCGTAAACGATAATAAAGGCGGAATTTTAATCAGTGATGATTGGGGTGGAAAAATTTATCGGTTAACTTATAAGGAATAAGTAAAAGGTAAAGAGTAAAAGGTAAAAGGCAATAAATAATGTTTAATGGTTAATGGTTAATTATGCATGGAATTAACCATTAAACATTAACCATTATTTATTGCCTTGAGTGAGTCGTGGCATGAAATTAGGTGGTAGAATAATAATGGTTAATGGTTAATTTAATAATGGTTAATTGCCGTTACCTTGAGTGAGGGTTTTCTTATTACCTATTCCTAATTCTTTTACCAAACTATATCATGAGAAAATCAAGACAACTAAATTGCTTTTTGTCCTTTGCCCTTTGCCCTTTAGTTTTTGCCTTTTGCGTTCCAAGTCTTTCTTCCCAAAATATTACCGTATCGTTTAAAGATGCATCTTCTGCACCGCACAATTTAATTGTCTGCGGTAACATGACTAC
>ENA-OBIO01001095-OBIO01001095.1-metagenomes-genome-assembly--contig:-NODE-1095-length-11634-cov-6.89757_pt1 | contig 11634 bp, 15 predicted proteins | sample MGYA00153383_OBIO01 | MGnify analysis MGYA00153383 | reverse complement strand
GTGTACTTCGCAGCGCTGCATCAGCCTTCGGCCGAAGCAGCCTGACCCCGCAGGGTCCACTTATAAATCTCGGGAATCTGTTCAGATCAACGGGGCCAGCTCTGTCGTGCGTATCAGGCTTGGCCGTCGCTTCGCCAGGATCAGGATGCCACCCTTGCGCATCTCTTGCATGGGTGGCGCCGCCTTTCACTTAACCCGCTGGCCATAGCTGATAGCGTAGGCACCGGGACGCGCCAACAACACCGGGTCCGCCGAGGGTTCGATGCCGTCTTGCAGCAGCAGCGGGTTGAATAGCAGCATCTTTTGCGTGCTGAACTGTTCGGGCGACATCGCGGTCATGCTCAGCGTGCCGAGCTCGATCAGTTCGCGGTCAGCGGGCCAGGCGATGCTGCCGTCGTTGACCGGGTCGTTCGCCTTGGCGATCTGTGCCACCAGCCGGAACTTCACGGCACCCTTGCCGATGCGCTGCGGCAGTTCGTCCATCAGGTAGTTCGGCGCTGCCGCAGACGCTTCTGCGCCACTGAGTGACTTCTGGCCCGCCACCGGCAAGATCTGATAGCGCGCGTACCGGCTCACACCTTGGGAGTTGGTGAACTTAAATGCGTTTATCCCAAAGTACGCCAGCGTGCCGAAGCTCACCGGCGCCGGCCGCGGCGTCGCGAGCCATTTGGCTGCAACAGGGTGACTGCCGAGAAACTGCTCGATGGGCGATGGTTTTGCGGCACCCGGCCCGCTCGCAGCCACGGCCTGCAGCAACCCGAGGAACTCTTCTGGCGTCGCCACCGGAAAGGTGTCGGCCGAGATGCTCACGATGTCGGTGTTGTCACCGCCAGGCAACTGGAAGCGGATCGCCATGCCGTGCGGGCTGGCGTTGGGATCGGCGTCGGGCAGGGTCGGCACACCGGTGGGATCTGAAAGTCGGATCAGCACCGGAACTGCCTTGGCGAAGTGCGGCGCCTTGCTAAGTCCGGGCGCGGTGGGCGCGGGTGTGAATTCGCCGGTCACGAGGATGCCCTTGGCGTGGTTGGCACGGTAACCCGCATGCGGACCGCCAGACAGCGTATTGAGCGTGTCCACGATCGCAACGGGAAAGGGTTTTTGCGCGACGAGGGCAGGGTCGGCGGCCCGGGCGGCCGCCATGCTGCAAGCGATGGCAATGGCCGGCAGAGCAAAACGAGACGCGGTGTAGAGCGAGCCGGAACGAACGAATTGGCAGACGGCAATCATGGCATCGGGTGAGTGGTTGGAGTTGCCAGTAGTGTGCGGGTGGGATGAGTGCCTGACAACGGTGTTTATGCTAATGCTCGCGATTTAATCGTGTGCGCTATATCTTCACCGAAGCGATACAGGTGCCGTTTGATCGCCGCAACTCAGACGCCCGCGACAAGTCGTTCACACATAGCTAGAACTTTGATCGCACGATATAAAATGCGGGTGGATGAGAACGCTCCGACCATCGTCAGTCTCTAGCGCGGCCCGCCCGCACGAGCTAGATCAGCAACTGTGCTTCGCGCTCTACTCGACGATGCTCGGCATGAACAAGGTCTACAGAGCCTTGCTCAAGGGCTTAGGCTTGACCTACCCGCAGTACCTCGTAATGCTGGTGCTTTGGCAGCACGGCGATCAAACAGTTTCCAACATTGGGACGCGGCTGTTTCTCGAGTCCCCCACCCTCACCCCGCTGCTGAAGCGCCTCGAACTTGCGGGCTTCGTCGCGCGGGACCGGTCAGTCACCGACGAGCGCCAGGTCATCGTCTCACTGACCGTCGCGGGCAAGCGCCTGCGTCAACGCGCCTCGGCAATTCCCGGTTGCGTCGCCGCTGCGATGGAGTGTTCTCCCGATGAAATCGATGCGCTGCGGTCACAGCTCACGAAGATGAGGTCGAAGCTCTACAAGAACGCGGTCTGAGCCTCAATGACGCGATCACCGATGGTCGCCGCTTTTGCACACTATTGAACAACACAGCTTAATGTGCCGGCTACCCGCAGCGGTCGCGGTCCAGAACGCGACAGTCCCGCGATCAAAATTTCCTTAGGGGCCGACATGATTCGTATCAAGGTCTGCGCCATCTCCTGCTCTTGCCGGCTGCTGGAGCCACGCTGGCCGCCGGAAGCCCTGGCGTCGAGCCGATCACTCAAGGCATTCTTGAAGCGCTGGCCAAGGGCGGCGGCAAGCCGCTCGAAACTCTTTCACCAGCTGACGCGCGCGCTGTGCTGAACGGCGCGCAAATCGGCGGCAAGCTGTCACCGGCCGACGTGAGCGACAAGATGATCACCGTGGACGGCGACTTGATCAAGCTCACACGCGTACAACCGGTCGGCGCCAAGGGCGTGCTGCCTGCGTTTATGTTCTTTCATGGCGGCGGCTGGATCCTCGGTGACTTCTTGACCCATCAGCTGTTCGTGCGCGACCTGGAGGCCGACTCTGACGCCCCAGCCGTGGTTGTGAACTACACGCCGTCACCCGGAACGCGTTACCCGGTAGTGATCAACGAGGCATACGCTGCCACCCAGTAGGTGGTCCAGAACGGCGCGCAGATCAACGTCGACGGCAGGCTCCTCGCGGTCGCCGGCAACAGCGTCGGCGGCAATATGGCGGCGGCGGTGTCACTGATGGCTAAAGCCAAGGGCGCTCGCGCACCTCGCGAACAATTGCTCTTTTGGCCGGTTGCCACCGCCAACTTCGAGACCGCTTCTTAGGACGAATTGGAGCTGTATTTGTCTTCCTACAGCGGTGTCGATGTGACCCTTCGCGCGGCCGGGTTCTGCTTTCCACCCCCGGACGGGCGCGCACCTAACAAACCATCCGCCACGGAAGTGCGTTCACAACGCCGCTGCTGGAGGACGAGTGATTCAACGGCAGGGATTGCTTCGGCGCCCGGACTTGACCTCGACCACCTTGACCCAGCGCCGCGCACCGGCAGTCGCGCGTCAAGAAGCACAGCTTCACGAATGGCCGCTTCCCGGAGAAGGACTTGATTACGTCGATGACGGCTTTGGGTCGCTATGCAAAGCTTTCCATAGCAACCCATTGGAGCCCGTGGAGGTTTTCTGAGCGAACGACAGGTCCAATTTGGAACCCGACCGTCGCCGAAGCCGTTGAGCAAATTTGAGTTGGCGACAGCAGTCGTTGGCGTGTGCCGACCAACGACCGCGACAATTTCGCGGCCGAACGTCTGTATCCGAAAGGCCCGAACTGTTGGGGTCACGCGTTGATTGAGCCAGGCGCCGGTGGACGCGCTTGAATACCTCGGGCGTCGTTCCGCCTGCTGGCCTTAGCACTTTCAGCCGCGAGGCTTACGGGGCCGCACCTACCAGATCACCGATTACGACGACGGGGCTCTTGTTGCTGAAGTTGGGTACATCACCGAACACCGGACCGGACTCCGCCGCCACCGCAGCCCTGAACTGATCAGCGGTATCGAATTCCAGGTTCGCAATGATGCTGTAGGCCGGCTTACCGCCGAATGGCGTCCCCACGGCTTTCAGCACGCGCCACCCTTTGATGCCAAAGGGCTTGAACTTTGCATCGACCAGTGGCATGTGCTTGGTCATGTAGTAGTCGAGATCGAACGTCGCATCGTCGACATTCTCGTAAAGCACGGTGATCGTAGTCGCCATCATTTCCTCCGATAAAGCCACATATGAGCAAAAAATGTGCCACGTGGCAACGAGCCCGCAAGTGTCCTCATTGCCAGGCCACTTGCGCGGTGCTCGGTCGAGAACGACACGTCGCCGAGTTCGGCTGCCAGCTTGCGGCTGCTCCAGTGCGTCGAGCCGTCGCGGGGGGTGTGCTTGAGCGTTCGGTTCAGAACCCGAGCATCGAGCTTGGCCACAGGCGTCCTGGGCGCGCGACCCGGATGCAAAGACACCAACCCGGCCAGCCCCTGCGTCTCGAACGCCCGCGTCCACTTCGAGACGAACTCGTCGTTGCAGGCGAGCTTGCTGCGAATGTCGACCCGGCGTTCTCCGTCGCTCCAAAGCAAAACGCACCGCGCACGGCGCGCCAGGGCGGCATTGCCGTGACGCCTGCGCATCACGGCATCCAATTCAGCGCGCTGCTCGATCGTCAACATGGTTCTTTGTATGCCTCGATCTCTGGGAGCAATGCATCGGGATTCAATGATTCAGTGGACTAGCACTGCCAGTGCACAGTGCGCGTCGAAGAGTGGGCCTGTCTGCTCGTTGGCGTACTGAGAGGCAATCCCTGTTCGCAGGTTCGAGCACTTCGTTCGGTTATCGATGAGGGCCCTAGCGGCGCTTGAAGCAAATACGCGTCGGGTCGCTCGACGCGCGCGCGTGGCGTCGCCACTCGGCTTTCACCCGTCCGCGTCTTGCGAACGCCTCGCCCCTTGGGCGGCGAGGAGCAGAGAGCCGGGCCTCAATCGATTCGTGGCAGGGCGGACCTCGGCGACTGGCGCGCGTGCTGCGTCGGCGAGCTGTTGGAACTTCTCTGTGTAAGCCCTGGAAAACTCCCGGTTGGGCGTGGTGAATGATTGAAGTGTCTCTACGAGGCAGTCGCTTGGCGGGTGCGCGCCACTGCGCGGTATCCCCATGCGCAGCTCAGAGCGACGCCAAGTGTTGCCACTCCCAGCCCCGCGTTCAGTTGACCCTCCAGCGAGTAGGCATTGCACAGACGGCGGTCCGTCGTGGCCAGATACACGTCCGTTGTGGCGAGCATCGAGACGGCGTAGACCACGAAAAAATGTTGTACGACGGCAGGCGACCGGTCGACCGAATGCCTGAGCATCGCTCCACAAACGAGCAGGGACACCATTTTGAGCAGATCTACTGAGGGCAGGACCACGGCGCGGTCGATCGACACGGGGAGCATCCAATAGGCAAAGATGACTTGGCTCGCGATAAAGCCTGCCAACTCGAAGCAGTTCCACGCGTCGAGGTGTTGCAGACGTCGGCCTTGCGTCGCCGCACCCATCAACAGCCAACCGCCCAACAGCAACATCGGCATTTGCACAACCATGTGCCAGCTCATGCTTTGCTCGATCAGGCTGCGCGCGGGCGGGACGGACAAGGCACACGCAAGCACGCCCACGATGAGCCCGGCGGCTGCACCCGTTGAGAAGTTGCGAGAACCGTTCACCGAGCGGCAGCCACGGCCACATCGAGGGGCCGGTCAATGTCGTCGAAGTCGACGATGCAGATCAGTATTCCGTGCGCGTCAACGATTTGCAGCGAGGCGTTGTGTTCGAACTCGCCAAGGGGCCGAGCGATCACCATGTCCCCGAACGCGTCGAGCAGCTGCCGACGATCTTGTGGAGACGCAAGCGTGACGACGCGCCAGGTCGCAGGGTCGGCGCGCATTCGGCCTGCGTAGTCGCGCAACGCAGCAGCGTCGTCGTTCTCCGGATCGAAGCTGATTGACAGCAAGCCGACTCGTTGCTCAAGACCACGATCGACGATCTGCTGTTGCAGGCGGCCTTCGCTGGGATTTAGCACGAACGGAAGTTGCGACTGCGCATATCGAGGTTCGGCATGTACGACTTTGCCGCGCCAGGCCTGGCTGAACATTCGCCACGCCGTCTAAGCCAGCACGATGGAGAAGGCCACCATCAGCGGCTGATTGGGTATCAGCGTGGCGAGGCGTACACCCAGCGGGGCCAGCAGCAAGCCGGTGATGCCGATCAGCGCTGCCGCGCGATAGCGGACCAGACCTTCGCGCAGCCCCAGGACCGCGCCGAACGCCGAAGCGGCCCCCACCGCGATCAACCCGACGGGCGCGGCCTGCATGATCGTGAGGTGCAAGCCGAAGACCAGCAAAGGCACCGCGAGAATGCCGCCGCCCGCACCGGCGAGCGCCAGGATCAATCCGACCACCGTGCCGAGTGTCAGCGCGGCGAGACCGAGAAGGCTGACTTCCATCCGGATCCTGCGTTCAGGTGGTCATCTCGGGCTGCGCCAGCCACTCGCGGCCTTTGAGCATGACTTGCCAGTACAAGGGCGGCAGGATGCGCTCCTTGAGATACCAGGCCAGCCGGGAGGGGCGCGTGCCGTCGATCAGCCACTTCGGGAAGCTCGGTGCGAGCTTCCCGCCATAACCGAACTCGGCCAACACGATCTTGCCGCGCTCGACCGTCAGCGGGCAAGAGCCGTAACCGTCGTAGACCGCCAAACCACCGGCCTCACCCTTCGCCGCGCCCCGCAACACGAGCAGGTTGTGGGCGACAACAGGCGCCTGCTTGCGGGCTGCTGCCGCAGTCTTGGCGTTCGAGGTGTTGCCTGCATCGCCGAGCGCAAAGATGTTCGCGAAAGTCTTGTGGCGCAACGTGCCCGGATCCACGTCGACCCAGCCGGCGGCATCGGCCAGCGGGCTCACGCGGACGAAGTCGGGTGCCTTCTGCGGTGGCACCACGTGGAGCATGTCGAAGTCGCGCGTGATGAGTTCGTTCGTTCCGTCGCCATTCGCCCTGCTGAAGGTCGCCTTCTTCGCCGGCCCGTCGACCGAGACCAGGGTCTGACCGAAGTTGAGGCCGATGCCATAGGATTTGACGTATTCCATCAGCGCGGGCACATAGTCGGCAACACCGAACAACACCGCGCCCGCATTGCAGAACTGAATGTCCACCGCCTTGAGCACGCCAGTTCGGCGCCAGTGGTCGGCCGACAGATACATCGCCTTTTGTGGCGCGCCGGCGCATTTGATGGGCATCGGCGGCTGCGTGAAGATCGCGTTGCCTCGGCGCAGCTGCTGGACCAGCTGCCAGGTGTACGGAGCCAGGTCGTAGCGGTAGTTGGACGTGACGCCATTGCGGCCAAGCGTCTCGGGCAGGCCTTCAATGCCGTGCCAGTCAAGTTTGAGCCCGGGGCAGACGACGAGCTGCTGGTACTTTACGACGCGACAGCCATCGAGAATGACTGCATCGCGCTCCGGCTCAAACGCAGCCACGGCGGACTTGATCCAGTGCACGCCGCGTGGCAACACCGATGCCATCGTGCGTGCCGTCGTGGCGGCGTCGAACACACCGGCACCCACCATCGTCCAGCCCGGCTGGTAGTAGTGGATGTCGGCCGGGTCGATGATCGCGATGTCGAGGTCGGGGCTGCGCGCAAGCAGACTGGATGCGACGGCAATGCCAGCCGCACCGCCCCCGATGATCACCACGTCATGCGTCGCATCCGCCACCTCCACAGGCGTCTTGCCGCCATTGACGATGCGGCGCATCACGCCCTTCAGGTCGAAGCCGGCCTTCGAAGACCGCTCGATGATCTGTGGCAGAGGCATCTGCCCCGCCCGTGACAGGGCCCACATCGTGGTTGAGCGCATGCCGGTGCGGCAGAAGGCCAGGACCGGCTTCGGCAGCTCGGCCATCAGCGCGCCGAACGCCGCGCCCTGCTCGTCGGTGACCTTGCCGAATTCGGCCGGCAGATAGCGAATCTGCAAGCCCAGCCCTGTGGCCGCGCGTTCGATCTCGCTGAAAACGGGCTGGTCGGATCCTTCGCCATCAGGCCGGTTGCAGACGACCGATCGGAATCCGGCCGACGCGACCGCCGGCATGTCGGCGCTGAAGATCTGCGGCGCTACCGAGAGTTCGGCGGTGAGGGTCTTGATGTCCATGGGTTTGTCTCCTGGATCTGGGGGCCGAGGGCGCGGTCTATACCGCGTTCAACGGAATCTTGATGTAGCGCGTGCCATTGGCTTCGGGCTCAGGCAACTGACCCGCACGCATGTTCACTTGCACCGAAGGCAGGATCAGCGTGGGCATGCCCAGCGTGACATCGCGGGCGTTGCGCATGGCGACGAACTCTTCCTCGCTGATGCCGTTGCGCACGTGCACGTTCTTTTCGCGTTCTTCGGCCACGGTGCTGACGAATTGCACATCGCGACCACCGGGTTGGTAGTCGTGACACATATAAAGCCTGGTCGCGGGTGGCAGGCTCAGCACCTTGTTGATCGAGCGATACAGGGTGCGTGCGTCGCCACCCGGAAAGTCGCAGCGTGCTGTGCCGTAGTCGGGCATGAACAGCGTGTCACCCACAAAGGCGGCACTGTCGGCTGCAGCAGCCTTGTCATCGCTGACCACGTAGGTCATGCACGCCGGCGTGTGGCCAGGCGTGTGAATGGCGATGGCCTTCAGGCTGCCGATCTCGAACGCCTCGCCGTCGGCGAAGAGCTGATCGAATTGGCGCCCATCGTCGGCGAAGTCGCTGCCGGCGTTGAACAGGCTGCCGAACGCCTTCTGCACGGTGGTGATGTGTTGCCCGATGCCCAACTTTCCGCCCAGGGCCTGTTTCAGATAGGGGGCGGCCGACAGGTGATCGGCGTGGACATGGGTTTCGAGAATCCACTGCACCTTCGCGCCGAGTTCTCGCACGCGCTCGATCAAGCGGTCGGCGCTGCCGTGCGACGTTCGGCCGGACTTTGGGTCGTAGTCGAGCACACTGTCGATCAACGCACAGACCTGAGTCTTCCTGTCGAAGACGATGTAGCTGACAGTCCAAGTGGCGGGATCGAAGAAGCCTTCGACCTGCAAGTTGTTGCGCGTGTTCATCATGGCCTTCGCGGTTCTTCATCGGACGGGCGCATTGCGCCAGGCAACATCGGTCGGTCGGCTTGCGGCTCAGCGTCGATGGATCCGGCAGGTGTTGATGCGGAGCAGCGAGTACAGCGGGCACACGCCGGCGGCGCCGGTGAGCAGCGGCACGATGCCGATGTAGCCCCAAAAGCCCACGGTGTGGGTCGCGGCCAGGTCGATCAACAGCAGGCCAGCGCCAACGCGTAGTCCACGATCGAGGGTGCCTTCGTTCTTTTGCATGGTGAGTCTCCTTGTATCTCGAATGCCGTGGTGACCCCGTTCGGGTCGGCATATCAGCATCTATATCAAGAGCCGTGCCACCGATCTCGCGGCCGAATTGAGGAGTGCAAGCCGTTGATTAGCTTGACGTTTGCTTCAATCCGCAGATGACGGTCCGGACCGGGCCTGTCACGCGGCGGGTTGTGTGGCAGAAAAATGTGGCAGTCCGCCACTGCGAAGTGGCAGTTGTGGCAGCGGGGCGCACAATGGAGACGACATGCCAGAACGCGAGGGTCCCACCGGATGACGAATGCCCACGATCACGTCCGTCAGACAGCAGCTCGCTACAACGCTCCGGCTGAAGCGGTGACCGAGCCTCACGCCTTGCGGTCGGTCCCGCAGGTGCAGGCGCTGATCTCGTTTCTCGAGCACGATGCACAACCGATGATCGTGCTCGACCCCGACTACAACATCCTTGCCGCCAACACCGCTTATCAGCGCCAGTTCGGAACCGCGGGCGAGCCCTACATCGGCCACAAGTGCTTCCGGGTTTCGCATCACTACGACGTTCCCTGCGACCAGGCGGGCGAGCATTGCCCGATGAAGAGGGCGTTCGAGCTCAAGGGGCCGGACCGCGTGCTGCACATCCATCACACCCCGCGGGGGCCGGAACATGTCGACGTTGAACTGCGACCGATCCTCGATGCCAGCCGTGCGGTGGTGGCCTATGTCGAGCGCCTGGTCACCGTTCGCCATGCATCCGCCCGGCCCAGTGCCGAGGGGCTGGTCGGTCGCGCACCGGCCTTCAACGCCGCACTTTCATCGGTACAGCGGGTTGCACCGTCCATGCTGCCCGTGCTGTTGCTCGGTGAGTCGGGCACTGGCAAGGAATTGTTTGCGCGTGCAGTGCACGAGGCCAGCGAGCGGGCCAGCGGCCCCTTCGTGGTCGTGGACTGCTCGGGCCTCACCGAGACGCTGTTCGAGAGCGAACTCTTCGGCTACGAGAAGGGCGCCTTCACGGGTGCCAATGCGCGCAAGAAGGGTCTCGTCGAAACGGCGGACGGCGGCACGCTTTTCCTGGACGAGATGGGCGATGTGCCGCTGGCGATGCAAGTGAAACTGCTGCGGCTGATCGAGTCGGGCACCTTCCGCCGCGTCGGCAGCATCGAGACCCAACAGGCCAACTTCAGGCTGGTGGCGGCCACCCACAAGCCCTTGCAACAGATGGTGGCCGATGGCCGCTTCCGTCAGGACCTGTACTACCGCATCAGCGCGTTCCCGATCCACCTTCCGCCGCTGCGCGAGCGGGTCGCGGACATCCCGATGCTGGTTGATTCCTTCCTGCAACGCGGCGGCAACGCCAAGCACCACCTGGCGGTCGCGCCCGATGCCATGGCGCGACTTCAGGCGTACGACTGGCCAGGCAATATTCGCGAACTGCGCAATGTGCTCGACCGGGCTCGACTGTTCGCCGACGATGGCATCGTTCGCGCTGAGCACCTGCCGGAGTCGGTCGGACGCGCCGAAGTGCGACCGATGGCCGCTTTGCCGCCTCCGCCCCTCGCGCCGTCTCGCGCCGCGGCAGACGAGTTTGAACTCAGGCAGTTGGTGCAAGACGGCGGGCTCACCCGGCGCGAACTGGCTGAAAAACTGGGCCTGAGCGAGCGAACAATGTATCGCCGCTTGAAAGCGCTGGGCCTGGCCTGAACGAGGAGCTCCGCTCAGGTTCGCGCGACCACGTTGGTTTCGAACTGGCGACGCAGGTTCGGCTGTTGCGCCGAGGTGGATGACCCGAACGGGACGCCGACGGGATCACTCGTCGTATGCACGGTACGCGGCCCGTCGCGGTGCAGTTCGGCTTGGTGGGGGACGGCGGGCGCGAGCATCACATCGGGCCGTGGACACCCGCCCGTGGCGCCCCGGGCAATTTCACCGGCGTCTCAGACGACAGCTTGGTCGTGCCGCCAAGCTTGGAATCGCAGGGTCAGCCAAGCGCCGCCCACAAGACCTGCCACCGCAAGGCAGGCGCCTGCAGACTGGTGCGACAGGCTGCTGATGCCCTGGCCGATCGAACATCTCATGGCGGTCACGCCGCCGAATCCCATCAGCAAGCCACCCAGCAGGTGGTTGGACATGTCCTCGGTGCTGCGGAAGGATTCGACGTGGAACTCCTTGCGCAGCAGCGCCGATACAACGCTGCCAAGCAGGACACCCAGGGTCACCATGACGCCGAAACTGACCGTGTTGTTTCGGTCCGACCAGCGTGTCAGCAGGTCTAGGCTGTGCGCAACAGGCGCTGCGAACGTCGTTGCCCGTCTCTCGTGAGTGGCTGCTCTGATGCTCCGTATTGTTCATGGGGCTCGTCGTTGGCGTGCGCGTGCGGCGAGCAAAGCGCAACTGGCCGAGATGGGCAAATAAACGCATTCCTGCTTGACCGACTGCGTGGCCTGGCCACCGTGCATGCGCTCGGCGCGGTGGACGCCACGGCCGCTCGGGTCTTCGATGCGGCGCAATCGTTGCGCGTGCGAACCATGGCGGTGCTGCGCATCGCGTTCCTGTTTGACGGCCGTGCTGGAGCTGTTCTCGGCGCTCGGAGTCGCGATGGTTGCCGTCCATGTCGGATTCCACTCGCTGGGCACGATCGGGTTCGGTTCCTGGGGCCGGCAGCTGAGCTTCGGCGAGGGCTTGTTTATCTCTGTTGCTCGCCTGCGTTTTTCGAGCCGCTGCGGGACGTTTTGGCAGTGTGGCAAGACCGGGCGGCAGGCGTGCAGAGCTGGATTCGATCGCCCGGCTGGCCCGCGGCAGCGCCGCCGACTCGCTGACTGCGACTCAGCTGTGGACCGGCAACGCGTTCAGCGGAATGCGAAGGTAAGAAACGCCGTTC
>ENA-OBIO01001090-OBIO01001090.1-metagenomes-genome-assembly--contig:-NODE-1090-length-11657-cov-2.34235_pt1 | contig 11657 bp, 10 predicted proteins | sample MGYA00153383_OBIO01 | MGnify analysis MGYA00153383 | reverse complement strand
TTTGTAATTCTGAAGATTTGTAAATCGCTTATTGTTTATAACAAATTTTAAAGAGGCAGCCAACACGCACCACTTATAACTCATAACTTATAACTCATAACTCTTTACATGTCTCTTCCTTTTTTTTATTCGGATGAAATAAAAATTTCTTCTACAACTTTTTTTTTAAATGAAGAGACCTCTAAACACGTTGTACAGGTATTGCGTATGCTTGTTGGCGAACAATTAAATTTAACAGATGGTAAGGGTAATTTATTTACAGCTTCTATTTTAGACAATAACAGAAAAAAATGCAGCCTTAAAATTATAAGTTGCGTTGCACAACCACTAGCTGCAAAAAGTATTAGTATTGCTATTTCGCTGGTTAAAAATAATACAAGATTCGAATGGTTTTTGGAAAAAGCAATCGAAATTGGCGTAAATGAAATTATACCGTTGCTATGTACCCGTACCGAAAAACAAAATTTTAAAAGTGAGCGAATGAAAAATATTGTTGTTAGTGCTATGCTGCAATCTCAACAAAGTTGGTTGCCTGTTTTACGCGAACCTGTAAAATTTAATGATGTACTTTTAAGTACAAGCCAACAAAAATTTATAGCGCATTGCGAAGATGATTTTAAAGAGCCGCTATCGGATAAATTAAATACAAAGCTTACAGAAAGCATTATCCTTATTGGACCCGAAGGTGATTTTACCAAAGAAGAAATTTCAGCCGCTCTACAAAATAATTTTATACCGGTTGCCTTAGGTAATACCAGGTTAAGAACAGAAACTGCCGGTGTAGTTGCAGCAACCCTGCTTTGCATTTAATTTACATCCCTTTTTTTTATTTAAGAAGCCTGATCAGAATTATTTCGCTCCTCAAATTGAGGTTCATTAAATTGAACGATTCGTTTTTTCTTTTGCCTTTTCATCATACTGATATTTAATACCTCAACTAAAAATGAAAATGCCATCCCGAAATAAATATAATTTTTTAAGTGAAGTTCTTCTGCTTTGTCAGCATCCCAACCTTCAATAACCAGTGATAAACCAATCATAACTAAAAACGATAAAGCCAGCATTTTTAACGAAGGATGTTTGTGAATAAAAGCTGATATAACCGGACTAAAACGAAACATTACAAACATCGCGATTACCACTGCAAAAATCATAATTTCAACATGGCTAGCTGTGCCGCCTGCTGTGATGATGCTGTCAAAAGAAAAAACCATATCTACCAAAATTATTTGAATAATAGCTTTACCCAGCGTAAGTTTAGGCTTATTGCTGTTTTGGTAAGCATCTTCTTCACCTTCTAATTTTTGGTGTATTTCGCCTACAGTTTTATAAATTAAAAATAAACCGCCGGCAAGCATTACCAAACTTGCCAAATCAAAATCTTTATTAAACGGTGAAATTACAGGCCTGCCTTTTTGCTTTAATAACCAGCCTAAGCCAAGTAATAAAATACTGCGTACAAATATGCCCGTTAGTATCCACACCCTGCGGGCAGTTTTTTCATTTTCTTTAGGTAAACGATTAATAATAATGCTTACAAAAATTACATTATCAATACCCAGTACAATTTCTAAAATAACCAATACCAATAAACTAATGATACTTTCTGATGTAAATAAATAATTCATTGATATTTAATTTAGTATTAAAACTTTTGTTTCGTTATGCTTAACTTATGGCTTAAACGGATATAATAACGATGATGTAAAATAAATAATTAAAAAAGTTTTTAACCTAACGGATAAATCAATTTTTTTATAATTCTTTACAAATATTTTTTACTATTGCAGGTCCCTCGTAAACAAAACCTGTCCAAACCTGCAACAGCGAGGCTCCTGCATTTATTTTTTCTTTTGCATCATTACCGGTAAAAATACCTCCGCTTGCAATAATAGGTATTTTACCATTGGTATTTTTATACAGGTAGCTAATTAAGTCTGTGCTCTTTTTATGCAAAGGCAAACCACTTAAACCACCCGCACCAATGCTGGTTAAATCTTTTTCAGCTGTTTTAAGCATAGACCTGTCAATAGTTGTATTTGCTGCAACCAGACCATCTAATTTTATTTCAAGCGCCAACTCAATTACATCATCTACCTGTTCGATGGTAAGATCAGGTGCAATTTTTAAAAAAATGGGTAATGGCTTTTCAGATAATTTATTTATTCTTTGCAAATTTTGTAAAATTTTAGAAAGGGAATCTTTTTCCTGTAATTCGCGCAAGCCGGGGGTATTCGGACTACTTACATTCACTACAAAATAGTCTACATGATTTTGCAGGGCGGTAAAACAAATTTCATAATCTTTCCAGGCATTTTCATTTGGCGTTACTTTATTTTTTCCAATATTGCCACCAATAATTAATTTAGGTCTGCCAGTTTTTGCAGCCTTTATATTCCATAGTTTTAGTCTTTCTGCAACTACCTGCACTCCATCATTATTAAAACCCATTCTGTTAATCAGTGCTTTGTCTTTTGGCAATCTGAATAGTCTTAATTTATCATTGCCGGCCTGTGGTATGGGGGTTACCGTTCCTATTTCGATAAATCCAAAACCTAAAGCTTCCAATTCGTTTAAGTATTTGGCGTTTTTATCAAAACCTGCACCTAAACCAACCCGGTTTTTAAATTTAATGTTAAGCAGTTTAAACTCGCCCGAGGCATGTTGAGGTGTAAACATTTTGCTGATCAAAGGTTTTACAAGGGGTATTTTGCAAAATAATTTTAATGCATTCATCGAAAAATAATGCACTTTTTCAGCATCAAATAAAAATAAAAACGAGCGTAGTAGTGTATACATATTCTGTAAAATTAAGGCAGGTATTTCAGTTTTTTGTTTTCGTTCATAAATTATAACTTTGTTATATTAAGTTGCATAAACAACTATTTTTATTTTAATGGTTTTTTAAGCATTTATCGGTACATCTAAAAAATTAATTTAATGCAGGAAGCTTATATAATTGCAGGTTTTAGAACCGCCATTGCCAAAAGCAAAAAAGGTGGCTTCAGGTTTACAAGACCTGATGATTTGGCCATAGATGTTATAAAAGGATTGCTGGCAAGTGTACCTCAATTGGATGTAAAAAGAGTGGATGATGTAATTGTAGGTAACGCTGTACCGGAGGCGGAACAAGGTTTACAGGTTGGAAGAATGATTTCTGCAAAGGCTGTAGGTATACATGCTCCCGGAATTACCATTAACAGATATTGCGCAAGCGGATTGGAAAGTATTGCCATGGCAACTGCAAAAATAAGAAGCGGCATGGCTGAATGTATAATTGCCGGTGGGGTTGAAAGTATGTCGATGGTACCTACTGCGGGATGGAAAACATCTCCTTCATTTGCTATAGCATCCGATGAGCCGGATTTTTATTTAAATATGGGCCTTACTGCAGAAGCGGTTGCCAAAGAATATAATGTAAGCCGCCAAGACCAGGATTTATTTAGTTATAACAGTCATTTAAAAGCAGGTAATGCCATTAAAAGCGGTTTTTTTAAATCAGGAATTTTGCCCATAAATGTTAACCAGATTTATTTGGATGATAAAGGTAAAAAGCAACAAAAAAATTATGTGGTAGATACTGATGAGGGTGTGCGTGCGGATACTTCGTTAGATGGGCTTGCCAAGCTAAAACCAGCATTTGCTGCAGGTGGCTGTATAACTGCCGGTAATAGTTCGCAAACCAGTGATGGCGCTGCTTTTGTAATTGTGATGAGTGAGCGAATGGTTAATGAACTGGGCTTAAAACCTATTGCACGGTTGGTAAATTGTGCAAGTGCCGGAGTTCACCCACGTATAATGGGAATGGGGCCCGTAGAGGCTGTACCTAAAGTATTAAAACAAGCAGGAATGAGCTTGGCTGATATTGATCTTATTGAACTTAATGAAGCATTTGCATCTCAATCTTTAGCAGTAATCAGGGAATTACAATTAAATCCTGAAATTGTAAATATAAATGGGGGTGCAATCGCACTTGGGCATCCGCTTGGTTGCACCGGTAGTAAATTGACTATTCAACTGGTAAATGATTTAAAGAGACTGCAAAAAAAATACGGTATTGTAACTGCCTGCGTAGGTGGGGGGCAGGGTATTGCCGGTATTATTGAAAATATAGATTAATTGTTTAATACTTTTTTATTATACTAAAGTTCCTGCAAAAAACGGGGACTTTTTTTGTGTAGATCTTTTAGATTGTATTTTATTTTAATAAATAAAATTTATAAGAATAAAATACAATTCCGTTAAATTAAATAGCCAGGCTAAAATTTTGCCGGTAAGGAGATAAAACTTTGAAAATATTTTAATTCTATTAAATACGTTTATAAGATGATTTTAAATACTTTAACTTGATTAAAAAAATAGTTAAAAGCATTACTTAAAGCCATTACAAAAAATAACCAACAAAATATTTACTAACGTATTTTTTAAGTGAGTTGTAATTTATTCAACCGTTAAAGAAAAAGAAATCATCCTGCTATTAATTTTATCAATATTGCTTGAAAATTTTAAAAGCGGGTTTCTGCTGTGTAAGTTAGCCAGGCCCCAACTAACCTTAATTTCAGGAGTAAGAACAAAATAAGGAAAATAAAAGTGAAAACCTAAGCCCCCTTCAATTCCATAATCTAATTTATTAAGTTTAATAAGGTCATCGCCATTTTGTTTACCTGCATTTGCAGCTAGGTCATAGTCTATTTTAGCACCTGCAATTGTGTATACTCTAAAATTATCTATACGGTCGCTGCTGAATTTAATTTGTAAGGGTAAACTTAATGTTATGGAGGATACTTTTTTTAAAGTTATACGCTCTTCTCCACCCGGCACATCAGGATATTTTAAAGTATATTGAAATGCTTTTTCACTAAAAGTAAGGTTTAGCGGATAAGTACGAATATCAAAGTGCTTATTAAGGTTAAGGTTTACCATCCACGCGAGGTTAATACCAGTGCTGTTGATGCTTTCAATAGCCATCACACTATCTTGCTGTAAAAAACCGGGATGGTGAGTAAAACTAAAATGAGAATTATTAAAACCCAGATTTATACCAAAATGATAGGTTTTGGTATCATGATCGGGCAGGTTTAATGATTCCCTTAACTGCGATAATCCGATATACGGAGTGGCAATAAAAATAATGATGGTGGAGATTATTTTTCTCCGCAATAGATGCTGCATATTCCTAAGCTCAAAGGTTTACAATAAGTGTTTGTGTATCCCAGGTTATCCAGGATGAGAGTAAAGTTTTTGCCTTCAGGAAATTTTTTTATTGATTGATCTAAATATTTATATGCATTGCGGTTTTTCGAAAATATTTTGCCCACAGTTGGGGCAACTACTTTCATGTAAACATTATATAACTGCGTTATGCCAATGGCTTTTGGCTGACTAAATTCTAACACAACTAATTTACCACCTGGTTTTAAAACTCTTTTAATTTCACTAAGTCCCTTTTCAAGGTGTTCAAAATTTCTTACACCAAAAGCTACAGTAACAGCATCAAACGTATTATCGGCAAAACCTATTGTTTCGCTATCACCATTTAACAAATTTATTTTATTTTGGAGTCCTAATTTTTTTATTTTAGATCGTCCAATTTCCAGCATCCCATTACTTATATCTATTCCGGTTATTGAAGCAGCAGGTAATATTGAAGTGCTCATTATAGCAACATCGGCAGTACCGGTTGCAACATCTAAAATAGTAGCAGGATTTAATTTTTTTAATTGACCAATTGCTTTTTTACGCCACCAAATATCAATTCCGGCACTTAAAAATCTGTTTAAAAAATCGTACCTGTAGGCAATATTATCAAACATATCTGCTACCTGGTCTTTTTTTGAAAGTCCTGAACCTTTTATTGGTACTACCTTATCATGTGCAAATTCTGTCATTATGGTGCAAAGATATATGTTTACGATTTTTATGGTTGTTTAATATCCTTTATTAACTTTTTATATACGTTTTACAGAAGTTTTTAGTTTAACCAACTCCGTAATATTAGTTTTTGAAAAATAAAATTGTCATATAAAATAAGATCTGCCAAATCTAAAATTATTTTATTCCACCTGACTTTTATTAATTTGATGACAATTTTGATCGTTATAATTTTTTAAAGAATTCATAAAATAAAAGTTCTTCAAATTACACCTGTTTCGAGGGTGCTGGTTTTAGTATATTTGTGCCATGCTTATAAAGTCAGCAAAATATATCATCAGTAGTCCGGATTTTGAACAATGTCCGGCACCGGATAAAAAAGAATATGCTTTTATCGGCCGTAGTAATGTGGGTAAATCATCGCTAATAAATATGCTTTGTAATAATGATAAACTTGCTAAAACTTCGGGTACGCCTGGTAAAACACAATTAATAAATCATTTCGAAATAATTTCGGCTTCAGTAATTAATACTAAAAAAGATGGTGAAAATGTAAAGTGGTACCTGGTAGATTTGCCGGGGTACGGTTTTGCCAAAGTAAGTATGCGCAGCCGCAACAGGTGGGAGCAAATGATTGAAAATTATCTTAGGAAGAGACCAAATTTAGAAATGGTTTTTGTTTTAATTGATGCCAGACATTCTCCCCAAAAACTTGATCTTGATTTTTTAAACCAACTTGATGCCTGGCAAATTCCTTTTGCACTGGTATTTACAAAGGCAGATAAGGAAACGCAATCTGTTGTAGCAAAAAATGTTAAAGCTTTTTTAGATAAGCTAAGAAAAACATGGCAATTTTTACCACAACATTTTGTTAGCAGCGCAAAAAAAACATTAGGAAAAGATAAAATTCTTAAATTGATTGACGAAAAAAATGAAACTAAGGACTAATAAATAGCACTATTTATTTTTAATAATTTTTTCGGGCGGAAAGTTGAAGATTAATAAACCCATTAACGAGGTACTACTTAAAATTGCTATTTTAATTTCAAATCCTTTAAAACAATTCGCAATGTTTCAAAAATTAATTTATTCTATTTTGGTTAAAAAGTTTTGTCATTCCCGTTTTCAGCTACTGCTTTTTTTTTTGCTGATAAGTTTTACTTGCCGGTCTCAAAGTTTTTTAAGCGTTCAGAATAAGGATATTGTAAACAAAAAAGGAGATAAAATATTATTTAAGGGCATTGGGCTTGGTGGATGGATGTTGCAGGAAGGGTATATGCTGGGCGTTAATGAAGAAGGGCAACAACATAAAATAAGGGAGAAAATGGAGGCATTGGCAGGAAAACAAAAAACTGACCAATTTTATGCAGCCTGGCTTAAAAATTTTATTCAAAAGGCTGATATAGACTCTATGCATGCCTGGGGTTTTAATATGGTGCGATTGCCTATGCACTATAATTTATTTACCCTGCCGGTAGATGAGGAACCGGTTGCCGGAAAAAATACCTGGCTTAAAAAAGGCTTTCAACTTACCGATAGTTTAATTGCATGGTGTAAAGTAAATAAAATGTATGTGGTTTTAGATTTACATGCGGCACCGGGCGGACAAGGAAATGATGTAAATATTGCTGATGCCGATACTACTAAACCTACTTTATGGGCAAGTACAGCCAATCAACAAAAAACAATTGCTCTTTGGAAAGAAATTGCCCGGCATTATGTAAACGAGCCTGTTGTTGCAGCATATGATATTATTAATGAACCCAATTTTGGATTTACAGATACCGTAAACGATAAACACGGGCTGGCAGAAAAAATAAACGCTCCGTTAAAAAAATTACTGATACAAATTACTGCAGCAATTAGAGAAGTTGATAAAAAACATATTATTATTATTGAAGGCAATGCATGGGGCAATAACTATAATGGCATATTGCCGGTGTGGGATAATAATATGGTGTTAAGTTTTCATAAATATTGGAATTACAATACTACAAAAGCCATTCAAAATATTTTAGATACGCGAACAAAATATAATATTCCGGTATGGGTAGGTGAAACCGGCGAAAATAGTAATGTATGGTTTACACAAGCTATTAAATTATTTAATGATAATAATATTGGTTGGACCTGGTGGCCTTTAAAAAAAATGGGTAATAATAATCCACTGCAAATTAAAAGTTCTGTAAATTATGATTCGGTTTTAAATTTTTGGAATGGAAAAGGTTTAAAACCTACGGCCGCAACTGCTGCTATGGCCTTGGTTGATCTGGCAAATAATGCCAAGCAGCAAAATAATATTTATCATAAAGATGTTATCGATGCAATGCTGCGTCAGCCTAATTCTTCTGCTGCAATTCCTTTTACAAATAATAGCATAAAAAACAGGTCGGCACTTTATGCTGTAAATTATGATATGGGGGTAAATGGCGTTGCTTATTTTGATAATGATACTGCCAATTATTGGATTGAAGGCAACCGTAGCATTGGTAATCGCGGCTCCGTTTATAGAAATGATGGTGTAGATATAAGCGCAGATAAAACTGCTAAAAATAGTTTTTATGTAAGCGATATCGAAAATGGGGAATGGTTGCAATTTACCATTGATGTATTAAAAAAGGGTAAATACACTTTATTGTTATCAACTCAATCTATAAAAGAATCAGGCAATATTTCTATTGAATACAATGATAAAATAATTGAAAAAAATATAGTTATCGAAACTGGTGAGGATGCTAATAATTGGAAAATTACGAGCGTTAAAAACATAGTTTTGAAAGCAGGAAAACAAACATTAAAAGTATATTTTGTAAAAGGCGGATTTAACTTTAAATCGATACAATTTATTGCTGAAAATTAATTAAACATATTAAAATTTAATGACCGTATTTTTTAAGTACGGTCATTTTTAATTTTATAAGGTTTATTAATTTACTACCTTATTGGCGCAACTACTACTGGCAAAGGCTTCGGGCTTGGCTTTAAAAGCAAAGCCCATTCCTAAAATATAACCCATTGCTTCGCGAAGCGATTGGTGTTAATATCAGCATGCACTTCCATATCTACATCATACTTAGTAAAAAGGTCGCATAGCTCATAAGCAATTTCAATGCTTTTAGCAACCTCTACCAACATCCTTTCTTTGATGCTGTACTTAATTAATGTTTTTTCGTTGTGAATGTACATAAAGCCACCATGGCCTTCGCGTAAAAAGACAATTACTGTAGCAAATTCAGTGTCTTTTCCTTTAACCTGGCTATCGGTTCCAATACATACTTTTAGATGATTGCCGGCAAGTGTTTCATTTTTAATGGTATTCTCCACTGCTTCTTTAATGGGTAGCTGAATGGGATCGCCATTGAATTTTCTCCATAACATAAAAAGAGGTTTTCTAAAGTTACTGACAAAAATGAATATAAAATCTTCTTTTTAATATATGTATTAATAATATAATGTTTTAATTTTTTTATTTTTTATCTTAAGTTATAAAATTTCATATGCCTTGTAAAAGCTTATTGACAGTGAATTACATTGCGCTTCAACAAAAAAATTAAATTTTTAATTTAAGAATTACTCATTAAAATATAAAAAATGTTTGATAATTACCGGCGTATTAATTCACTTTACAAGTTTTTATATCTGCCTGTTTTTTATAAAATAATTTAAGAGAGGTTAAATAAAAATAGGGGCCAGCTCCTTACACTGACCCCTAACTGACACATAAATCCACCTTACTGTTTTATAATTCGTTCTGTTTGTTTTTGGTTATTATTTATTAATTGTAAAATATAAACTGCCGGTATTAATTGTTGTACAACAAGTGTATTAAATCCTTGTTGGCCCTGTCCTTTGTAAATAATATTACCATTAATATCGCTTAATTGATATTGATAAGCTTCCGGTGCATTTATTGTAATAGTGTTGTGTACAATGGTTGATACATTGTAAGATTTTACAGGAAAAGTATTAGCCTTTACTGCTACGATGTTTGAATATAATATTTGGTTTTGAACTGATTTTACTTTTAACCTGTAAAACCTATCGCAATTAATTAATGGCGTATAAGCGTAACTATTGCTATTTACATTTAAAGTTGTTAAAGCAATAAAATTATCAGGTGTAGCAGATGCTTCTAACGTGATATTGCTAAGGGCCTCATCGCTGGTAATATTCCAATTAAGTTGGGTTTTATTGTTTTTTATAAATCCCGTCAGCTTTACTTCGTGAATAGGCAACACTCCCTGCAGCCCAGTAATGGCGTAAGATCCAAGGCTGCCATAATCGCTTACATTGTTATTACCTGCACCTTGTACCTCAAGGTAATAATTACCGGCATTTAAAATAGTATCAATTACCACATTCATTTTATCTATAGGGTCGTAAACCTTCAATAATGTTTTGTTACCATTGTATAAAATGACTTTTACGTCAAGATCTGCCCCTGCATTATTTATGCCTACGCTAAACGGATCAATATTTATATGGAGGTTTGTATTGGTTGAAATATTAAATTTAAAAACATCTTTGTCTGCCGAAGTTGTTATAATTCCCTCTACCGGAATTTGCGAAATTTTTATAAGGTTGTTATTATTATTGATGGTGTCTGCGTAGTCATCTGTTCTGTAACTAAAAAAATTTTGAGTGGTAATAATAGATAGATTATCCTGTACATCTTTACAGCCATAAGGAGTAGGTCCGTTGTTCCAGCCACTCATATTTTTTCCATAACTATTGCCCATAATTGGTGCCCACCCTATTTGCCCTGCTCCGGTACCGGCATTATAGGTGGCTGTTAAATTACAGCTTGCATCATAAGAAGATTGGTGCGATAAACCAACAGTATGACCACTTTCATGCGAGCAACATTCGGCTACCATTTTTGCACTGTTAGGACCAAGTCTGTCACAAAAAACAAAACAGGGGGCATCATCTCCCCAAATAAAAGAACCAACATAACTTACACCGCCAACTCCCTGGTACCATGCACTTGTAGGAGTTATTATTACCCGCATTCTTTCGTCGTAAGGTGCTGCTAAAAATACATTCAGGTTTGTGGTTATATTAATATTAAATGGTCGGTAATCTTCAGCAACCCTGTTAAACACTTCTGATATTTGTACATCAGTCATATTTGCAGGTGCGCATGTAAACGGATTACCGCTTTGCCATACCGAACTGTTGACAGTTTCTCCGTCAAAATCTAAATAAATGGTAGCAGCAGCAGCAGGTAAACTGCTTAAAACCGGCAAGGCATAAGCCGTTAGTCCTTGCAGGGAAGCTAATAGAAAAATAAAATAGATAAAGGATTTTTTCATTTTTATTTTAAACTTAGTTACATAACTATATTTCGGTATTGGGATAAAGTATTTAATAAATTTATAAAATACAGGCAGGCAAAAGCTTTTCCATTGAAATTTTTGTAAGCTGGTAATTATCCGTACCTGTTTTTTTTAATTGATATCCGTCTGCATACGCTGCATCAAAAAGATGGGCTGAATAAATAATATTTTCTTGCGCATCTTTTCTTTTTGAAATAGAAAACAGGATATTATTGAATGCCGGTAATTTGATAATTACTGTTTCAAGTGCCTTATTATATTTAAGGATTTTTTTTTCTATTGTACCTGCAAGAGATAGATTATTATTAAGGTTTACTTTTATATTTTGCCCTTCACGGGTATCAAAAAAAATACTTAACTGTTGAGCAGTACATATTATAGATGCAGGAAAATTATTAAATAAGCAGGGCCTGCCAATTCTACTTTGTTGAGCTTCTACTTTAAATG
>ENA-OBIO01001088-OBIO01001088.1-metagenomes-genome-assembly--contig:-NODE-1088-length-11663-cov-2.81909_pt1 | contig 11663 bp, 9 predicted proteins | sample MGYA00153383_OBIO01 | MGnify analysis MGYA00153383 | reverse complement strand
ACCCTTGGGAATACGAACACCGCGATAGACTAACAATGGAACAAAAAGAAACGCACCAATTTTTGGCGCGCGATTATCCATATAATGGTCATAACGCAAAGTTTTGGGTTAAAGATGCCGATGCGCCTTACGCTGAAAAAAAACGTTTTGATTGGTTTAGACCAAATATTGTGGGTGGAAAATCAATCATGTGGGGTCGTCAATCGTATCGCCACTCGGATATTGATTTTGAAGCAAATCTAAAAGATGGTATTTCTATTGATTGGCCTATTCGCTATGCGGATATGAAACCTTGGTATGATTACGTGGAAAAATTTGCTGGTATCTCGGGTGAAAACTTAAACTTACCGCAATATCCTGATGGGCAATTATTGCCGCCAATGCCTTTAAACGTTGTTGAAAAATATATCAAGCAAGGTATTGAATCTAAATACGCAGGTAGAAACGTTACAATCGGTCGCGTTGCAAATCTCACAGAAAACCATAACGGTAGAAGCCATTGCAACTACCGTAATATGTGTGCTCGTGGTTGTCCATTCAGCGCTTATTTCAGTACGCAATCCACAACTTTGCCGCCAGCGATGGCAACTAATCGTTTAACTGTTCTTCCAAATTCTATCGCTTCGGAAATTGTTTACGATGCTAAAAAAGGAAAAGCTAGTGGTGTAAAAGTCATAAATAGTTTAACTAAGGAAGTAACAGAATATAAAGCTAAAATAATTTTTGTCAATGGTGGTACTATATGGTCCACAGCATTGATGTTGCAATCGGTTTCACCACAATTTCCAAATGGGTTAGGTAATAGTTCTGGCGTTTTAGGAAAGTATTTAATGGATCACCATTTCAGAACAGGTGCAAGCGGTGAAGCAGAAGGCGATAAACGCGATTATTTACGCGGTTTTGGTTATCAAGGCGGTGCAAGTCGCGAAGGTTGGCATCGCGTTGTTGCTGAACTTGGTTTCGGTGAAGAAATGAAAGATCGCGCTACTGAACCTGGTAAATGGAAATTTGGTATGACCGGTTTTGGTGAATGTTTACCGTATGAAGCGAATAACATGAAGTTAGACTACACCAAAAAAGACGTGTGGGGATTGCCAACTGTTGTTTTTGATGCAGAATTTAAAGAGAATGAATTGGCGATGCGCAAAGATATGATGAACGATGCTGCAGAAATGTTAGAAGCAGCAGGTTTAAAAAATGTTCATACTTACGATAGAGGTTCTTGGCCTGGTATGGCAATTCACGAAATGGGAACGGCGCGCATGGGACATTCTGTTAAAGATTCTATTTTAAACAAATGGAATCAGGTGCATGAATGTAAAAATGTATTTATGACAGATGGCGCTGCCATGGTATCTGCTGCGTGCGTAAATCCTTCATTGACATATATGGCAATGACTGCGCGCTCGGCTGACTTTGCTGTGAGCGAATTGAAAAAAGGAAATCTCTAAAATAATTATTACACCGTAAATAAAATTTTGGCGTAATTTTTTAATAAAAATTAAAGACTTTGAAAAATCACATAGATTTCTTCAAAGTCTTTTTATTTTACAGCATCATTAACTTTTTTTAGGAAAAGATTCGGGTGGGTTCATTCTTATAACATTTTGCTCTTTGCTCTTTGCATTTGGTCTTTTATATTCTCACTTTTGAGCCCCGCTGCTTGTGCAAAATTGTTACTGCTATCCGCAAAAATAATTTCACGTGAAGAATTGATAAGTAATCCGCCGTCTGCATTATTACCGTATTTTATGACATCCGATAAATTGCCACCTTGCGCACCTACACCAGGAACTAAAAAAAAATGATCCGGTGTAAACTTCCGTAATTCTTGTAATTTTTCGGCACGCGTTGCACCTACCACGAACATTAAATTATCTACGCTCCCCCACTCCATCGTTTTTTGCATGACGCGTTTATACAAGTCGTTCGGTACTTCAAAATCTGCTGCGCCTACATTTGAAGTGAGCGCTAAAACAATCGTGAATTTATCTGTGTATTCTAAAAATGGACGAATTGAATCTTCGCCCATATACGGCGCAACAGTTATCGCATCGCAATTGAGTGTTTCAAAAAATGCTTTAGCGTATTGTTTCGAGGTGTTGCCGATATCGCCGCGTTTAGCATCGGCGATAATAAAATGCGAAGTACCGATGTATTCAACCGTTTCTGCCATTGCTTTCCAACCAATTACACCTTGGGATTCGTAAAATGCGGTATTTATTTTATAGGCTACGCAGTGTTCTCGTGTTGCATCAATAATCGCTTTATTAAATAAAAATTGGGGATTTTTCTTTTTCAACAGATGCGTAGGTAGTTTTTCAAAATCAGAATCGAGTCCGACACATAAAAAACTTTTTTTTTCTCCAATAGTTTGAATAAGTTCTGAACGATTCATAGAATTTAGTTGACCGTGAATAGTTGACCGTTGGCAAAAAACACGCGATTAACAACTCTCAACTGTTAACCACCAACTAATTAAGTGCTATAACAGATTTAATTTCAGGAATGCGCGCTTTGACGGATTGTTCTACACCAGCTTTCATCGTCATCGAACTCATGTGGCAGCCGATACAATTACCAATCCAGCGCAACTGCAAAACCATATCGTCTGTGATGTCAACGATTTCTACGTTTCCGCCGTCAACCGCTAAGTACGGACGAATTTCTTCGATAACAGCGTTAGCACGAACTAACAAATCTTCTTTGGTCGTAGAACTTTCATGTATTATGATAGGCTCTTGATTGAAAGCTAATTGATCGTAACTGATATGAGGATTTTGGTTTGTCATAACTTTTTTATTTAAAAACATAACAAAGTTAACACAACTTAGTTCATTAGATTCAATCTAATTTAATTGTTTTTATTTTTTTAGTTAAAAAGTAAGTTCAAGCTGAAATAAAGCTACCAATCGCGCCATTCGCTGGCAATTCCTTCTCCTTCCCCATAATCTTCTGGATTTAAATTGGCAGATAAAGAAATTTTATTAAAAAGTTCGCAGAGTTCTTCTCTCTCGCCCGTTTCAATAATCTCTGTCGAATCATTCAATTCATTAAGTGATTCAATGGCAATTTGAAATAAATCTTCCTTATCTTTTTTGGGAGCATCTTCGCCAATTTTAATCAAATTCATGATTAAATCATCAAGTATTTTTTGAGCTGCATCGCAATTTTACTTTGTGTATTGTGGTGGTCAATCATTTTCTGGGAGTTTACGCCAACCATCAATTGGGGAACCAACTTTTGTAGCTAATAATTTTTCAGAATAAATCATTTTGTATTATTTTAGTTGGACAACTATTAAAGAAAAATTTAGCCAAAAGATTATTCGCCCATCAATTCCTTAATTTTATTAGCCAAATCTTCACCGCGTAAATTTTGCGCAATAATTACGCCTTGTTTATCAATCAACATTGTACGCGGAATACTTTGTACGCCATAAGCGCGAGCAGCAGCATTACTCCAATATTGCAAATCGCTGACGTGATTACTCCACAGTAAACCGTCATCGTGAATGGCTTTTATCCAAGGTGCTTTATCTCTATCGAGGCTGACAGAAAAAACCTCAAAACCTTTATCGTGATATTTTTTGTAGAGATTCACAACGTTCGGATTTTCTTTTCTACACGGACCGCACCAACTCGCCCAAAAATCGAGTAAAACATATTTACCCTTCAAATCACTTAATTTTCTAACCACACCTGCTGTATCTGTTTGCGCAATTTCGGGTGCTGGCATATCAATCATTTGAGCACGCATGGTAGTTATTGTATTTGAAAGTGACAAAGCAAAATCAGATTGGTCTTGCGTAAAATCTTTCAAATATTGCTCACCGTAAGGAATTAATAAGGAACTGTTGCGTTCCATACAAGCTAAAACAACGCCACTCAAAGCAAATTTATAAGCATTGCTCTTTGCAGAAAATTTATTTAACACGGCATCAAAATACGTTTTTTGTTTCTTTTTTTCGAGCTGTAGCTCTGGCATTGTAATCACTGAAGCGTAATTTCTGACTGCACCCACCAATAAAGGAATATGATTGTAAGATGTATCGGCTAAATTGGCGTGTTGAAAATACGCACTACCAAAATAATCAATCTCGTCCGAATACTTTATTTTTTGCGGATCATTTTGAAAACTCGTATAGGTATCAATTGAAATTATTTTATGCAAAATAGGATTTTCTTTTTTCAAAGAATCTAAAAAAACTAATTTCGCTGCATCACATTGTTTTAAAGCGGCTTCATTGGAAGCACGTTGTGCTAAGTCGTTGTAATTGGTTTTATAAGCATTGGAAAGTGCGTATGTTTGTAATTTCAACGCATTCGATCTGGCTTGCGCTTTGTCGTAATTAGAATTTATTTTAGAATCTTTAACTTCCGCTGCTGACATATCGAAACAAGGTCCAGAAAGCTTTACGGTGCTTTCCGTTCCAAGAATTAATATTTTCAATCGTTTCACATCATCATTAACACCGAGCGCAAAAAATGCAGGCGCATTAAGCTGTTTAAATGAAAAAGTTACAACTCCATCGCCATTCACTACGCCTTTAGCATAATTTGTTTGCGTTAAACCTGTAATTTCGTAGAGTGTAAAAGAATCTACTTTGGAACAATTATCGAATGTACATGTGATGGTTACAGTTTTATCTAATTTCTGTAAATTTTGTTTCTGCGCAATTACACTCAAACTGTTAACTAAAATAAAGAAAGAAAGAACAAAACTATTAATTACTAAACTTAATTTCATGTTGAAGGCTATTTTATAAAATGCAAATTTAAGGGCAAGAATTTAAAAGTAAAGAAGAATTATTTTAGACTTGCTCAATACAATGTTAAAGCGTATTTTTAGTTTAAATATTTTCTGATTAGGGCAAAATTTTAATTATTTTAAGTAGAATGAAGTTATAATTTTAAAAATCTTCCATTCCTGACGTAATTTAGTTTCAAATTAAAAAAATATGGGAATAAACTATTTTTTTGATTCAAAATTTAAAAACCTAACAAATATCATGATCCATTTTTTACAAAAAATATTCATCACTTTAACTTTATTGACGCTCACGCAGAAAATTTATGCGCAAAATCTTACAATTTCTGAACCAATAAATGTTTTTAATGCGGAAAGCTATGCACTTTCCGCTAAAATTAATGACCGTTTTTTATTTTTTTATTGGCACGCTGAACTTTTGACTGTAAATGCCCTCGATAATAATTTACGCAATATCTGGCAGAAAGAAATTAACATTGAAAAAAAATATGAAGTTAAAATTCTCGACGTGATACCAAATAAAATATCGTTTAACGTTATTGCGCGAATGCGTAAACGCAACTACACTTACATCAAAGTTTTAAAATTTGATGGTCAAGCTAAACTTTTAGATTCTGCAACAGTCTGCTCTTGGAAAGAATCACTGAACGAATCGGAAACGGAGTTATTTATTTCGGATGATAAACGCGTTGTGGTTGCTTTAAACCCAAACTATTACAATGAAAATATAACGTGCGCTTTCAGTTTAGATTCACTTAGACCTATTTGGAAAGTTAAATGGAAATCTAAAAACCCTGATTTTGACGATCGTAAGCAGCAATGGTTAGTTACAAATGATGGGAAAACATTTTTGTTTACGGATGAAAATTCGCCTTCAAAAAAAGCACGACAATTTGACGTGTTGCAATTTAATACTAATCAAACGGTTTCTGATTTTAAAATAAATACGGGTGAAATTATTGCAAATAATACGTTGTTTAATTTCGACAATAAAAATAAAAAATTAATCGCTGTTGGTTGCTATTCAAATAAAAATAATGGACACAACAATGGGACTTTCTATCTTTCTATACCAGAAAATAATACGATTCAAGCACATTGGCAGATAACACCTTTCACTGATGAGTTTGTAACATCTTATATTGGTAAAAAAGTAACCGATAATAAAGGAGTTGACGATTTGAAAGTGCAGCGCATTATTAATCGTTCGGATGGTGGCGTTGTAGCTCTTATAGAAAAAACGCGAATCACAGAAAGAACAACAGCTGGCTCAAATAACACCAACACAATTATACGAAATGGTCACACCTATGATTTTTATTGCGATAATTTATTTTCCCTTTCTCTGGATAGTTTAGGCACAAAAGAATGGTCGCAAGTATATGTAAAACATCAGGTTTCGCAGGATGATGACGCGCGATTCTCGTCTTTCTTTATCATGCGGTCACCAACTTCACTTCGACTAATTTTTAACGAAGACGTTGAAAGAAACACCAATGTTTATGAATACGTAATTAAAAACGGCGGCGAAGTTGATCGTCATGTCGTTCTGAATACAGAAGCGAAAGATATTTATTTACGCATTCGCGATGCTGTTCAATTCGCCTCAAACGAAATATTAATTCCGAGCGAAGGAAACAAAAGTGTTAAGTTGGTTAAAATTAGTTGGTAGATTTTTTTTAAGAACTTGTTTAAACTATATAATATGCTCAGCAATACTTCTTATTGTTTTTGAATCGCCCATAGTATAATAGTGCAAACAAGGCACACCAAATTTTTTAAGTTCTTTCGATTGCATGGTGCACCATTCAATACCAACTTGTTTGAGTGCAGCTTCATCTTTCGCACTCTGAAGTGCTTTTACTAAATCGGAAGGTAAGTCAATAAAAAATAAACGCGGAATAGAAGTGAGTTGGTATTTTTTAGTAATCGGTTTCAAACCTGGAACGATAGGAACAGTTATTCCTGCATCGCGACACGCTTTAACAAAATTAAAATAGTGCTGATTGTCGAAAAACATTTGCGTAACTATATAATGCGCACCTGCTTCCACTTTCTTTTTTACATAATCAATATCAACTTCCAAATTAGGTGATTCAAAATGTTTTTCTGGATAACCCGAAACACCGATACAAAACTCCGTTTTTTCGCCGTTCTGAATTGCTGGATCGAGGTATTTACCGCTATTCATATCGTGCACTTGCTCCACTAAATCGAGAGCATAAGCATGACCTTGCGGATGCGGTATAAATTTATCTTCAAATCTTTCAGCATCGCCCCGCAAAGCTAAAACGTTATTGATGTTCAAAAAATTAAGATCTATCAGTGCATTTTCTGTTTCTTCTTTCGTGAATCCACCACAAATTAGATGTGGAACGGCATCCACACCGTAGCGATGCATAATAGCTGCACAAATACCGACAGTGCCTGGACGTTTACGAATAGCAGTCTTTTCGTAATAACCTGACACCTGCTTTCTATAAACATACTCTTCGCGATGATATGTAACATCAACAAAAGGTGGTTTAAATTCCATCAATGGATCGAGTGTATCGAAGATAGCTTTCATCGAACCACCTTTCAGCGGTGGTAAAACTTCAAATGTGATAAGCGTTTTGTCTTTTGCGGCTTCAAAATAATCTGTAACTTTCATACAACGTAAACAATCTATTTCAAAAAAATGTTTGCAAAAGTACAATAATTTGAAATTGAAAAATTAAAAACGGTTAATTAAAAATAGATATAAACTAATAATTTTTTCTTCCGTTACGTAAGCGCAGATATATTTACGTGATATTCATTTAAGTAAATTAAGATTTTACTTGTAAATTTATAATCCCAGCCTTCAGGCTGGGGTAGTTTAATTCAATAAAAGTCTTTAGATATGAATTTTTAGCCTTGAGGTCATGCCTAAAGGCAAATTCTTTATTATTTTCACCCCAGCTTTAAGGCTGAGGTTATAAACTGCACTTTATTATTCTTAAATCACGTTCTCAAAAGTAAATTAGTTGGTTTAATTTTCATTCCCAACAATTTAGCTACACAACTTTAGATGCATTTCACAAGTTTAAATGCTATTCTCTAAGAAATAAATTCTTAACTTAAATTCCAAATTGATTTGGCTGGTATTTATCTCCATATTCCATTTTGCAAAAAAGCGTGTAATTACTGCAATTTTCATTTTTCCACAAATTTGAAAACGAAATCAGAATTAGTGCGTGCGATTCAGAAAGAATTAATTTTTAACGTTGCTTACTTACAAGATCATACAATAGAAACCATTTATTTCGGCGGTGGAACGCCGTCAGTACTTTCAGCCGATGAACTCGATGAACTTATTTCTACTATTAAAACGCACTACAATGCAAGGGAAGTAAAAGAAATTACGATTGAAGCTAACCCAGACGATTTAACGCTTGATTACCTTAAAAGTATTTACAACACTCCGATAAACAGATTAAGCATTGGCGTACAATCTTTCAAAGAAAAAGATTTAAGATGGATGAATCGAGCACACAATGCGCGTCAGGCGCATGAAAGTATTGAAAATGCTTTAAAAACTGGATTTAAACATTTATCCGTTGATTTAATTTATGGGTTACCTGAAAGTACAACACTCGATTGGCTAAAAAATTTAGAAACTCTTGCGCAATTCGATGTTGAACACGCGAGTTGTTACGCTTTAACAGTTGAAGGAAATACTGCCTTGCACTATGCAATAGAAAATAAAAAACTACCACCTGTAAAGGATGAAACGATGGTACGCGATTTCAATTTATTGATGCAATTTATGCCCGAACATGGTTTTGAGCAATATGAAATTTCAAATTTTGCGCGCGATGCTGCATTTGCTCAACACAATTCAAATTATTGGCTTGGCGCATGGTATTTAGGAGTTGGACCTTCAGCGCATTCTTTCAATGGTTCAAGTCGTCAATGGAATGGCGCAAATAATGCATCTTACATAAAGAGTTTGAACGATGATATTTTGCCTTTTTTAAAAGAAGAACTAACGCTGGCAAATAAGTATAACGAATACGTGATGACTCGATTGCGCACAAGTTGGGGTTGTTCGGAAAAAGAAATACTTAAACGTTTTGGAAATGAAACATCAGTTCATTTTAATCAAAATATTGCACAGTATTTAATAAACGGTTGGGTAGAAATAATTAAAAATAAAGCGGAGGAAGTTGAAATTAATTTTAACTCTTTTCAAACTATTCCTTCAGATACTATTTATAAACTTTCCAATAAAGGAAAACTCCATGCTGATTTAATCGCTTCCGAATTATTTATTTAATTTGTTTTTTCGTAGTTGTTTAAGAACGCACTTAAACTAACAACTATCAACGAACAACTATCAACCAATCTAATTACAACACCCATTGTTGGTGCAATTGTAAGTTACTCTATAATTTAAACTGGAATTGGGTGAAGTTGTATAATTAGCACCGTTAGCACCATTTATGTCTGTCCAAGTAGAACCGCCAGCAGTTTTGCTCTGCCACTGTAGTTGGCAATCAGGTCGAAAATTTGTCAATACGGCATTCAGACTAATATTTCCACCGACACAAACGTTACTCGATCCAGCATTATTAATAGAAACCGAAGGGCAAGGCACGAAACCAAAATCTAATGTATGGTTGACGTATCCATTTGCACCTAAGGGTATGGTAATTGTATCAATAGCATACCCATCAAATGATTTTCCGAGTGCAGATATAAATGCGTCACTATCGTTTTGGTCATCCGCATTTGTTGCACTTCTAATTTGATCCTAAGAAATTCAATTCCATTAAAGTAAATATTAAAAAACCAGATGCAATACGTAATAAATTTTTTAAAAATTTTATACATCGGCATAGTAAAATTTGAATTAATGAAAAACTCCCTTACTTTTACGAAATTTTTATGGCAAGTTATTTGCATATTTATTTTAGTAAATTGTAGAAAGAAATTTTAGTAACTAACGATTCAACAAAGCAGTTAATGAAGACGAAAGCAGTGTTTTGGGCTAAAAACAACGAAGAAAAGCGTTTACTTTTCGCAATGCAACTCCATCCAGATACAAATTCAGTGGAGTCATGGATTTTTTCAGAGGAAATTACGACACCTGAGTTTGTTCAATTGATGAATGAAAAATGGCGAGACAACCACGAAGTAGAATTTCCTGAAGGTTTTCATCACGATTCTGAAGAACTTAGTGTGGTGAAAGGTTTACTTTCTTCGGAATTAAAACCAGAGAATCCAGAATTAATTTCGCGTTTGCAAGCTGAATGGCACTTTACGGTACTTTCAGCTAAATTATATGAAGCGTATAAATCAGAACTTGCTGATATTTCCGACAAGGTTCATGGCATGACTAAATATAGTGGTGCACTATGGGATTCACTCAAAAATTTTTGGTCAAAAGTTCAAGAGAACGTGCGCGATAAAAATTTATCTCGCGAGCATTCCGATCAATTGCGCGAAATTACGAACGGACTTTTCACACACATGAAAGAAGCGCGTACTGCACTTTCAGGAGAGTTTGAGGAAAAGAGTAAAGCCGCTCACACTGCGCTGAATCAAAAATTGGATGATATAGAAACCAAGATACATGAAAATGTTTTACGTTTCCCACAGATATTCGATATGTTACGTCATACACAAAGTTTCTACAAGGAACAAAAAATGACAAAAGATCATGGCAATCAAGTTTGGGATAGATTAGACGGTTTATTTAAAAAAATAAAACAAACCAAATTTGGTGTCGCAGAAAGCACTAACACATCGGAACGTTTAGAAAACCGAATGGAAGGCTTAGCGGGTGTGATTCAGAAAATGCAACAAGGTCTTCAGCGGGATAAACAAGATTTAGTTTACGAACAAAAACGTGCCGATCAATCGCAAGGTCAACTCGAGCAACAAATTCGCCAAGCTAAAATCATGATGATTAATGAGCGCATCAAAAACAAAGAATCTAAATTAGCGGATATGCTCAAAACGCAAAATGAAGTGGAAAGCAAAATGGCAAACCAAAAAGTTCGGGAAGCTAAAAAAGCAGAAAAAGCCGTTCTCCTAGAAACGGAACTAAAACAAGCTGATCAAGATCATCCCGCAGTTATTGAAGCTAAAATTATAAAACAGGAAAAAGATATTCATAAAATTGAGGAATCTGCAAAAAGTCAAGATGTCGCTGAAAATCACGTTGCATCTATTGAATCGGATGCCGTGAAAACCGAACATGTTGAACCTAAAGTTGAAAGTCATGAAGTTAAAGTGGAACATGATAAAACATCAGACAACACTAAAGCAGCAACAGAAGAGGCAAAATCAGCAGTTGAAAATCACGAAGTACATTCTGATTCTCAAACTAATTAGTATAATTTAAGTCAGAAATTTTAATAAAACATAAAAGCGATAAACCTCATTAACGGTTTGTCGCTTTTTTTTAAAATAATTTTTTTTTATTCAATAAGTAAGCAAACGAAATGGCATTTACTTTCGTTAGTAAATTAGAGAAAATTCTATTTGAAACGAACTAAGCAACAATTAATCCTTTAAATGCGGAAAACTCATGAAAAATATTATTCTTTTCGATCCTGAACATCGGGATAGACTTTTACCTTTGGTTTATACACGTCCTGTCTCTGAACTTCGTGTAGGCATTTTAACTATTAGTGAAAAATGGGCACGCATGATGGACGGTAAAGTATCGTACATAACCCAAGAATATTTAAACGATGCCTATCCGATTGCTATTGAAACGGTGAATTACATAATCAATGGTAGTATTTTGCCGAATGAGGAATTATGCAAGCGCATTGAAAATTTGCAGGATAATCAAGCTATTTTAAAAGATGGCGATTTTGTCGCAGCACGTATCAATCAAAAAGAACTTTATCGGCTTT
>ENA-OBIO01001087-OBIO01001087.1-metagenomes-genome-assembly--contig:-NODE-1087-length-11666-cov-2.69632_pt1 | contig 11666 bp, 8 predicted proteins | sample MGYA00153383_OBIO01 | MGnify analysis MGYA00153383 | reverse complement strand
CATCATTGTCGGTAGTTCGCGCACCAATTCCATAAGTTGTAGATGGATATTTTAAATACCGATAATCAATTCCATACAAGTATTTATTATTTTTCGACCAAATTGTGGCTGCTAAAGGAAATAAAATCTGATTGAATTGTGTGTAGGTAATACTTGTAAGAATATTTGATAATTTTTTTTGTGCAGTATCGGTATAAAAAGCAAAACTACCACTCATTAAAACTGCAAAACCAGTTTGCAAGGTATAACCTGCAACAGGAAAAATGGAAGAATATATTTTTTTTGATTTCCAATTTAAACTATCAGTAGTGGCAACTTTTTTTGACTTAAATATTTTTCTTAAAATATCAAGTGCATCCTTTCCTAAACTTACATTAAGTGAATCATTTAAAACAACTTTTGTTGGCTTTAAGGAATCGGATAAATCTTGGGCAGCAATAGTATTGGCTGTTAAAAATACATACCCAAACAAAAGCATTAAAATTATATTTTTTATAAAGAAAAGTTTTTACTGGTTTAGAATAAAGTGAATAAAAGCTATAGCGCTAAATATATGATGATTTATGAAAAAAAGTTGTTAATGGCTTATGAAGACCTTTTGTAAATAATTAATACAAAAGTTACATAAACCTTTTAAAGGCAGTACAATAGCCTATGTTAAAGAAATTTTATAAATATTAAAATAGGTAATTAAATTAAAAATACAAAAAAATAGATGGCATTATTTACAATTACATATGCCAAACAGTATAAAAATTATAAAAAAAAATCATTTTTTTTCATACAATTTAAACATAATTCTTTTATGCTGGTCTTGTAGCCTTTAGATAAATCCTTTACTAATTAGGTATTTTTTTGTAAATTAATAGTAAACGAATAGCGATAAGCAGCACCACTAAGATCGATTAACAATTATGCGCTTGCTGCAGTTTTTATTCGTAGATATTTTATTAATACAAAAAAATTATCAGGTCTTAAATATTTTGTATTCCGTATTAATGGAAATGTAAAAAATTATACATAAAAAATTAAAACCAAATACTTTAAATTTTAATTTTTTACAACGTTAAAATAAAACATTTATTATGTCAATAACATTGACAATGTATTTGTAAAAAAATTTCAATTGTAAATTACACACCCTGTACAAATGGCTTATAATAATTGATACTTATTATAAGCCATTGTTTTTTTGCTCAGGCAATTAATTTAAAACAATCGTTTAAAAATTATTTTTTAATGAGTATAGACATTAGATTATTTTTCAATAATAATATAAATATATCGTAGATTGAATTTTGATTAAACATAAATATTTGTACAGGAAATGATAAAATAAAAGTAAAAAAAAGGTGAAAAAATTTTACTAACAAGAAATTAAGATATCGAAGTACTATGTCAGCATTATCCAAATTCGATTTAATTAATTTAAAAAAAATTATCTTAATGTTTTAAAAAAAACTGTATGCTTAATGTAAAGCCATAAAATAATGGTTAAAAAATTAAGTATTAGTTTAGCTAAAATTAAAATAATGGATTTTAGTACTAAAATAAAATACATTTTAAGTAAAATCAGGCAGCAATACCTGGAATTGGTAATTTGGGTTATTGCTTTATTTGTACTTTATTTTATGCAGACAACTACTGCATCTAAAAGTTTATGCATTTTTAGTTGGATGGGTATTCAACAATGTCCCGGTTGTGGCATTGGTCATTCCATTAATGCGGCTTTACACCTGCAATTTGCCGGCTCTTTTAAATACCATCCAATGGGCATTATTGCAATAGTTATTATTTTCAACAGAATAAAACAATTAGCTTTTAAATCAATAAAAAATACACATGTCCAACAACCAAATTATTAGAATAATTCCTTCGGTAGAAACTGACGAACTTGTTTACCTGCAAGCATTTACCGAAAATTTAACGGAAGATAAACTTCAAATGTTTATTATGATGTACAATACCAAACGCAGAAAAACAGAACTTATATTGCTTTGCAGTTTACTTGGTTTTGTAGGTGTTGCAGGTGTACAACGTTTTGTAGTTGGGCAACTAGCTATGGGACTTTTATATTTTTTTACCGGTGGTCTTTGTTTTATCGGTACAATTGTAGATATAATAAATCATAAAGCACTTACATTCGAATACAATCAAAAAATGGCAATGGAAACAATGTCAATGGTAAACTTGTAGTAAGAAATTTTTTGCTATTTATACAGCTGTAATATTTGTGATAGTAGTTTTGTATCAATCAAAACTTTCGATTTAGTACAACAGTTTTATAATTTTAATTTTGATATGAAGTATAAAACCATTAGGCATTTAACAAAGAATAATTTTTTAAAAATTAGTTCATGGCTATTTTTTCAGTCATAATATTAGGCCTAATGCCAGACAGAACCTTATAAAAAAAATATTATTACAAACCTTATTGATTTGTAATAATATTTAAATGGAAGATTTTATTATTAAAGAAGAAACCAATTACATTTAATGTTTATTTTAATCATTTACTCAACTAATCTCTAACACCATCCCATGCAGTTAATATTTTTGCATGTGGATTTGTTTGAAGCATCCAGCTTGTATTAATAAGCATTGTCTTGCGTTCTGTTGTGTTATATGCATCCCAGCCGGGATTACCTGTTGTTGCAAATTTAACCCATGCATCCTGCATTTTATTGCCCAGTTGAGCTGGCCCACCATTAGGACCAAGCATTCCCTGAGGCCCTGTTACAATACTTAAATTGTTAAAAACAAAAGGAAGTTCTAGCCCATGATAAGAACCATAAGTACCATTAGCAACAGAAGACGGCCATGCAAATTCGTACATATAAGTTTTACCGGACGGTGAATGAGCATTTGCAAATCTAATTGCGGGTACCTGTGCCTGATAGGAAGTTAGAATGGCAGAAAAAAGTTCGCCTAAATTCTTTTTAGGGTATTCTTTTTTGTATACTTCAATTAAAACTGCCGGAGCAGGGTGAACTTTTTTAACAGCAACTTTTAAAATAAAATTAAATTTAATTTTTTTAAGTAACCCTGTAGGAAGCAAAAAATAATTCATTTCGTCGGTATTGTAACCAATCAATAAATCATAACCAGATGCTGCACCGTTTCTAACATTTTTTAATGGCATATCAGTAACAATTTCGCCATCAATAACCGGAAAATAAAGGCTGATACCACCGGATGGATCAGGAAAATCTTTGGTTTCTAAATTAACCATTTTAGCATTTACTTTAGGCTGCGACGCAAGCAATTCTTCCGGGGTAAATTTCATATAATCGGCCCTGGTATTTTTTATTTTTAATGTTTTTGCATATTGTTTTGCAATACGGTCGGCCTGCTCGCCACTTAAAACTGCCTGTCCTGAACCGCTTTGCATAATAGCTCGTTTAAACAATCCTTTTGCGGCAGGGCTTGCAACCAAAACGCCTACACTAATAGCTCCGGCCGATTCACCAAAAATTGTAACATTTTCGGCATCACCCCCAAAACTACTTATATTATTTTTAACCCATTGCAGGGCAGCAATCTGATCACGAATACCAATATTTGTAGGAACACCATTTATTTTTAAAAATCCTTCAATACCAAGGCGATAATTAAAAGATACTAATACAACACCCTTTTTAGCAAAATTTGTTCCGTCAAAAATTGGCACATCGCTGGCGCCTAAAACAAATGCACCACCATATATATAAACCATTACCGGCAAGGCCTTAGCTTTTGTATCGGGCGTCCAAATATTGGCTGTTAAATAATCATCGCCTTTAACCCATCCACTACCCCTCATTGGTTCATCATCAATAACCCCAGGGTTAGGAGCCGGGTTAGGAGGAGTTGGTCCTGAAATAGTTGCATCAAGCGTTTCAGTCCATGGAAGATGTTTGGCAGGTGCTGCAAACCGAAGTTTACCCACAGGCGGAGAGGCATAAGGTATATTTTTAAAGATTAAAATACCATTGTCATTTTTACCGCGTACAGTACCTGCTTCAGTTTTAACTTCATTAATTGCAGTTGTATTATTTTGAGCAAGGGAAATATTGTTGATAAGAACGAATAATATCAACAACAATTTATTTATTTTCATATTTAGTATATATTATGATCAAAATAATAATTTAAAACAAATAAAATATATAATATATTTTAACAATATCAAATTATCAAAATAGTATTAAGGTTGAGGTCCAAATAAAATTTCTTTATTCTTAAACCAAATAGCCTGATCTATTAATTCTTTTGATTTTTTGCGGAAGTGAAAACTACTTAGATTTAGTCCGATACCTACAATACTTAATGCAAGAGCTGCACTTTTATTATCCTTTTTTACAATAGCACCAGTTATTAAAGCTGCAACAGCAGTAACGGTTAAAGCCCTTCCAAAAAACAAATTAGTTCTGGATTTTTTGTACAAATCTTTGGTTATACCGGCAGTAAATTCTGGCTTTAAGCCCCCTAATGTAAACTGCTTGCTACCTAAAATATAGAATTTACCAAAAGAGTGAATGGTTTCATTATTATAAACTCTTAATAATGAATCTCTTGTTTGTGCACTAACAGCTACTCCAAAAAAGCAATTATAAAATACCAATAGAACAACAGATAAAACACATTTTTTTAACATTTTTTTCATAATATTCCAATTTTTTCAAATATAACAAAAGTTATCTATTAATGTTTTTACTATATAATCTTCAGTTTTAAGTTTAAAACACGTTTAAAATATAAATACTAATAAATTATATTTATATTATTGCATATTTTTTTCCTGTTTCATTTATTCTATTTAATAAATTTTTAATCGATTTACCGATAAACATATATTTATAAGACAGGATAAATAATTTTATACTTTAAATTAAAATTTGAAATAAATGCTGACTGCCATCTACTCGGTAAAAAATAAGTTGTTATTTTGTTCTGAAGGAGTTTCTACTTGAAGTATTGAAATATAATATATATAGTTACAAATCAATTCCTTATAAATAATTGACCAAAGATGTTTTATCGGTAAGGCGGTAAGTAGTTAAAAAATTCAGGTCTAATAATAACGTTATAGGCTAATTTTAAATTATTTCAACCTATCTAAAAAATAATTAGATACTTAAATTAACGAAATTGGAATTTGCCTAAGTTAAATTACTACAATTATAAATATTCAATTTTTACAATTGCAACAAGCCATATTTAAATAAAGTATTAATTGGCTTATTGTCCAAAAAAAGTTCAAAATCTTCTAGTCCTGCAGCTTCGTAATGTTGTTTAACTTCTAATAAAGTATAGGTTTTAGGATTTTTTACGGATAGTTTTTCTAATATTCCGGCAAACCATATTCCCTGATTTTCAGCAACTTTAATGGATAGTGCTTCCCGCTTATTTTGGAACGTTAACTCGGTCATTTGCCAATGGTTACCTTTTTTTGATTTGGTAAAACTTACCGCAGATGGTTGTGTACCCAACCAAATTATTTTAGCTGTTGGCTTAGGAACAATGTACTCATCCAGCAATAATGCATTTACAATATAATCCGGTACAATTGAAGTTACCGGCACCTTAAAATCGAACCATTTTTGTAGTGGGTAATCTAAACATGCTCCATGCATAAAATTCAATAAACTCTTTTTCAATCCAAAACTAAAACTGGGATGGTCAGCACCTGTAGGATCAATATGCTCAATATCATTATTAGCAAAACTTCCAATTAAATCTGATACTTTTTTAACTTTATACTTCTCAGGGTTTAAACCAACAGGGCTGTGTGCCGTCATTGTAAATTGGTGCCAAAAGGCAGATTGTAAAACGCCAGCCGCAAATAATTGCCTCACCATTTCGAGCGAATCAATAGTTTCCTGAACAGTTTGTGTGGGAAAACCATACATTAAATAAGCATGAACCATTATTCCCGCATCAGAAAAATTTTTATTAACCCTTGCAACCTGTGCCACAGTTATTCCCTTTTGAATTAACTGCAATAACCTGTCGGATGCTACTTCCAAACCGCCGGAAATGGCTATGCAGCCGCTTGCTTGCAGCAGCAGACAAAGATCGCGCGTAAAGCTTTTTTCAAAACGCACATTTGCCCACCAGGATACCGTTAAATTTCTTTTAATTATTTCTAAAGCCAGTGAACGCATTAATGCCGGCGGTGCCGCTTCATCTACAAAATGAAAACCATTTTGCCCAGTCTGCAAAATAATCTCTTCCATTCTATCGCACAATAATGTTGCTGCTACCGGTTCGTACAGCTTTATATAGTCTAACGAAATATCACAAAAAGTACATTTACCCCAGTAACAACCATGTGCCATTGTTAATTTATTCCACCGTCCATCGCTCCACATACTGTGCATCGGGTTAATTACTTCGATGGCCGAAATATACTGATCTAACAAGAAATCGCTGTAATCAGGTGTACCTACCTGGCCTTGTTTATAATCTGTACAAGCTGTATTATTTATATAGGTTACCTGCCCGTTTACTAATGTAAACGTTCTTTTTAATTCCTGAATTTTCTTTTTTCCATCCAGATAAAGCAGCAAATTTTCTACGGGTGCTTCACCATCATCAAGGGTAATAAAATCATAAAATTCAAATACACGAGCATCAGATAAAGAGCGCAATTCTGTATTTGCAAATCCGCCCCCCATGGCAACTTTTACTTCGGGATAATTATTTTTGATCCATTGTCCGCAGCGAAGTGAGGTATATAAATTTCCCGGAAAAGGTACCGAGATTAAAACAAGTTCCGGATTAATATCAGCCATCTTTTTTTGCAGGATGCTGATTAAAATATTATCGAGATAGGTATATTCTTTTTGAAGAGCACTGTATAATTCATCAAAACTATTAGCACTTCTTCCCAATTTTTCTGCATACCTGCTAAAACCAAAATGTGCATCAATGCATTCAGTTATTAAATCTGACAAATCTTCGAGATACATGGTTGCCAAATGCTTGGCCATATCCTGGGTTCCCATAGTGCCAAATGCCCATTTCAAGTCATCCAACTGAGCAAAACGACTTGCCTCGGGCAGCAAATTTCTCTTACTGATAAGCTGGGCCATTGTAGGATTTTTACCCTGCAGAAATAAAATAACGGCGTTAATAGTATTTATATAATCACCTTTTAAAACAATCATTCTACGGGCATTATCGCTGAATGTTATTTCTTTATTATCGATAGCAGCAAATAAATTCAACAAACCCTCTTTGCTGAATAAAGCTAGGGTTACCTCAATGCCAAGATCTGCCTGAAAAGAGGCGATACTTTTAGTGTTTAAAAAACCTTTTAAATATGCCGTTGCCGGATAGGGTGTATTTAACTGTGTAAAAGGAGATGTTATTAAAAAAACAGGAGCACTCAAATCAAATTATTTAGATTGCAAAAATATTCATTTGTGCTTAAAGTAGCTGGCTTTTTATATTGCATTAATTGTCATTTATACAACAGACTACAGTTTAAACGTATATTACATGTACAAAAAAATTATGTATGAAAAAAAAGATTGCCTCTTGTTTTTTAATTTTATTGCTGACCGGTAGTTTTTTGCAAAGCTTTGCAACCGTAAGCCTTCCTGCTATAATTGGTAGCCACATGGTTTTACAACAAAAAACCGACGTAAAAATTTGGGGTTGGGCAAACCCCGGCGAAAAAATAACAATAACAACAAGTTGGAATTCAGATTCGGTAACCACCGTTGGTGAGAACACTGCAAGATGGAATTTAATTATTAAAACACCTGCTGCTGGTGGCCCCTTTACTATAACTATAAAAGGTACTAATGTTTTGCAATTGGAAGATGTTTTAATTGGCGAAGTTTGGGATTGCAGCGGGCAAAGTAATATGGAAATGAGTTATAACTGGGGCGTTAAAGAATATACCACAGATGTAGAAAATGCAAGCAACCAAAAAATTAGATTTTTTAATATGCCACGGGCCACAGCTACCTTTCCGCAGGATGATACCAGGGGTAAATGGGTAGTTTGCAGTCCCGAAGAAATGAAACAATTTAGTTTGGTTGGCTACTTTTTCGGTCAGCAATTACAAAAAGTTTTAAACCAGCCCGTTGGTTTAATAAACACCAGTTGGGGAGGCACGCCGGCCGAAGTTTGGACACCAAAAGAAGTAGTGACCACTAACCCCGTTTTAGCAGGAGATGCAAATAAACTAAAATCAAATAAAGGTTGGCCTATTACAGCGGGGTTAACATTTAACGCCATGATAAATCCAATAAAAGATTATGCTATTGCAGGAATAATTTGGTACCAGGGCGAATCGAATGTAGGAAATGCTGCTACTTATCAGTTACTTTTTACCAGTATGATTGAGGCATGGCGCAAAGAATGGAACAAAAATTTGCCATTCTATTTTGTACAACTAGCACCATATTCAGGCTACGATAGTGTTGGCGGAGCCTTACTAAGAGAGGCACAGACAAAAACTTTAGCCCTGGCAAATACAGGAATGGTAGTAACATCAGACCTGGTTACGGATGTAAAAGATATTCATCCCCATAATAAAAAAGATGTTGGGCTACGACTTGCGAACTATGCACTTGCGGCAACCTATGGTAATAAACAAACTGGTTATAAAAGCCCTGAGTATAAAAATATGGTCATTGAAAAAGATAAGATCCGAATTAATTTTACTGATGCAGATAATGGACTTATGAGCAAAGGAGCAACAATTACCGATTTTTATATTGCGGGTGCAGATAAAAAGTTTTTGCCCGCAACTGCTAAAATTATGAATAACTCCGTGTTGGTGAGCAATAAAAATATTGCTCACCCTACAACAGTTAGGTTTGGTTTTACAAGTGCTGCAATGCCTAATCTTTTTAATAAAGAGGGCTTACCGGTAAATTTATTCAGAACAGAAGAATAGTATAATTTCTAAAAGATAATTTTTGGACTATTAATATTTTTCAATAAAAAAGCATCACAAATTGTGATGCTTTTTTATTGCCTGATATAAATTATTACTGAAAATAAAATACCGATTGGTATTTTTTAAGCTAAATAATATTTTATAATAGTATTTAGTACTGTTTGTAAAATTTAATAAATACTACTACTGTGCCGGGTTGACATTGCTTTATTTGCCACCAAAAACAGATTTCAAAATACCGGTAACTTGCGATGCAGGATCTTTTCTAATTTTTTGCTCCTGTAAACCAACATTTAAAAATAGTCCGCTTAATGCACGTTCAGTTACATAAGCAGTTAAGTCTGTATTAATAGTTGTACCGGAAAAAGTATTATAAGTAGAAAAAACATTTTTCCAATATTTGGTAGCATCTGTTTTAATTAAGGAAGCTTCAATTACAGGCCTGAATTTTTCGGTCAGTTCAACTGTTGTAGCGGACTTTAAAAAATCCGTAGCTGCAAAATCACCCCCTCTTAAAATTTTAAGTCCATCGGTAACACTCATTTTTTTGATAGAGTTAAGGAATATAGCACCTACTCCATTCGCTGCATCTTCGGCTGCCCTGTTCATAGATAAGACTGCTTTATCAACCAAAGATCCCATACCTACGCTACGTAAAGTCTTTTCAACTTTTTGTGCTTCAGCAGGCATTAAAATTTTTATAGCAGCATCTTTAAAAAATCCATTGGCGGTACCAAGCTTTTTGGTGGCGCTATCTGTACCCACACGTAAAGCTTCTTTTAAGCCACTAATTATATCGTCGTTGCTCAAACCCTTTCCTGCAGTGCCTGATGATGTTTTATCCCAAATACTTTTTCCGGTGGTGGTATCTTTTTTAATTACTTTATTAAAGAGGCCTTTAATACCTTGGGCCTGAATGGTATTAAAAATTAAAAAGAAGGCTGTTAGTGTAAAAATAATTTTTTTCATACAATATTTTGAGTAGATAGACAAATTTACTGCCGGCTGGTTTAATATGAACCAATTAGTTTTTATCTTTAAAGTAATTAACAAATTAGATGGTATGCCACAAATATCGTTTTGGGAAAAGGATAGTTTTTTTGCACCGCAGGATGTAATTATTATTGGAAGCGGATTTTCAGGCCTTTGGAGTGCTTTACATTTAATTGAAAAATATCCGCATTACAAAATAACGGTATTGGAAAGAGGACCAATACCCACGGGTGCAAGTACCCGTAACGCCGGTTTTAGTTGTTTTGGTAGCCCAAGCGAATTATTGGCAGATGCTGAGGAAATGGGTGAAGATAATATGTGGAAACTTGTTGAAATGCGGTACAAAGGTCTGCTTGAAATTAGAAAGCATTTTAAGGAATCAGCAATAGATTATGATGCCTGCGGAGGCTATGAATGTTTTGATAATAAATCTGCAGACTGGGAAAACAGCCACAATAAAATTGAATGGCTTAATAAGGGCTTAAAAGATATAACCAACACAACAGATCTGTTTAAAATAAAAGACGAAAAAATAAAAGATTTTGGTTTTAACGGATTTGATCATTTAATTGCCAACCATTTGGAAGCCGGCTTACAACCTGCCAAATTGATATTGGCATTGCTGCAAAAAGTTGCGGGATCAGGCGTAAAAGTTTTAACAGGTATGCAGGTAGAAACCTACCAACAAAATGAAGGTACAATTACAGTTTCAGCACGTTGCGGATTGGGAAAAGATGAAGGAATAAAATTTACAACCAATAAGTTACTGCTGTGTACAAATGCTTTTACCACGCACTTATTTCCGGGTGTTGATATTGTACCTAACCGGGGGCAGGTATTAATTACAGCACCTATACCAAACCTTGCGGTAAAGGGTACTTTTCATTATGATAAAGGTTATTACTATTTTAGAAATGTAGGTAACCGACTATTATTAGGCGGAGCAAGAAATGTTGCCTTTGATGCTGAAAATACAACAGCCATGGAAACTACAACCCTTATACAAACCGAACTGGAAAATTTTATTACCCATCATTTGTTACCGCATACCCCATTTACAATAGAAGATAAATGGAGCGGCATTATGGCCATGGGAACTAAAAAGGAGCCGATTATAAAAATGTTGGAACCTAATGTTTTCTGCTGCATAAGAATGAGTGGTATGGGCGTTGCGCTGGCACCAATTGCTGCAAAAGAAACCATAAAATTAATGTGCATTTAAACCTATTGTTTTACCATTTTTAATGTTATTTTATTGTTGCCGTCTGTAATACAAACAAGGTAAATGCCCCTGGGTAAGAAGGTTGCATTGATGATTGTTTTATCTGCATTTAGCGGAGCCGTAAAAACTTTAAATCCCGAAACCGTAAATATGGAAATACTTTTTTTATTTGCAATACTACCATTTTTTAATTCGAGGTTAAAGTTAGCTATTACCGGATTTGGATAAATTAGCGCCATAAAATATTTTACCGGAAAAACATTAATATTTTTGGTTTTAGGTGCACTTGTATCGGCTGCGGCATCAGGTAAAGCCCCCCCTTGCGCAAGGGTACTGTCGCAGACAAAGGATAGCAGAAAAGAATTTCGAAAATTATTTTTGGCAAACAATGAACGCATCCGTTGTTTTTGTCCAACAGTAAAAAGATTCATGCAGGCATCATTAGTAAAATCCATAAAATTCATAAATAAGTCGCCATCAAGGTTTGGAGAGCAGTTGCTAATATGCGGAAAAGTTGGACAGCCATAATTAAAATATTGTTGCGTTGGGGTA
>ENA-OBIO01001086-OBIO01001086.1-metagenomes-genome-assembly--contig:-NODE-1086-length-11666-cov-2.96322_pt1 | contig 11666 bp, 10 predicted proteins | sample MGYA00153383_OBIO01 | MGnify analysis MGYA00153383 | reverse complement strand
AATGGAGAAGCGGGATTACCTTCTATTTTAATCGGACGACCATCTCTTTGTTTTACAATAACAGGAACAACATCGCCCTCGTTAACATAAGTAGAGGCATAATAATTTGCAACACCCGGAATAAGATCATCCGGTTTGCGCAAATATGGAACAGCCTGACGGACAGGCATTTCGCAACTAGCTGCAATTGTAGCAGCAGCGGTGCTAAAACCTAAATATTTTAAAAAATCTCTGCGAGGAGTTTTGGAGTTCAATAAACCATCATCCAAATCTGATAATGGCAACAAATCTTCTTTAAATTCATCATTTGCTGTTTTTTGATAAGCTTCCGACTCATTCAATTCACCAAAACTTTGCCAATACTTTTTATTACTCATATCTTATTAAAATGTGCTAATTGGCTGTATGCTAATTTGCTAATTTTTATAAATTGTTACTGCTTATAATTATCGAATACTAAGAACCACGTTTAAAAAATGTCTTTAACGGAGTGAAACTATTAATTGAGCCGAATTTAGTAATGGCATTTCTGACATTCTGTTCCACCAATTTTTTCAACGGTTACACTATCTAATTTGCCTGTTTTAATATCATTATGAAATTTCTCATAAATGCTATAAAATTTATTGCCTTCGCCGGTTTCTTTATTGTAGAAATTTACTTTGCTTTCTCTATGACAATTAATACACCAGCCCATACTTAATTCTGCATATTGATAAACTTGCGGCATTTCCTGTATTGGACCGTGACAAGTTTGACAAACCTGTTTACCAACTTTTACGTGCTGGCTATGATTAAAATAAACATGGTCCGGCAAATTGTGAATTCTAACCCACTCAATAGGTTTACCCGGCTTATCATACTTTTTAACTTCCGGATTCCAACCTGCGTATTTGTATAACTTTTGAATTTCGGCTGTACCATTAACCTGTTTGCCATCTTCCTGTATAATTGCATCGCCTTTGTACTCTTTAATTGCCATATGACAATTCATACAAACGTTTACTGAAGGGATATTTGCATGTTTACTATCCTGAGATCCGCCATGGCAATACAAACAACTAATTTGATTGGTGCCGGCATGAACTTTATGAGAATAATAAATAGGTTGTTCCGGTTGGTAATTTTTCATTCTGCCCAAACCAATTGCTGCATTGATGGTCATGTAACCACCTAAACAGAACAATACTAAAACACCCATCATAATGTATGTTTTATTGCGATAGAAAGGAACCGGCTCAGAACGCAGAACACCATCTTTTTCTTCGGATAATTTACGAAGACTACTATTAACCTGTAAAAGTATTAAAGCTATAACAGCTAAAACCAGGGTTAAAATACCAAACAACAAGGAATTGTCTTCAGCAGGTGCACCAGCCTCGCCGCCAGTAGGAGCAGCAGTGGCAGGCAATTTATAAGCATCAGCATAATCAAGTATTGCTTTCATATCTTCTTTAGGAAGATTAAATTGCGTCATTCTTAATTGATACTTTGCAAGCAACCCTTTTGCATAAGGGTCTGATTCCAACATGGAATTGGTATTATTGATCCATTTATAGGCCCACTCTGCATTTGTAATTTAGGTCCTGTATAATCTTCAAGAGGCTTATGGCAGTTGGCACAGTTAGCTTTAAATAATGCTTCACCATCAGCTGCAAAACTGAAATTGCTTATTGAGATTAATACAATAAATAGTAAACTTGCGGAGACTTTTTGTAAGATTTTTCTATAACGACTCATACAGTTATTCGGATGCTTTATTGGAAGAATATCCTTCTATGGCTGCAAAAATAAGTTAGTATGTCCACATAATATCAACATTTTGAAAAAAAATATTTCTATGCCCAGCATGGTTTTCAGCTAATTGTTATAGCTGCGTATAGGTAATTGTCATATTTATGTAAACATTATTTTACTTATCGTTTTTTAATTTTCTTTACTCTCAACTAAATTGTTTGATGTTTAACGGGTGCAAAAAATAATAACATCAACGAGAAAATTTTAGGATATTTTATAGATTTTACCTGTTAATGAATAAAAGTATTCAAAAGATTTTTCCAATATAGCAAGTTCAAATTTTATTAAAGTTACTTTTATGGCTTATACTAAAGTCGCCAAAACCTACAAAATAATTTAAAACCTATAACCGCAATGAACGAATATAATAATTCAAAACCGTACAATGTTAAAATACCTTCCATAGCAATATTTGCAAGCGGTGCCGGAAGCAACGCCGAAAGGATTATTGATTTTTTTAGACATAAAGAAAATATTGCGCAGGTTACGCTAATAGTATGCAATAAGCCCAATGCCGGCGTTTTAGGTATTGCGAAAAAAAATTTAATAGAAACATTAATTATAGAAAAGGACTTATTTTTTAATAGTGATATATATATAAGTGCACTAAAAGAAAGAGATATTGATTTTATTGTACTTGCGGGCTTTTTATGGAAGGTGCCTTTATTGTTAATTAAGGCATATCCCGATAAAATAATTAATATTCACCCTGCTCTTTTACCAAAATATGGTGGAAAAGGTATGTACGGCAGCAAAGTGCACGAAGCCGTAATTTGTGCAGCAGAAAAAGAAAGTGGTATTACCATTCATTATGTAGATGAATTTTACGACCATGGAAAAATAATTTTACAAGCAACTTGTGAAATAGATACTGTTGAAACTGCAGAAAGTTTGGCGGCAAAAATACATTTGCTGGAACACAAGCATTATCCGCTGGCCATTGAAAAAATTTTAAGTAAACAAGTTAAATAGTACTCAGCTTTAAATTTATGATTCGCAATTAATATAATCTATTGCGCTTCAAATATATCTAAACCTTGTTTTTTGCTAAAAGTATTTGTAAAAAGACGAGCATTTTTACATTATATAAAAGCAAAATTGCCGTTAAAAGAAACCTCCACCGTAAGAATATAATATGTTGGTGTTATATTGTGAATAATAATTTATGAATTGAATAACCCATTAAAATCTATTTGCTTTTTTATTTTTTGGCTTGTGCTCACCGATGCAGCATTGGCCCAATTTTCCATTAGCGGTACTGTATTTGAATCTACCAAAACAATACCCGTTAAAAATGTAGTGGTTAAAAGTAGTTCGGGAATTATGACCACTACAGATTCTGCAGGACGATACACTATTGCCTGTGTTCAAAAAGATTCGCTCACTTTTATCTACCACAATAAGGCTACTAATTGGTTTGCAGTAAAACAGATAGAAAATATGAGCAGTTTTGATATCTCAATTCATATTACTTTAAACGATCGGTTTAAAACGTTAAAAGAAGTTAAGGTATTCAGTAAAAATTACCAGCAGGATTCTATAGCAAACAGAGAAGAATATGCCAAGGCCTTTAATTACCATAAACCCGGTATTGCAACCAACAGTTCGCCCTATAGCGGTACACCGGGATTAGATTTGGATGAATTTATAAATATTTTTCGTTTTAAAAGAAATAAGTCATTAAAACATTTGCAAACCAGGGTTTTAGAACAGGAGCAGGAGAGTTATATTAGTTACCGCTTTAATAAAAATTTGATAAGAAGAATTACCCATCTTGATGGAATAAATCTTAATGATTTTTTAGTTAGATACAGACCAAGTTTTGAATTTACCCAATTTAGCACGCTCCCAAATTTTTACCAATATATTTTAAATTCTTCTTATCAATTTAAAAAGGAAAGAAATATTGAAACAGTTGCAGAAGAAGCACCTTAGTTTATTAAGAAAGATTAAAATATTATCGGGATGGGTTTAATTGCTTGAGCATAACAATTGTTTAAAATAATTAACATATAAACTATTTATATAATACATTAATACAGGTTTTATTTTAAAACTAAAATCTTTTAACAAAAAGATTAAAAATAATTTTAAAAATGGATCAAACATTATTAGGCGTTGGTACCCGGTTACAGCACACACAATACGGACCTGGTGTAATTGTTGGCGTTCGGTATGCCACTTATCTTATTTCTTTTATAAACCATGGTATTGTTGAAATTGATAAAACAGATACAAAACTGGATGAAATAATTCCGGAGCATGTAACGGTAGAGATAGAAACGGTTTCAGCCACAGAAAAATCATTATTAAAAATTTTACGTTTATGGGGCAATGTAAACGAGGTTGTACCACTTGGTGAAAAATGGGTTGGTGGTACCATTTTATTACAACCTGCAGATAAAAGTTTAAAACCAAAGGAAATACCGGTGGCAGATTTTTTTCATAAAGTTGTTATGTTGCGCGACAGACTGCGGGTATTGGAACAAAATATAAACAGTCATAAAAAACTGACTGATGAAGAAAAGGTAAACATGCAGCAATACATAACCCGCTGCTACGGTTCACTTACAACTTTTAATGTTTTATTTAAAGATAAAGAGCATTGGTTTATTGGCGACAAAGGCGGTAAGGAGGATTAAGTTTTTTAATAAATTAAAGCAAGTAAATTTATTATAAAATTTGTAGCAGGTACTAGGGTCTACCATCGCTAAAATTATAACCTGCACTTTATTCTTTCTGATTTTTTAATCTATTAATATTTTAGTAATTTCTTAATACAATCATCGAGCCTGCTGTAGGCCATAAAGTTTTTTTCAAGTTCAATATTAAAAGGAATGGGGCTATCGAGGCTTCCGCACCTGATTACAGGTGCATCTAAAAATTCAAAACAATTTTCGGCTATCCAGGCAGCAATTTCTCCCCCAATTCCACCCGTTAAAGTATCTTCATGCAATAACAATACTTTACCTGTAGCCTTTACCCCAACCTTAATTGCGTCATAATCTAATGGTAATAAAGTGCGCAGATCAATAATGTAAAAACTATTACCAGGGTGATCTTTGGCATATTGAGTTGCCCAATGCACACCTGCTCCATAGGTAATAATAGTTATATCATCCCCTTGTTGTACAATGTTTGCCTTACCAATCTCTATTTCGTAATATTCATCCGGCACAGGGCCGCTAATACTTCTGTACAAAGCTTTATGCTCGAAAAACAATACCGGATTTGGATCATTAATAGCCGCTATCAATAAGCCTTTGGCATCTACAGGTGTTGAAGGATAAACAATTTTTAAGCCGGGCGTGTGTACAAACCAGGCCTCATTACTTTGGCTATGAAAGGGACCCGCACCTACCCCGCCGCCAGTAGGCATCCGAATAACCACATCTGCATTCTGACCCCAACGGTAATGAATTTTAGCAAGGTTATTTATTATCTGGTTAAAGCCTACCGTTGCAAAATCTGCAAACTGCATTTCCATTAAACCTTTGTATCCTTCTAAACTTAAACCCAGTGCCGCACCTACAATGGCACTTTCGCAAATAGGTGTATTGCGAATTCTTTCTTTTCCAAATTTTTCTACAAAGCCTTCTGTAATTTTAAATGCTCCCCCATATTCTGCTATATCCTGCCCCATAATTATTAACCGGGTGTGTTTCTCCATTGATTGAAATAAGCCATCTTTAATACCATCAATAAAACGTTTTTCCGGCGCTGGTTTATTGGTTGTGCTTTTTAAAATATGTTGCTGTTTGTGGTAAGCAAATAAATCTTCCAACTCCTCTTCGGTATCGGCTACCATTGGTGCGGATTCATAACCTTTTTTTACTTCTGCATCAATATATTCTTTAAACTGATTTCTGGTATCGGTAATAAATTGCTCCGTTACAACACCCTGCTGTAACAAATATTCCTCGTAATTTTTTATGGGATCTTTTTGTTTCCATAAATCAAATAAATGATTGGGTACATATTTAGTGCCGCTGGATTCTTCGTGACCGCGCATTCTAAAAGTCATACATTCAATAAGGTATGGCTTTTGATTTTCTATACAATATTGGCGCACCCCTTTAATGGTATCGTACACTTCTAAAATATTATTGCCATCAATTTGAATACCTTCCATTCCATATCCCCTGGCCTTATCAATTAAATTGAAGCAACGGAATTGTTCATTAATGGGTGTGCTGAGGCCGTAGCCATTGTTTTCTATAATGAAAATTACAGGAAGATCCCATACCGCAGCAACATTGAGCGCTTCATGAAAGTCGCCTTCACTCGTGCCGCCATCGCCGGTAAATGCCACAGAAACTTTATTATTTTCGCTTAACTTATATGCAAGGGCCACGCCATCGGCAATTGCCATTTGCGGCCCCAGGTGCGAAATCATTCCACAGATATAATGCTCTTTATTGCCAAAATGAAAACTTCTTTCGCGCCCCTTACTATAGCCATCTTTACTGCCCTGCCATTGTTTAAATAATTTATTAAGCGGCATTTTGCGCGTGGTAAAAACACCCAGATTTCTATGCAATGGCATTATCCACTCCTCCTGCTCCATAGCCATTGTAACCCCAACACTAATAGCTTCCTGCCCAATACCACTAAACCATTTGGAGATTTTTCCCTGCCGCAACAAAACCAGCATTTTTTCTTCAATCATTCGGGGAAGCAATAAATTTTTATACAATTCAATCAGCGTAGTATTGGAAGTATTTTTTCTATTAAAAAGCATCCCTATTTAAGTTATAAGTTATGAGTTATGAGTTATAAGTGTTATAATTTATAGGGCTGGTTAATTTTTGTAGATATGAAATTAATTAAAAAATATGGTATATGTTATGAATGATGTGTGGTATGATTGACATGGCTAATTTGTTTTTTATATCAGCAATTTAAATTGATGCAACCTTTACATTATCCAATACCTAGAAAATTAATTATTTAATAAACCCTCTGCTGTTTTAAAAAATGCATAGAATAATTCTGTGCCCTACAAGAATAACTCCGGACTATAATCGATTTATTTTTTGTAATTCTATTAAATGGTTTTTATTATCGCACAACGCATCATGTTAGTAAATATTAATTCAGTTTTTGCTTAGTAGCAATATTTAGAATTTAAATACCTTATAATTAAAATTCTCTTTTGGGAGAATTACTACAAACTAATATTATAAATACAAATTGTTTTTAAACTTCTTAAAAAACAACCTTGTTCAAATTACCCGTTGAAACAGATTGCTTTAGAATAATTTGATTAATTACCTGACTGAATTGGCAAAAGCTTTCTTATTAACATAACTATTAAAAAAGGAAAGTAAAATACTGAATAACATGGCGTACCAAAAACCATCTACCTCAAAACCATGAACAAAATGTGCATCCAACAAAATAATGCAGGCATTAATTACAAACAAAAATAATCCCAGTGTTAGTAAGGTGGCAGGCAATGTAAGCAGCACCAACAAAGGCTTAATTACAGCATCAAGCACGGCTAAAACCAGGGCTACCAAAACTGCTGTAATTATATTATTGTTACGTATTGCAATGCCCGGCAGTATGGCTGCTAAAATAAAAACGTTTACGGTGCTGATTAATATTTTATAAAAAAACTTCATTATAAATTAATTTTAAATTACCACTAATTCATAAAAATCTTCGGGTTGCAAATACTTAATGGCAAGTGCTCTTAATTCTTCGGCAGAAATATTTTTAATCATTTTAATAGTATCATAAAAATACTGTTCATCAAGATTATTAAGAATAATGTTTTTCCAACGACCAATAATATGAAACGGTCCGTCGAGATCGCCAAGTATTGTGCCTATTAAATAGTTGCGGATCAATAACAATTCTTCATCGTCAATTAACTCTTCCCGCAAGATTTCCATTTCTTTATACACTTCTTCAATAGTGGCTCCGGTAACATCTTTACCAGCTTCGGTACTTATTAATAATGCAGTATCCTGAAAATGACTTTGTACATAACTATGTATGCCATAGGTATACCCTTTATCTTCTCTGATATTATCCATTAATCTTGAACCAAAATAACCACCAAATACTGTATTTAAAACCATCATCGGCATAAAATCAGGATGGTGCCTGTTAGGGAAGGGACGAGCAATTCTGATAGCACCCTGTACCCCATTTACATCGTTGGATATGCTGTATTTTTTTTGCTCAACAGGTAAGGCTTTTTCGGTTTTAGGCTGCTTTATGCCCGGGTTTAATGTAAGCTTTCCAAACTGTTCATTTAATAATTGGTAAAGGTTTTCAGGGAGTTTACCTGCCACAAATATTACACAATTTCCATTTAAATAATATTGCTGAAAATGATCTTTAAGCTGGGCCGTTGTTAAGGCGTCGAAATCTTCGGCTACAATGTATTTACCATAAGGATGTGCTTCACCATACAAATAAGCATCAATTAAACGATTGGCAACCACATCGCATTTTTGCAGACTAACTGCCAATTTTTGCTTACTGTTTTGCTTGTAAATATTTAATTCTTCTTCAGGAAAAATTGAATCGGTAATCATTTCTTTTATTACCGGAAGCACAACCTCTAAATGTTTAGATAATGTATGCAAGCTTACAGACGAAGTTTCGTGGTGGCAGCCACGATTACAATAAGCTCCATAATATTCGAAGTGCTCATTTATTTCGAACGCTGTTTTGGTTGAAGTGCCATTTTTTAACATATAGCTTGTTGCCGCTGCAACGCCATTGTTTTTTTGATAGCTGTCGCCCGCATAAAATATCATTTCTAATTGTACCACGTCCTGGGCACCGGCATCGATGGAATACACTTCTACACCGTTATCCAATACCATTTTTTGGTAAGGCTTTAAGTGAAGATCAAATTCTATAGCGTCTTTTATTGATGGAGCTTCTGTTCTGTTTAGCATTAAATATATTCTTTTCTTATCCTTATAAAACAAGATAAATTTTAATTAATTGTTAGCGTAATAATAAAGTGTATTGCAATTGTTTTCCTGAAAAATAATATTGCTTTCATTTATCAGTTCTGCCGTAGTTACCGCCTGGTATTTTTCCAATTCTGTATTTATAAGTTCCGCATCGCCCAACAAAGCATACATGGCTAAATTGGTGGCCCGGCTCATTACACTCATATCTTCAAAAGCCAGCATGCTTTCTGTTTTATTCTTTACTTTTTGTAATTCTTTTTCGGTGATACCTTTTTGCTGAAGCATGTAAATTTCCTCCATTAAAGCGGCTTCAGCATCTTTCATATTTACGCCTTTAACCAATTTACCTTCAATGCTCAGTAAGCCGGCATCTGTACTTCCGGAATGTGAGCAATCGATATTACTAAAAAGTTGTTTTTCTTTTACAAGCGCCTGAAATAAACGGGATGATCCGCCACCACTTAATATTTCTGTTATTAAGTCGGTCACGTAATAACGTTTATCTAACCTATCGCAAATATGCCAGCATTTGTATAAGGCATCAATGGGAACATTGGCTTTAACTTCTAATGATCGCGGTGCTGTTTGCTTAGGCTCTGCAGGTACATTGCGGTTATACTTTGTGCCTGCGGCAATAGGACCAAACCATTTTTCGGCCAGCAGTTTTACGCTTTCGGTCGTTACATTACCTGCCACAACTAATATTGCGTTGACAGGAGTATAGTGTTTTGCAAAAAAATCTTTTACATCCTGCAGGGTAGCATCTTCTACATGTTTTAATTCTTTACCAATTGTCATCCAACGGTAGGGATGTTTGCTGTAGGCCAATTCACGCATTTTATGCCAAACATCGCCGTAAGGCTTATTAATATAGTGCTCCTTAAATTCTTCGCTTACTACTTTACGCTGAACTTCTAAACTTTTTGCATCAAAAGCCAGACTTAACATCCGATCGCTTTCGAGCCAAAAAGCAGTTTCAATATTTTCGGCAGGAAGCTGGCAATAATAATTAGTTAAATCGTTGGTTGTAAATGCATTGTTTTCTCCCCCTGCAACCTGTAATGGTTCATCATAATTGGGAATATTTACACTACCACCAAACATAAGGTGTTCAAACAAATGTGCAAAACCTGTTTTTTCCGGATTTTCATCTCTTGCACCCACATCATAAATTACATTAACAACTGCCATTGGAGTGCTTATATCCTGATGCACCAAAACCCTAAGTCCATTATCAAGGGTAAACTTTTCATACTGAATCATAAGGTGAAGTTAGGTAGACTTGCTAAAAGTATAAAATGAAAGAATAGGTTTACAGGTGATATGATGCTTTTTACTGCACAAACCTTATAAAAAAATACAATATGAAATGACAATTTTTAAATAAAATTTAAATTCAGTAAATATTACCGGATCAATAGGTATAAAATTAATTTAAGTGAATGCTATAAAAGCTTAGCAGCATTATATCTAAAAAAATCTACAACATCTTATCTGATACTTATTGGCCTTAAAGACAATTGAATTAATTCTCCTTTTCTGCGTACAATAAGTTTTATTTTTTCCAAAACGGACTGTAAAATATCTTTGTACTGCATAATATTATTGCTAAAATTATTATTGATACTTATAATAATATCATCTTTTAAAATGCCGGCCTTATCTGCCGGAGAGTTAGGAATTACATCATCTACCAACACCTTTCCATCAACATAATAAGTTGCCATACCGATGTAAGTATAATCGAACGGATCTGCAAAATGACTATTAGGCGATAAATGAATTTGTCTTTTTGGATAATTAATAATAAGGTTAAAGCGCCTCAGCAAATCATTTCCTAAAAGCCCGCCCACAACAGGGTACGAGGTTACATTATAGTCATCACTATATAAATAAGTAGGTACATTTCTAAATCTGTACCGGCCAACTTCAACCATTTTTGTAACAGTAAGTCGCATTTGCAATTTGCCGCCCATACCTTGTGCTTGCGTATAAACAGGTTTACGTTTAGCAAGCAGTACGCTACTATCGTTTGCAAACCTGTCGCTTAATAAAAAACAAAGTCCTGCACCGGTATCAAAATAATAATTAAAATTTATTTTCCTTTTATCTTTAATGGTAAGGTTTACAATAGGTAAAGTAGTAAAAAGCGGATTAAGTAAAGTTCCTTCGCGCGGGTATTGCATTTCGCCGGGCGAAAACACCTGAATTGTAGAGCTATCAAAATTAACTTTTACAATATACCTTTTAAAAAAGCTGTAACCGATAATACCATCTATTTTTTGTCCGTACACACTTGATAAAATATCATAATCGTTTACATGGAAATTTAAATTATTAACAGTTAATCCATCAAAATAAAGCGTTTGGTTAAAGGCAAAACTTACTTTATGACTATCACCCATTCCGGTAATAACAGTATCACTTGGGGTAATTTTTATTTTTAAGTTGGCGCAGGTAGCAGAATCAAGACTAATTCCTCCGCTGCCGGTATCTAAAATAAAATTAAGCGAATCTTTTATGCCGTTTAGCTTAGCCTTTACTACCATTACGCCACCACTGTACTGTATAAAAGGAAATGTTGTTATAAGCGTTGCTTTTTGTAAGGGTGTAAGAATTTCTTGTGCTGTACAAGGTGCCGCTATACTTAAAGCCACTAACAAACAAAAAAAATGTAATAAACTTTTAATTTTTAAACATCTACGTTTATAAAGAATCATCTGGGCAATGGTTAATTTGTAAATATTTGTTTTCTTGTAGTTTCAACACTTAACAAATAAAACTGTTTATATACAACAACATCTTTTACCTATTACTAAATATACAACCTAATGATTGTAATTTTGGTACTTATTATACAAACGGTTTTATGGAATTAGAAAACTTATATACAAAAGCTTTAAACTTTGAATTTTTATCTGTTGAAGA
>ENA-OBIO01001083-OBIO01001083.1-metagenomes-genome-assembly--contig:-NODE-1083-length-11704-cov-2.79028_pt1 | contig 11704 bp, 6 predicted proteins | sample MGYA00153383_OBIO01 | MGnify analysis MGYA00153383 | reverse complement strand
AATCCCTTTTGTTTTCGCACCCACCAATTTGTATTTTATGTGATACAAATTTGCACTCTCTTCACTGTAAATAACTTCTTCATTCGAAAGTACCGTTAACGCTTCACAATCCCAGTTCACCATGCGGTAATCTCGGTAAAGTTTATTTTTATTGTATAAATCAACAAATGCTTTTATAACGACTTCGCTGCGCACTTCATCTAAAGTGAAAGCCGTACGCTCCCAATCGCAACTTGCGCCGAGTTTTTTTAATTGCTGAAGAATGATACCGCCGTATTTATCTGTCCATTGCCAAGCGTATTTTAAAAACTCTTCGCGCGTTAAATCCGATTTTTTTATACCTTGTTCGCGCAAAAATTTTACAACTTTTGCCTCTGTCGCAATAGAAGCATGATCTGTACCAGGCACCCAACACGCATTTTTACCTTCCAATCGCGCTTTGCGAATAAAAATATCTTGAATCGTATTGTTTAGCATGTGCCCCATGTGCAAAATTCCCGTCACGTTTGGCGGCGGAATGACAATACTGAATGATTCGCGTTCATCGGGTTCGGAATGAAAATACTTTTTTGATTCCCAGTACGCGTACCATTTATCCTCTAATTCTAATGGATTGTATCGGGTGGAAATTTCTGCGCTCATCGAAAAATGCGGTTATTTTAAAAAACTTGACAAAGTTAAAGAGAGAGTGACAACCTAGATTAGTTTCCCTCAGAAATTCGCAGAAATACACACAGAAATCCAAAGATGTGTAGATTGGTTTTATAAGAAACTTCTTTATTAATCTTTTACTTTTCTACAAATACAGAACTAATTAAACCGCAACTTTCGCTTTTATACCTGCATAAGGTTCATAGTTTTTAAGTGTAATATCTTCGAATGCAAAATCGAAAATGTTTTTAATTTTCGGATTTAATTCAATAGTTGGCAATGCACGCGGAGTTCTGCTCAACTGTAATTCAACTTGCTCTAAATGATTGGTGTAAATGTGTAAATCGCCGAAAGAATGAATAAACTCTCCTACTTGTAAATCGCAAGCTTGCGCAATGAGATGTGTTAGCAGCGCATACGAGGCAATATTAAACGGTACACCCAAAAAAGAATCCGCCGAACGTTGATAGAGTTGACACGATAATTTACCTTCGTTCACATAAAATTGAAACAAGCAATGACACGGCGCGAGTGCCATTTTGGGAATATCGCCCACGTTCCAAGCTGATACAATCAATCGGCGTGAATCGGGATTGCGTTTAATTTCGTTAATCAACAAAGTAATTTGATCAATCACGCCGCCAGCGCGCGTTTCCCAACTACGCCACTGTTTACCATAAACAGGACCTAGATCACCGTTCGCATCTGCCCATTCATCCCAAATTGATACTTTATTTTCTTTGAGGTACGCAATGTTTGTGTCGCCTTTTAAAAACCAAAGCAATTCATAAACTACCGAATGCCAATGAATTTTTTTTGTCGTCACCAACGGAAAACCTTCCGATAAATCAAATCGCATTTGATAACCAAACGTTGCAATCGTGCCAGTTCCTGTTCTATCGTTTTTGTGGACACCCACTTTTAAAACGTGCTTGAGTAAATCGTGATAAGCCTGCATTTTTTTTTGAGCAAAAATAGACATGTAAATTAATTTGCGCAACAGTTGGTTATGATTTGTGGGATTACAGGTTCAAGAAATTTTTTTATAAAACAAAAACTATGAATTTTCAGTTTTAAAACCAAAGTTGTTACAAATACTACGAACTATCAACTAACAACTGTCAACTTAATATGGCTTATCACAACTTGCGCGAAGCAGTAACAGACTTAGAAAAATCGGGACAATTAAAACGCATCAGTATAGAAGTTGACCCAAACTTAGAAATGGCAGAAATTCATCGGCGCGTGTTTGAAGCTGGAGGACCAGCGATTTTGTTCGAGCGCGTAAAAGGCAGTCCGTTTCAAGCGCTCTCGAATATGTACGGCACCTTTGAGCGTACAGATTTTTTGTTCCGAAACACGATTAAACAAGTTGAAAAAGTTATTCGTCTCAAATTAGATCCATCTGAATTTATAAAAAAACCTTTGCAATACGCCAGTGCACCGTTCACGGCACTCAAATCTTTACCCTTGCGCATTCCACTCAGCATAAACAAGGCTGCAAAATTCCAAACGCGCATTGATCAATTACCACAAGTTAAATCGTGGCCCGATGACGGCGGCGCATTCGTTACGCTTCCACAAGTTTACACCGAAGATCCAGAAAAACGCGGCATCATGGGAAGCAACGTAGGTATGTATCGCGTGCAACTTTCGGGAAACAATTACAAAATGAACGAGCAAGTGGGAATGCACTACCAAATTCATCGGGGAATTGGTGTGCATCATACCAAATATAACCGACTTGACGATCCATTTTTATGCTCTGTTATTATTGGTGGTCCGCCATCGTTTGCGCTTTCTGCTATTTTTCCATTGCCAGAAGGTTTACCAGAAGTTTTATTTGCAGGAATGCTGAACGGCAGAAGATATAGATACAGTTACGACGCTAACGGAAATTGCATTCCGAGTGATGCCGATTTTGTTATAACGGGCATCATAGAAAAAAATAAAAAAATGCCCGAAGGTCCCTTCGGCGATCATTTAGGATATTATTCTTTGCAACACGATTTTCCTGTAATGCGTGTGCTGAAAGTCTACCATAGAAAAAATCCCATTTGGCAATTTACCGCTGTTGGTCGTCCACCTGCCGAAGATTCGAGTTTTGGTTATATGATTCATAACATCGTTAAACCACTGACCCCGCAAGAATTTCCTGGACTGATTGAAATTAATGCCGTTGACGCCTCTGGTGTACATCCACTTTTATTAGCAATTGGTAAAGAGCGTTATATGCCGTTTCGTGAACAAAAACCTGAAGAAATATTAACTATCGCGAATAGAATTTTAGGTTCGGGTCAGACGAGTTTGGCAAAATTTTTATTTATTTGTGATGACGAAGGCTATCGAAATGCAGGGGTGACGACAAAAAATTACGTCTCGTACTTTAAATATATTTTAGAACGCATTGACCTTGCGCGCGATATTCATTTTCAAACACGCACAACGATTGACACTTTAGATTATTCGGGTACTGGTTGGAATGAAGGCAGCAAAGTTGTTTTTGCCGCGTGTGGAAAAATTTTACGCGAACTCGCGACAGAGTTGCCCGCAAATTTTTCTACGCCATCGCGATTTACAGCTATAAAAATGGTTATGCCAGGTATTGTAGCCATCAGTGCGCCAAATTGGCAATCAGAAAATAGCCGCAGCGATATTCATTTACTCGCGTTGCACCTCAAGCAATTCGATTTAAACACGCTGCCGATGATAATTATTTGCGATGATGCAGAATTTACGGCGCAAACACTCAATAATTTTTTGTGGGTGACTTTCACGCGCGCAAATCCTTCGCACGATATTTATGGTGTGAACGAGCGCACAGTATTCAAACATTGGCAATGCGATAGCGTCATTATTGATGCGCGCAAAAAACCGCACCACGCACCAGAACTTGTGCCAGATAAAAAAGTGAGCGAAAGAGTAAATAAACTTTTTGCAAAAGGTGGCGCGTTAGAAAGGATTAATGGTTAATAAATGATAGTACTTCTTGAACTGCAGCACAACTGGATTTTTATATTTAGAGTTAACTACAATTCATTAGATCAGAGGTCATAATAATTGAAAAAATTAATCACTCACCATTATGAGTGTGGTGGTGTTTGCACCTGATTCAAGGCGATAAAAATATAAGCCCGCGGTTGATACTTCGGGTTTATTTAAATTGATACTATTGTAACCGCGAACGCCATTATTTTCAATAACTTTTATCACTTGACCTTGAACATTAGTTATCGTGAGTTTAAATGGGGCGTCATCAGGTAAATCGAAACCAATATTTGTTTCACTATCAAAAGGATTGGGTGCGTTTTGATATAATTTAAAAAAAATGCCCGCAATGTTTGCTGTTGGATTTTCTTTTAGAACCTCCAATACAACTTTACCCACTTTGCCATTTTCATCAAAGGCTTCTATGGATGTAATGTTTGAACTAATCGAAAGTGCGTCGCTCAAGCGAATACTATTTTTTGCCCGAACCGTAACTTTAATAATATCGGTAGCAATATTTGTTTGTTTTCCGTCCCAACTCAGCGTTAAAGAATTTTCAAATAATCCAAAATTATTATCAGAAATTTCAAAACCTCCTGCCTTTGAAACAGCGAGAATTTCTAAATTTTTAGTTGTATTGAGTGTGAATTGAAAACCTTGCGCCAACAATTTATCGGTATGAAATATAATATCCATTGTTTCTCCTGCTTTTAAATTTTTATCAGGCGTTGTTATTCGCAATTCAAAATTTGTATTGACACCACGTGTTACTAAAGCGTTTAAATCATTATTAGCGATCGCGCTATTGTTTAGATCTCCGATTTTTACTCCGATAAAATTGGCAGTGTTCGTACCTTTAACAATATTTGTAGCAATAACTTCTGGGAAATCCTCAGAAAAAGGATCGGCGGGGTTTATAAAAGCATAATTTTTATCAATAAATCGCCATGCTGTATTGTTGGGAAAATTTGGGATGATGTGCAAAACCAAACGGCGCATCAAAAGCATATCAAGCGCATTGACATCCCCATCTTTATTCACGTCGGCAGCAATCATTTTATAAGCTGTTGATAAAGGCTGAATATCGAGAATGTGCCGACTCAGTAATGCGATGTCGTAAGTAGTTACTCCATTCTGCACGTTATCGTCGCGTGTTGCGTACGTGCTTACTTTTTGCGAAACGTTTAAATTATTTATTGTAAAATTTCCACTGCCCGTTGTTAAAAATGTTCCGAGATTAACATTATTAAAACCGGTTTTAACAGTAACGCCTTCGATGGTAATTCCATTTTCTGTCTGTACGATTCCGCTGAGTGCAGAAAGGACTGGCGGACAAACATTTAAATTATCTTGAACGGTAACATTGACTGAACAATCGTTAAAATTGCCAAAATAATCATACACACGCATAATGACAGGAATAGTTTGATTCGCATCGCAGCAATTAAATGCAACATTATCTTTGAAATCAACATCGGTTGGATTTTGACAATTAGAAATACGGCGAACTAAAATTTTCTGTATAGCGCAATTATCGGTGCTTCCAACATTTAACTGATCCGCAGTTATAATTGCCATTTTATTTGAAGTGAGTGAGACTTTAATATTAGATGCACACACAACTTGTGGTTTAACGTTGTCGCGTACATGAATAATAAAAGTTTTTTTTGCCGTCGCATAACCACAAGCATCAGCGCTATAAAACGTGAAATTATAATCGCCGTAAGCATCGAATACACCTTCATAAATAGCAATAGTTTCACCCGTCGAAGCATCAATAGTTGGATAACCACTAAGTAATTTAAGTCTCGAATCGGAAACACGGAAATTTAATATTGAAGAAATCGTTGGATTCCTCGAAATGAAGTAGTGAAGGAATGAAGTGTCAATTTTCGCGCGCAACTCAAAATGAACGCTTGCACCACACGAACTACTCAAACCTTTCGGATAAACATCTTGAACACTTCCATCCACGTTTTTTCCATCAGAGTTACTTACGCCATCAAAATAAGAAATGGTGTCATGCACCGAGAGTTCGCTATTAATCACATAATACTGCGTAAATTTTGCGATTGCAATAACAGGCGTTTTATCTATCACTTTAATAATTTGTGTGCCGTATTTAAAACGCGTGTCAATACTTGCAGTGGGATCATAAATGGCACAGGCATCTAAAATTTTCCAGTTGCGCAGAATTGTAAAGCTGTTTCCACAACGCGAAATAGTATCATCCGAATAAATTACATTCATTCCACAAGCCAAAGTGAGTGGAAAACTATTTATTCTTTGTCCGTTTAAACTATCAACGAGCATCGGCACGCCCGTAGAAACTTTAGCTATTGCGTCTTTAAAATTAATTTCAATATCAGTAGGAAAGACCATATTTTTAAGCAATGCTTTGCGTACATAAATAATTTGCTGCGTCGTTGTAAAATTTCCATAAATATCCCGCACCATAAAAGTGCGAACAATAATGCGGACAATATCAACATTTGGCAAAATCGTTGGTCGCGCAGCGCGCGTTAAAATAATATTAGTTGGAAAACGCGTAAATGGCGTTTGGCAAGAAATATCGTAGAATGCGTCAGAATATGAAGTTGTGTAATTACTACAATCAGTGATGAGTAAAAACGCAAAATTTTGCGTATCTAGTGACAACCGACCACTGTCCGCACAGCTTACAGTAAAATCGTTTGGTACAATAACCACAGGTGGTGTATTATCTGCGACCACAATATTTCCCGAACAACTGTTGCCAGTGCAATTTTCTGTCACGGTATAAACAAAAGTATTATTTTTATAATCGTAAGCACCTACTTGCGCACTAATGCCATCAATTGTAATGCTACCTAAACCCGATTCTAAAACAGGTGCATTGTACGCCCAAAATAACTTCAACTGCATTTGCGATGCCCCATTAATGACGCGCGATAAAACATCTTGCACGTACACATCAGCCTGGCAATTTGAATTGAGAGAAATATTTATTTTTGATAAACAACTCAACGCAGCACCTTTTATATTTACCGTATAATCGGTTGAGCTCTCGCAGCCCGAAGTATTTTTTTCTCGCACAGTCAATGTGTAAGGACCTGAATTACCGCCACCATTCCATTTAACATTTGCCGAGTTTCCGTTCTGTATTAACACACCACCCCCACTCAATGACCAAGTATATTTGTTAGCATTTGAATTGGCAGACGAATCCGTACAAACATAGATTGCTGTTTCGTTCGGGCAAGGTAAAGCGTTACCCAAAATTTTTGGTGCTGGCAACGCAATAACTTTAAACGTCACTTGCGCACCATAGCTAACTAAATTTGAATCGTTTAAATTATTGGGTATGCATTTACACACTGCAGTAAATATGTAATTTCCAGGGACGGCTGTATTGACTAATTTTAATTTTATAGGATCGAACGGACTTCCAGCAGCGACTTGGTTTAAAGCAGCATCGTACCAAATAATTGTCGGACTTGAATTGGCAGGACAAGCCGCACAAGCTGCTTTCAATCCACCATTAAAACTATTGACACTGTACTGGCAAACGCTATCAGCAGTCACCACGGGCGGATCTATTTTGGTTACATCACATCTGCTGTAACCAAACGGCAAAGAGCAAAAGACAAAAAGCAAAAGGCAAAGTGCAAAGCGCAAAGTGCAAATACCTAAAGGCAAGGTGCGAGATACAAACTTTGCATTTTGCTGTTTGGTATTTACATTTTGTCGAAAGTCGCCGAATTTTGTAAAGACAAAACTTGGTAATCCCATGTATTAGTATGCTATAAATCGGTGTAAGTAATTGATTGTTGGAGCTGATAGCCGACAGGTGAAAGTATAAACTATCAACTATCAACTATCAACAAACAACTAAATTAGTTTTGGTTAATTAATCGCAGGCGTGGTTATGCCTCACTTCAATGACAGCGGTCGGTTGAATCTAAAAAAATGAAAATTTTAATCAATGAAATTTTAGGCAGAAAATTAAAAAGAATTGTTTTAGGTAAAGGTTTAAATTCGTAATTTTGAATCATGCTTCGATTATCAGTTTGTTAAAAAATCAGATAACCTTACTATGCAAAATCTATCCCAAACTTTTAAATATGCTTACTAATTGAAGATTTTAGCACCAAGAAATAATTATTTAAAAATAAATTGCCGTCAATTGGTGCTGACGGCAATTTATTTAATTTTATTTTTGATTTCAAATTTCAATGGGTTATCAAAGACGAGTTGAAATTATTTTATTTTTTGAACTATGCCCTAAGTAATTTAAAACTGACATTGCTCCTAACTCAAAACTCTAAATGCGCTTTCCATTTTTCAAAGCCAATTGCAATGCTTTTAATTCATCCATTTTATTTTCAATCACCAATTGTGCTTGTTCTGCCCAAGTACTTGGGTTTATGATATACAATTTGTGCGCTTTTAAAATTTGGCGCATCGAATCAACAGAAGATTGAACAATATCTGAGAAGGTGAAAATATTGTGCGAATTTAAAACCTGCTGTACTTTTGGTCCTATGCCTTCAATAATTGTTAAATCAGTTTGTGTAGGTCGCTCATTTTTTGTTTCTAATGATGTCGTTTCAATAGAAAAGTTTGGCAGGGAAGGTTTATTTTTTAGCTTACTATGCTGAACAACTTCATTTGTCTGTTCTTCTGTTTTTAAAATTTTCGGCTTTGAAGCAAGAGAAAATTCTTTTAAACTTTTTTTATCTCGATAAGATTTTTTTTCCTTCGTTGCTTCAACATCTATTTTATGTTTTACTTTTACAAATTTCACTACATCATTGTGCTTATTTTGTTTAACTTTTTTTTCTTTATCAATTTCGAGCAAACGGTCTTTTTTTATCTTTTTAACTTTTTCTTTTTTATTTTTTGGTAGTTGCAATACATCACCCTCTACTTTCTGCAAATTTTTTATCCGCTCATTCACCTGACGCAACATTTCTGGTGTTGTTTCATTCGGATTCGCTTTAAACCAAAGCCTCAATTGCTCTCGAATAAGTTTTAATTTTGCTTTTTTAGCTTTAAACCGATGCTTTTCGCGCTTGAAATCAAATATCAAAACGTGGCGTTCCATCTTAGAGATGTCTTCGCTTTCACCTTTTTCACGCGCTTCTTTAGCTACTTTCTTATTTACTCGCGCCACATGAAGTGCTTTTTTTGCTTGATTAAATGCCTGTAGAAGTACGGTGTACTTTACAGAACTTGAAGGTTCTGTTACCATGTTTAAAAAATAAGATTGTAAATTAAAATTGCTTGTAAATTAAAACAACACTGCAAAGCAAAAAATTGTAATTTGGAATTGACTCAGTTCAGCTCTCTGTGTATATGTTAGTGCAAATTAAAGGAATAATTTATAATTTCAATGTTAAGTTTTTAAAACTCAAAAAATAATCAAAATTATATTTTTAAAAAAGCATAGTCTCTCTAAAAGTCGCTACGTTCCCAGAAAAATCTGTAACTGTAATTACTACTCTATGTTCACCCGAAGGAATTCTATTTTCATCTAAATTATAAAAAAGCAAATTGTTTTTAGCGTCAAACTCTAATAAAAAAAATTGATCATCGGCTGTCGCGGTATATTTTAATGCTGTTTCTCCACATGCGTAAAAATTATCTTTAATGATAAAAGCTAATTTTGTTGGCTTCGATTTGTGTCCTTTGCTTTTTGTATTTTGCAATCTTATGGAAGGTGCTGTTGTGTCATACTTCAAACAATAATTTCCAAATTCATCATTCTTGCAAGAAAAAAATCCATCGCTCCTAAAACTTCCGCCGAGATTAGAAATTTTACTATCGTTGTTTTTACAATACGCCATAAAAACTTTTCCGCGCATCGAATCGGGTAAAGACGCGGTTGGTTGAATGGCAATTTCAAAATCAGTATGTAGTGGTGTGCGCGTGTTCTGAATTTGATACGTCGGCGAAAGTTGTCCATTTTCAGTTTCCGTTGAGCCTAATCGTAAATTCAAATTCTGATACAAACAACCCGCTGGATATTGCAATTGCACATTATTAAAATTAATGAGGCTGCCTTCATTGAATGGTAAAAGATATTGCGCAATGGGTTTTGAAAAATTAGTAGTTACTGCGTTTGGTTTTCTTTTTAAAATTATTTTCAAATGCGCAATATTACCATTCACGTCACCGACTTCCATGTTTACCGTTACTGGTTTTTCTAAAACAGTTAGGATGCCACGATTAACCACCGAATCGTACATGTTTAAAAAATTGCCTGGCAATAAAAAAGCACGGTGATAATAGCGATTTGTCGTGGCGTGTTCTTCGTAATCCATGTGCGCATTGACGAAACGACTTTCTGAAAACGCAATTGCCTCAGCCGTAAATTTATAAATCAGTTGCGAATCAGCAAAAACCCGCAAATTGTAAATACCGTTATGACCATTCGAGCCTTCACTGCCGTCAGTTGCATTAACACCAAAAGCAATTTTATCCGATAAAACTTCGAGCGTATCAACAGCGAGTGAATAATTATTGCCCGATTTTTTTAACGAAATGCTGCGTTCATTCACTACGTCTTCTTTTTCAAATTCATAGACTTTAATACCGTTTAAATTCGGCGCAGAATTATCGTTGAGCTTAATTCCAAAAAGTAAAGGATTAATCGTTTTTTCTGAAACCGTTTCGCGAATTTCAAAATGTAAATGCTCACCAAACGAATTTCCACGATTTCCCATATTCGCAATTTGCTCACCTTTGCGCACTTTAAATTGCGCGCTATCTAAAGAAATATCTTGTTCAAACTTTTTATCTGAGTATTGTTTATCGCGCACAAATTTCTGAACAGCTGGCGTAAATTTTTCTAAATGACCATAAACTGTTGTGTATCCGTTCGGATGTTTAATATAAATCGCTTGACCATAACCACCACCTTGAATTTTAATTCTTCCGATATAACCATCAGCAGAAGCAAAAACAGGTTCGTTCGTTCCACCTTCTTTGCGCCGAATATCAATACCTGCATGAAAATGATTAGGTCGCAATTCACCAAAAGATCCACTTAATCGAATATCATCCGCAACAGGCGATTGAAAATAATTTTTTGGGTATATCTTCGGTATTGACGTTGCATGCAACGTCAATACATGTACAGGCGTTTGAAACGATACAAAAATCGCCATCACTCCGAGTAAATAATTCATTGTGTTTCTTAAAAAATAGTGCTTCATATTCTACGAATGAAAATCGTTTTGACAAAGGTAAAAATTTATGCTTTTACTCGTTTTCTTTTAGAGCTAAATTTTTGACTTAGAGTTAAATTGAAACCATAATCAAAAAGAAATTTGCTACTTCGTTTTTATTGTCGCTCTTTTGTATTAATGCAAAAAACAAATAAAGTCTTTAATTTATTAGCGCATTTAACTCAAAATATAATACCATGAAATTCAAAATCATTTTTTTATTCTTTTCTTCAATTTATTTAATCATAGGTTGCGATAAAAGTAGTGTAATTGATCCCAATTTAAAGCCAACTACGTATAATAGTGCTCATTTAGTTCTGTACACTGGGGAAATAAACGGGCTTTTATTTAATGGGCAACCATGGACTCATCCACAGAAGTGGAAAACTGAATTAGTTGGATATGTTGCAAAACCAGTAACTGGTTGCAAGTGATAAGCAGTTGAATGTAACCCCAAAACTTTTTATGAGCTTAATACTTTTTCCGTTATTTGCAACAACTCCGCTTCGCACCATTTTTTTGCCAAAATTTGTATACCAATGGGTAAATTAGTTTCTTCACCAAAACCCATCGGCACAGAAATACCTGGCACGCCTGCCATGTTTGCTAATACGGTAAAAATATCAGCCATGTACATTTTAACGGTGTCATCCGATTTTTCGCCAATCTTCCAAGGCACAACGGGCGAAATTGGTAAAATAATCAAATCGAAATCGTTAAAGATGCGATCAATATTTTCAGAAATTAATCTGCGTACGCGTTGCGCTTTGCTAAAATACGCATCGTAATAACCTGCCGAAAGTACAAACGCACCCGTTAAAATGCGGCGCTTCACTTCTTCGCTGAATCCTTCG
>ENA-OBIO01001082-OBIO01001082.1-metagenomes-genome-assembly--contig:-NODE-1082-length-11707-cov-2.62376_pt1 | contig 11707 bp, 11 predicted proteins | sample MGYA00153383_OBIO01 | MGnify analysis MGYA00153383 | reverse complement strand
TTAATATTTTTTTATGATAAACAGATTTTCATCTGCAATACTTTTTGGCGCTACCCTGCTTAGTATTCTTTTTATCTATTGTAATAATCCGGTAAAAAAAGTTAAAAGTACCCCTACGCTATCAGCAAATAAACTGCTTCATCCGCAAGCAATAAAAGGTGCTTTTAGCGGGCAGACAAAAATTAAATTTGATAGCAATAATGTAAATATTTTCTTACAAAATTTTCCTAAGTTTAAAGACTACGCAAAAGAAATCAGCAGTTTTTACAAAAATAGAAAATATGCTTTTGCATGGTACGATGAAAAGGGAATGATAGAACCTGCATCTAATTTATACAATAGAATAATAAATATTTCAGATGAAGGTATCTCGAAAGAATTACCCTACAAAGAAGCATTTATAAACCTGATGGATTCGGCTGTTGAAACAATTGATGCGCAACCAACAGTAGAGCTGATGCTGACTGCACAGTATTTAACCTATGCAAAAAAAGTATGGCAGGGGGTAAGTGAAAAACAATCTTTATCAATTGATTGGCTGATGGCGAGAAAAAAAATAAGCAGTCAGCAGTTATTGGATTCCTTAGTTAATGGAAAATCAATTTTAGAAAATGAGCCTGTCTACAGACAATACAATTTATTAAAAGATTATTTAAAAAAATATCATGCCATTGCAAAAAATCATGAATTTGCAATAATTAAGGCAGATCAAAAATTATATAAATTAAAGGATAACTCCCCTACTATTTCGGCTATACGGGAACGACTATTTTTACTGGAAGATTTATCAGAAAATAGCAAATCGAATATTTTTGATACAAGTTTATTACTAGGCATAAAAAGTTTTGAACGCAGGATTGGGCGTAAAGAAGATGGCATTTTAAACAGTGCTTTATTAGCTGAAATAAATTATCCTATTGAAAAAAGAATAACGCAGATTATTGTAAACATGGAACGAAGCCGATGGGTGCCTACTCAACCACAGGGTAATTATATTGTTATAAATATTCCAGAATATAAACTTTATGTTTATGAGCAAGACAGCATTGCTTTCAACATGAATGTAGTGGTTGGTAAAAATGAACATCGAACAGTAATATTTAATGGCGATATAAAATACATTGTTTTTAGTCCATATTGGAATATACCGGTCAGTATAATTAATAAAGAAATTTTACCCGGCATTAAAAAAAATCCATCCTATCTGGCGCAGCATAATATGGAATTAAATAATGGAAATATCCGTCAAAAGCCGGGACCCAATAATTCGTTGGGGCTTGTAAAGTTTTTATTCCCAAATTCGCATAGTATTTATTTGCACGATTCACCTGCAAAATCTTTATTTAATGAAAATGACCGCGCATTTAGTCATGGTTGTATACGTTTAGCCGAACCAAAAAAACTTGCCACTTATTTATTGCGAAATAATCCGGTTTGGAAAAATACACAAATAACAAATGCAATGAATTTACATAATGAGCAATATGTAACACTTAAAGAAACAGTCCCGGTATTTATAACCTATTTTACAGCCTGGGTAGACAGGCAGCAAAAGCTTCAATTTAGAAAGGATGTATACCAACGGGACAGCCGTTTGGCTCAAATGATAATAGAAAAACCTGGCATATGAATATTTTTTGAAAATAGTTGTTTTTTTAAATAAATAGCTACATTTGTATTGCAATAATGGTTTTGTAACCCGTCGTTAGCTGATAGATGCCTTTTTTTGAAGTCTGTTTTCAGTTCGTTGTAGCAACTAAATCATTATAGTTTTTATTTAATTTAAAAAGTTTTTACAATGAACATTTACGTAGGTAATCTTAGTTGGACAATGACCGACGAAGACTTAAGCAGTCTATTTACACAATTTGGTACTGTTACCAGTGCTAAAATTCTAAAAGACAAAATGAACGGCCGCAGTAAGGGTTTTGGTTTTGTTGAAATGGATGACGCAGAAGCGGCTAAAACTGCTATTGCAAATCTGAACGAAAGCGAAATACAAGGTCGTAAATTAATCGTTAACGAATCTCAACCACGCACAGAAGGCGAAGGCGGTGCAGGCGGATTTAAAAAACGTAGTTTCGGCGGCGGTAGTGGTGGAAGCGGCGGTGGCGGCGGCTACAAAAAGAGTGGCGGCGGCGGATACGGCGGCGGCAGTGGTGGTGGATATGGTGGTAGCGGCGGTGGCGGCGGAAGAAGCGGCGGCAGTGGTGGTTACGGCGGAAGCGGTGGTAACAGAAGCGGCGGAAGCGGCGGTGGTTACAACAAAGATTATTAATCAACAAGGTTACTAACGCACTATAAAATATAAATCCTTCACACTTGTGAAGGATTTTTTATTTAAAACAAATCATTAAATACAATCCATGAAAACCGAAGCGGAAATAATTGCACAAACAAAAAAATGGATCAGCACCGTGGTGGCAGATTGTAATTTTTGCCCCTTTGTAGCCAAAGAAATAAAACAAAATACCATTCATTACCAGGTTACAGAAAATACAGATAAAGAAGCATGCCTTCAACTTTTTTTACAGGAATGTATACGACTTGATGAAGATAAAAGCATTGTTACAAGTTTGCTTATTTTTTCAACAGGCTTTCAGCAATTTGATGATTATTTAGATTTGGTAGAACTTGCCGAAGCGTTGATTGAAAACAATAATTATGAAGGTGTTTACCAGGTAGCAAGTTTTCACCCGCAATATATTTTTGGTGGAGCGCCTGTAAATGATGCGGCCAATTACACCAACAGATCTATTTATCCGATGCTGCATTTATTAAGGGAAGAACAAATTGAAATGGCTTTAGAAAAATATCCCCATCCGGAAGGTATACCGGATAACAATATAAATTTTGCACGCGAAAAAGGTGTTCAATATATGCAAATGCTGAGAGATGCCTGTTTATAAAATATTGAGAAAGTTTAAATGATAATTAAATTACAAAATATGACCGGTGTTTTTAGATAAGCTCAACAGAAAATTACATTAATTTTTAAGCTACAATTAATTGTTATTTTAATGAATTTTCCCCGGCAGGTGAAAGTAAACGAGGGATCTATACCTGTTTTAACCAACCGGTAATACTCATTCTTGCCATATGGGCTACCATTACCTCATGCTCCATTTCGTCACTTTTAAAAAATACTGCTTTTTGTGCAGTAGGTTCAATACTTTGCATTTCCTCATTTTGGTAAATACATAATTGTCCGCCGTCTGCAGTTGCCCAATCATCATTTAAATAACAGATTAATGAAAATTTACGGTTATTGTCCGATTTAAATTGGTCTTTATGCTTTTTATAAGCTGTACCGGGTTCGTAAACCGCATAATGAAATTCATAATCATTAATACCGGTATAGCAAGTTTCATTAAGGTGTTTTATAAAAGCTTCAATTCTATTTAAAAATTCCAGCTCATTGGGATTATTATTTTTTTTATCAAGCCAAAATATTTTATCGCCGCGCATTTGTTGGGTTGCTGCAGCAATTTTATCATTACCAATTCCAGCAAATTTCATACTTCCATCTTGTTGTAATTCCTTAACATTTTGCTGCATTTTTTTAGTAAGATCGGCAGATAAAAAATGGGTTGCAATACCAATTTTAGTATCTATAAAGCTATTTATTAACTGGTCAAATTCTTCTTGCATAGCATCTATTTAAATGAATACCATTAGGGTAATCTTTCTGAAATTGTAAATATTTTTAATAAAAGCGTATTGTTTCTACCAAATAAAAACCCTTTGTATGAAGGAGATTTTATGTTATTTAATATGCAATTTTCTATATGAATTCTTTAATAATTTCCTCTCATCACAATTGCGTCCGTGGTAAGTTATCACCAGCCATTTACATTTTTCTTAAATTAACGGTATTTAATAATAAATATAAAACATCCAATGGCGTTAAGTTAAGTGTATAGTTATTTTTATAAAAATTAAAATGATAAAAAATTATCTAATTAACCTCATAAAAAGAATTAAAATATTTTAACTACTTACTGCCTTACCGGCAAAATTCCTTCTTTACGTATTAACTTAAGGGCATTGAAAAACATCGTTAAAACTGGCTTATTTAATTACTTCTGTTATAACCTTTCCCACGCAACCGTTTGGCATTTGCACCTGTAACATAGCAGCTAAAGTTGCAGCAATATCTGTCATATAGGTTTCCCTTTTTGTTGATCCCTGTTTTACATTCCAACCAAAAAACAATAAAGGAATATGTGCATCATAAGGATTCCATAAACCATGCGTAGTCCCTTTTTTACCACCATCAAAATAGCCCGGTTTAAAAGTAAACTGAATATCGCCGCTGCGCTTTGGATTGTAACCGTTCACCATCAACGACCGTTGTGGCTCAGCAAGTGCGGTCTGCATAATTTTTTCAGTTTCAAAAGCATTGATTATATAGGGCTTTTGTTTTAATAATTTAATAACAGTATTTACAATTGCCACCTTGTCTTTACCTTGTTTTTCTATCTCATTAAAATTTAAATAAACCTGATAATTTTGTACCGATTGTACTATCTTTTTCAAATCAAATTTTATCTCTATTTCCTGATTTATTTCTTTTAAAAATTCTTCTTCGCTAAATGTACCGGCCGGTATTTTATGTTCGGCTAAAAATGCCGGAATATGCGCTACGCCATGATCTGCAGTTAAAAATGTAAGGTAATTTCCTTTGCCTAATTTTTTATCGAGGTATTGCAAAAAATCAGCAATGTCCTTATCAAGCCTTAAATATGTATCCTCAATTTCTATTGAATTAGGACCAAAACTATGACCAATATAATCTGTTGAAGATATGCTGACCGTTAAAAAATCTGTTACAGTATTTTCACCCAATTTTTCATTTTCAATAGCATTTTCAGCAAAATTAAAAGTAAAAGAATTTGCATAAGGAGTAGTTCGGAAAGCGCTGTATTTTACATCGCCAATGGCAGATAATTTATGTGGAAACGTAACAGAAGTTTCCCCCTTTACAGCATTTTCATAAGGCTCATTATCAATTGTACTTTGATTGTACTGCTCTATTGGCAACAAGGTGTTCCAATCTTTACTCATGTATTTTGTCACTTCATCTTTGGCATTAAACGCTGTTACCCAGTTTGGCAATTCCTGCATGTAATAACTACTTGTAATCCATTTACCACCTTTATCATCGTACCAATAAGCTGCATTGGCACTATGGCCCGCAGGTAATATTGCGCCGCGGTCTTTTAAAGAAATACCTATTACTTTACTTTTAAAATTGGTACTTAACCTTAATTCATCAGTTATGGTTGTAGCCCACATATTATTAGGACTCATCTTACCTGCATCACTCCTATTGCCAACCGTAGTTACAGTAGAATCATCTGTACAGTAAACATTGGCATTTGTATTTTTATCGTACCAATTATTACCAACTATACCATGTATGGCCGGCACACTTCCGGTATAAATACAAGTATGCCCCGGGGCAGTATAGGTTGGTGTGTATGGTATTAAAGTATTGTCACAACTAAAGCCTTCAGCCAATAATCTTTTAAAACCTCCTGTATTAAACAAGTTGTTAAAACGATGCAAATAATCCCAACGCATTTGGTCAATAACAATACCAATCACAAGTTTTGGATTGGCCACTATTACTTTATTTATATATTTTTTATCAGCAGGTTTTATTGATTGAGCGCTTAAAGAAGAGGTTAGTATAACAAAAAGGAAACCGGTAAAAATTGATTTACGGAGCATAAGATATCTTTTTGCAAATATAGTTTTAAAACTATGGTTAAGTGTTAGCAGGGTATGTTATGACTGGGTTATATATTTTGCCTTCAATACCGTAATTTTGAATCACATCACAAAAAGAAATTACATAAAAAGCTATTAAAAAAATAATAATCAGGCAGTAAAATTTATGATCACTTTTGCACATGTAAATATTGTAACGGATAATTGGAGAAAACTTGCAGACTTTTATATAAATGTATTTGGTTGTATTGCGCTTTATCCTGAAAGAGATTTAGCAGGTAATTGGTTAGATAAAGCTACAGGTATAACAAATGCACATTTTACCGGAATACATTTAGCACTCCCCGGTTATGATGAAAAGTTACCTACTTTAGAAATTTTTCAATATGATGAAAATGAAAATAATTTACCTGCCGTTACCAATAGAAAGGGTTTTGGACATATTGCATTTAAGGTTGATGATGTAGCAATTATTTTAGAACGATTATTATTACACGGAGGTACACAAGTTGGCGATTTGGTACAAACCATTGTTAAAGATGCAGGTTCGCTTACTTTTGTTTACGCCAGAGATATTGATGGCAACATAATAGAAATACAAAATTGGAAAAAATAAAAAGATTGAGATACATTTAAATTCAGCTCTTATTCAGCAGCTGCAGTTTCAATCCAGCATAAACCTAAAAATTAACCGATACTTTTAAATATGGCAGATATTTTTGAAAAATTAGAAAAAGATAGTGGACCAATTGGTCAGCATATGGATAGGGCGCATGGTTACTTTGCTTTTCCAAAATTGGAAGGTGAACTTGGCCCCAGAATGAAATTTCGTGGAAAAGAAATGATTGTATGGAGTTTAAACAACTACCTAGGTTTAGTTAATGATCCCGAAGTAAGAAAAGTAGATACTGAAGCTGCAGCAAAATATGGCATGGGTAACCCGATGGGTGCAAGAATGATGAGTGGCAATTCGGATATGCATGAAGGGCTTGAAAAAGTGCTGAGCAGTTTTGTAAGCAGGGAAGATACGATGTTGTTAAACTTTGGCTACCAAGGTATTATGAGTTGTATAGATGCACTGGTAAACAGACGCGATGTTATTGTTTACGATGCAGAGGCACATGCCTGTATTGTAGATGGGGTACGCCTGCACATGGGGCACAGGTATGCATTTAAACACAATGATATTGAAGATTGTGAAAAGCAATTACAGCGTGCAACAGATTTAGCTGCAAAGCAAGGTGGTGGCATATTGCTGATTACGGAAGGTGTTTTTGGTATGGATGGAGAACAGGGTATTTTAAAAGAAATTGTAGCCTTAAAAAGTCGTTTCGATTTTAGAATGCTGATAGATGATGCGCATGGATTTGGCTATATGGGGCCAACCGGTGCAGGTGCAGATGAACAACAGGGTTGCCAAAATGGTATTGATCTTTATTTCAGCACTTTTGTAAAAAGTATGGGAAGCATTGGCGCTTTTATTAGCGGACCTAAGGCGATCATAAAATATTTACGATACAATACACGATCTCAAATTTTTGCAAAGAGTTTACCATTAATGATTGTAGAAGGTATGCTTAAGCGCATGGAAATGGTTAAAACAATGCCGCATTTGAGAAGCAAACTTTGGCAAAATGTAGCAAAATTACAGTCGGGTTTAAAGGCCCGTGGTTTTGATATTGGCAATACCAATTCGCCGGTTACGCCTATTTTTATGAAGGGCGATGTACCCGAGGCAACACAAATGGTAATGGATTTGCGGGAAAACTATCATATTTTTTGTTCCATAGTTGTGTATCCGGTAATACCAAAAGGAGATATTATTTACAGATTAATACCCACTAGCGTACATACAGATGCGGATATTGAAACAACCTTAAATGCATTTGAAGCAACCAAGAAAAAATTAGATGCAGGTTTATATAAAGCAGCAGACATACCGGATATGGCCGAAAAAGCTTAAAGTTATCCGTAAAACTTTAAGGCTTGTAATTGGTTTTATTTAAAAAACTAAAGAGTTTTTCCGTTGAAATTTAAATTTTAGAGATGACGGTAGGTTTTTATTGATTACTTTTACAGAATATTAACACGTTTTAAAATGAATAAAATGGACAAAGAAGAAATTGCTAAACAGGAAAATAAAACTTTTATAAATGCAGTTATTATTGTAACAGTTTTAGAGGTACTATTTTGGTTGTTGTTTTATTGGATACACCTTAAAATTAGAGGATAAATTAGAAATATTTATTATATATTTTATTTAGAAATGCATGTTTGCATTTAATAAAAAAAAGCCGGCAATTATTGCAGGCTTTTTTTATGTTATTGATGGAAACTCAATTTTGAAATATATTAATTTGCAGTAAATTAAATTTTAATCACTCTCCTCCAAATGTAATTTTTGATGATGTGCACCTGCACCGATGTATAATGCAAAGCAGGCAATAGCAGTATCTTTTAATATACCAATTAAAGCCATTTGTTTAAATCCTTTATCGCCTGAATTTAAAAAATTTGGTAAGTGAATTGTTAAAACAAAAATAAGAAGAAGCCCTGCCAGTAAGTAACCTGCTGTTTTAACCATAGTATTGGTAATAAATGCAAGGGCAACCAAAATAAAGGCAATGCCTACAAAATAAACCCAAACAATACCTCCCGGCAAAAAGGATGGAACATAGTTTACCAAATCGTGCGGATGCGAGAAATGCATAACTCCAAAAACAATCATAACTACCGAAAGCAAATAAATAGATAATCGCGAAATAACGTGTTGATTTTTCATGTTATAAAGTTTAGATATAAAAGTTACAACATAAAAAACTCTAATGCAAGGGTTTAGACGAATTTATTTTATAAAATTGAATAAAATACTTAAACAAAAAAACCTTTTTATTTACCAGTGAGCGATAAAGAAAAAGGAATTAGAAAAAGAATTATATTTTATTAATTATGCTGCCATTAGATTAAGGTAAGCATTTAATGTTTTTTATTAAAGTTTAAATAATTCAATTATATTAATAATATTATTAATATAATTTGAAAGACTTACCGCCTTACCTACAAAACTTCTTTCGTTGTTAATTAACTTAACTGCATTAAATTATGCTTCTATTATCTGGTTTTTTAAAAGGTCTTCAAACTCATCTTTTCTACGGATTAATTTAGCTTTACCATCTTTAACCAAAACTTCTGCCGGCTTAAGCCTGCTGTTAAAATTACTGCTCATTTCGAAGCCATAAGCTCCTGCATTATTAAATACTAAAAAATCACCTTCTCTTACTTCATGCAGTTTTCTATCCCATGCAAAAGTATCCGTTTCGCATATATTACCTACAACGGTATAAATTCTTTCAGCACCTTTTGGGTTACTGATGTTTTCAATATGGTGATAAGCATCATACATCATCGGGCGAATAAGATGGTTAAAACCACTATTAACCCCGGCAAAAACTGCTGCAGGTGTTTGTTTAATTACGTTAGCTTTTACTACAAAGTAACCACACTGACTTACCAAATATTTTCCCGGTTCAAACCAAACCTGTAGTTTTCTACCTGTTTCTTTTTCAAATTCTTCAAAAGCAGTTGCAACTTTTTCACCAAGGGCAGCAACATCAGTTTCAGCATCGCCCGGTTGATAAGGCACTTTAAAACCACTGCCAAGGTCAATAAATTCAAGACTAGGAAAATGAGCAGCAAGGTCGAACATTACTGCAAGTCCTTCTAAAAAAACATTAATATCTTTTATTTCGCTACCAGTATGCATGTGTATGCCGGTAACATTTAAATTGGTTGTTTTTACAACACGCTCAATATGGCGCATCTGGTGAATAGAGATACCAAATTTGCTATCAATATGTCCGGTTGAAATTTTAAAATTTCCCCCTGCCATAATATGCGGATTAAGCCTGATGCAGACAGGATAAGTGTTGCCAAACTTATTACCAAATTGCTCAAGAATTGAAATATTATCAATATTAATATTTACACCCAATTCTTTAACGGCTACTATTTCTTCAAAATCAACACAATTTGGAGTGTATAAAATATCTTTTGGTGTAAAACCCGCAATCATTCCTAGGCGTACTTCGTTAATACTTACGCAATCAAGCGAAGCGCCAAGAGACTGAACATACTTTAATATATTTACATTGGTTAAAGATTTACAAGCATAAAAAAAACGTGCATTACAGCCGGCAAAACCCTTTTGCAACTTTTTATATTGGGCTGCAATTCGCTCTGCATGATAAATGTAAACAGGAGTGCCAAATTCGTTGGCAATGTCAATTAGCTGCTCGTGGGTTAAATTTTTTGCCATCTTTATTTTTTAAATTGTTTTGGTTAGTTGTTGGTACCGGGTTTAAAATTAAATATTCTTTAGCTTAATTAATAAGAATGCGTTGAGAGACAGCTATAATCTACTTAAAAAATAAAACAAAATATCCACACATCAATATTATATTTTACAACAATAATAGTATAATTTAAAGTGAATATATTTTTTTAAAAAGATTTTTTGCATAAAAAAAAGGTATGAGAAAATATTTTCGTCATACCTTAATTTTTTTAATAATATTTGGTTTACGACGTTGAATGGTTCTGTTTATCATCTTTCTGTTTATCCGCTTCTAATTTAATTGCATCAATATTTTCATTGGCTTGCAAATTTGTATGATGTGCTGTTAATTCATTTTGTAAATCTTGCTCATTATCCAAATCGCCATTATTTTCAAAGTCACTCATTTCATCTGTTTCAGAAACTATACCTAAGGAACCCTCATTAGTTTGTAAAAGTTCCTGCTCACTTATTAAAGCTTCAATTAAAGTATCATCAGAAAGTATAATAGCTTCGCCAGCGTCGCTTACTGTATCTTCTGATACTATTTTCTTTATTATTGGTTCAAAATTTTCTTTGTCAATTGTTTCTGTAACAATTGTTTCTTTACTTATTTTTTCTTCGTCAATTATATTTCCTTCAATTGTTTCTTCTTTATTTGCAACTTCTTCAACTAATTCCTCTCCAATTATTTTTTCTTTAGTTGCAACTTCTTCAATTGATTCTTCTACTATTGTTTCCCCGCTAAATATTTCTCCAATCGCTTCTTCAGCAATTGTTTCCCCGCCAATTGTTTCCTCGCTAATTGTTTCTTCTCCAATTATAATTTCACTATCATCAATTAAATCATCGGTTTCATTGGCCTGCATTGTATCAACAACTGCAATTTCTTCCGTTTGCGGCTGGTGATTTATTAAAGTTGCCTGAACCAATTCTTCCATTAAAACTTCACTAATTTTTGGTAAATCTGCCGTGCTGTTAATGCCAAAATAATCCATAAAAGATTTGGAAGTTGCGTAAATTAAGGGTTTACCAACAGCATCCTCATTTCTGCCGGAGATAATAACAAGGTCTTTTTCCAATAATTTTTGCACGGCATAATCGCAGTTTACACCACGAATAGCTTCCATTTCACTTTTAGCAATGGGTTGTTTATAAGCTATAATAGCAAGGGTTTCAAGCGCCGCGGTAGATAGACGCTTTAAAAATTTATCACCATTTAATTGCGCTACGGTTTTATGGTATTCTTTCTTTGTTAAAAACTGCCATCCGCCCCCACTTTGCTTTAATTCGAATGCATAAAATTCTGAACTGTATTTTTCATTAATACCTTCAATAGCAGCATCCACCTGTTCAATGGTGGCTCTATCTTCAATAAAACCCAGGGCATTATTTAGCAATTCTACCAACTCAATATTAATAAGCGGCTTGTCACTGGCAAAAACCAGGGCTTCAACATGTGGTATAATTTGAGAAAGTTCCATTGCTCCTATTAATGTAGCCGTAATATTTTTAGTGTAAATTTTTTTTCGTTAATTAGAAGCTAAGCGCATTAACCGTTTAAAGCTGCTGCACCACTAACAATCTCTGTTAATTCTGTAGTAATAGCTGCCTGCCTTGCCCTATTGTAACTTAATT
>ENA-OBIO01001081-OBIO01001081.1-metagenomes-genome-assembly--contig:-NODE-1081-length-11725-cov-3.95544_pt1 | contig 11725 bp, 11 predicted proteins | sample MGYA00153383_OBIO01 | MGnify analysis MGYA00153383 | reverse complement strand
AATTTCACCAGCAGGTCGCGGCCGGTGAACCCGCGAGCGAGACGGATGGCCGTCATGGTCGCTTCGGTGCCGGTCGACACCATGCGGATCTTTTCAATCGGCGTCTGCACCGACCCGGTGAGCTGGCCGGAGCTGGTGGTCGATTCCACCCGCACACGCTCGCGCACGAGCTCGGCGAGCTCGGTCTCGCCGGGAGTGGATGCCCCAAACGAGAGACCTCGAGCGGCGGCATCCTGCACCGCCCTGACCACGGACGGATGCGCGTGCCCGAGAATCGCTGGACCCCACGAGCTCACGAGGTCGACGTATTCACGCCCGTCTGCATCGATGATGTACGGTCCGCGAGCCGACACCATGAATCGCGGTGTGCCGCCGACCGAGCCGTAGGCTCGCACCGGCGAGTTGACGCCACCAGGGATGGAGAGTTTCGCCCGGGTGAAGTAGGTCTCGTTGATACTCATGAGCGCAACCAATCTGCCAGTTCGACGGCCCAGTAACTCAGAATGGCATCGGCTCCGGCGCGCTTGATGCTGACGACTGACTCTTCGATCGCGCGGCGGCGGTCGATCCAACCGTTGGCCGCGGCGGCTTCGATCATCGCGTATTCACCCGACACCTGGTAGGCCCATACGGGTACCGGGCTCACGGCCGCGGCGTCGGCGAGCACATCCAGGTAGCTCATGGCGGGCTTCACCATCACGATGTCGGCGCCCTCCTCCACGTCGAGCAATACCTCGCGCAGTCCCTCGCGGCGGTTGGCCGCGTCGAGCTGATAGCTGCGACGATCACCGACGAGCGACGAGTCGACGGCCTCCCGGAATGGCCCATAAAAAGCGGAGGCGTACTTGGCCGCGTAGCCGAGGATCGCGGTGCCGCCGAAGTCGTTGCTGTCGAGAGCGTCGCGAACGGCGGCAACCTGGCCGTCCATCATGCCGCTGAGGCCGAGCAGCTGGGACCCGGCGGTGGCCTGCGCGACAGCCATGTCCCGGTAGCGAAGCAGGGATGCGTCGTTGTCGACACTTCCGTCAGCGGCAAGCACCCCGCAGTGGCCGTGGTCGGTGAATTCATCGAGACAAAGGTCGGTCTGCACGACGAGAGCATCGCCGACCTCGGCGACCACCGCGCGGGTGGCGACGTTGAGAATACCGTCGTCGGCCGTCGCGCCGGAGCCGATACCGTCCTTGTGCTCCGGAATGCCGAAGAGCATCACGCCCCCGACGCCAGCCTCGGCCGCTTCCAGAGCAGCACGCCGTAACGAGTCGAGCGAATGGTTGACCACACCGGGCATCGACGAGATCGGCACCGGCTCGCGCAGGCCTTCGCGCACGAACATCGGCAACACCAGCTCGGCCGGGTGGAGCCTGGTCTCTGCGACCAATCGTCTCATCGCCGGGGTCGCTCGCAGGCGACGGGGTCGGATGCTCGGACCGGTCATGAATCGCCCTCCTGGCGGTCGGTGTGAACAGCATCGCTCGCGTCCGCATCGTGAGAGATCACGTATTCCGCGAGGCCCTCCACGAGGGAACTCGCCGAGCGCAATTCGGCGATCACATGCACGGTCAACCCGGCCGCGCGGGCATCGAATGCCGTGCGCGGGCCGATGGCGGCCACGATGGTCTCGTCGGGCAGCGGCGCGAGCTGCGCCTGCACCTGGCGAGCGACACTGCCAGAGGTCACCAACACGGCCCGGATGCGGCCGGACGCGACATCCGCCGCCACATACTCCGAGACGGGTACACCCACGGTGCGGTACGCCGAGACGTATTCCACCTCGAGTCCGAGGGTGGCGAGGCCAGCCACCAGGGTTGGTTCGGCGATATCAGACTGGGGGATGAGCACCCGACCGATGATGTCGGAGGCTGGCCACTCCTTCACAAGGCCGCGGGCGGAATTGTCGCTCTCCGGCACGAAGTCCACGCGGTAACCGGCGAGAGTGAGCGCGGCTCCCGTCGTCTCTCCGACGGCCGCGATCCGTGTGCTCGGTGGGATGGTGACCTGCTGGCTGATCAGCACGTCAACAGTCGTAGCGCTGGTGATCACTAGCCAGTCAAATTTTCCCTGCTCAAGGCGCTTGAGCGCGTTCGAGAGCTCCCTGGCATTTTCTGCACTCGCGAAGTTGATCATCGGCGCGATCACGGGGATGGCGCCGTAGGTGCGCAGGTTAGCGGCGACGCCGTCACCCCAATTGCCCCCGCGCGGAACCAACACACGCCAGCCGGCCAATGGCTTCAGGCTGCGATACGGGTTCACAAGACGGCTCCGACAGGAACGATATCGGCGGCACCGAGCGTGAGGAGTTCACCGGCCACCCGGTTGCCGAGCTCCGTTGGCAGCAGCGCTCGCTCGGAGGGGCTGCCTTCGAGCACGAGGGCGTGCGAACTGGTGAGTGAACTCGTGCCGTCGGGCGCGTAGACGGTGGCGGTGAGGAAGAGCATGTCGCCGTCGACGACTCCCGCGGCCCCGATCGGCGCGGCGCAGCCGGCCTCCAGGCGAGCGAGAATCGCTCGTTCGGCGAGAACCGCGAGACGGGTGGACGAATGATCGATGGCCTTCAGCATTGCGGCGAACGTGCTCGAATAGTTGTCTCTCACCTCGATGGCCAGGGCTCCCTGGCCTGGAGCGGTGGCCCACTTGCCCAGCTCGAAGAACTCCGTCACTGCGTCGAGTCGCCCGATCCGGCCGAGACCTGCCGCAGCGAGCACCACGGCATCCAGCTCGCCCTCGGCCACCTTGCGCAGGCGAGTGTCGATGTTGCCGCGGATGTCCACGACCTCCACATCCGGTCGCCAGCCCCGCAACTGGGCGGCCCGCCGCGGCGAGCCGGGACCGACCCGCGCGCCGGGGGGTAGTCCCTCGAGGGTCAGGCCGTCGCGCGCGCAGAGTGCATCGCGAGCGTCCGCCCGCTTCGGAATGGCGCCGATGCGCAACCCGGGGTAGGAATCGGTCGGAAGGTCTTTGAGCGAGTGGACGACAAGATCGCAGGCCTCGGCAAGCAACGCCTCACGCAGCGCGCTGGCGAAAACTCCGGTGCCGCCCAGAGTCGCGAGCGACTCCTTCGAGTGGTCGCCCTCGGTAGCGATCGGCACGATCTCCACCTCGAGACCGGATGCCTTGGCCACGGCCGAGGCCACCACACGGGTCTGCGCGAGGGCGAGCGCGCTGCCGCGCGTACCGATACGCAGGATGCTGCTGGATCCGCTCACGGAACCTGCCCCGCGAGCGCGGGCTTGAATCCGAGGCGCACGTTCTCGCAGCATCCGGAACGACACACGTCGTACCAGGGTCCGAGTTTGGTGAGGGCCGGGCGTTCGGCCACCGGCACTGCATCGCGGCGCTCCACCACGAGGTCGATCAGCCCCGACACGTAGGCCGCATGGATGCCCGGTGTCGGCACCCTGATTGCGAGCACGCCAAGCTCGTTCGAGGTCTCCATCGCTTCGGTGTCGAGATCCCACTTCACTTCCATGTGATCGCTCACGAAACCAAGGGGCACGATTACCACCGCGCGGATGCCGTTGCCGGCGAGGTCGCGGATGGCGTCGTTGATGTCGGGCTCGAGCCACGGCTGGGTGGGTGGTCCACTGCGCGACTGGAACACGAGGCTCCAGTTAGCGTCCGTCCCTGCCACGACAACCTCCGCCACCGCCCGATGCTGGGCGGCGTAGGCGCCACCCTCGCCGAAGTCCCGGAATGAGGGGCCGCTCTTTGCGGCATCCGTCGATGGAATCGAGTGGGTGGAGAACAGCACGTGCGTCTCGCTGAGCGGGATGCCCGCCGCCGCGACCTCGGCGAGGCCCGTGCGCAGGCCCTCCATGAACGGGGTGACGAATCCGGGGTGGTCGAAGAATTGACGCACCTTGTCGATTTGGATCACTCCGTCGAGTCCGGCATCGGTAAGTGCGGCCGCATAATCCTCGCGGTACTGCCGGCAACCGGAGTAGGAGCTGTAGGCACTCGTGCCGATGGCGATCAACTTGGTGAACCCGCGTTCGTTGGCCTCGACGACGGCGTCCCGAATGAACGGCGCCCAGTTGCGGTTGCCCCACAGCACGGGAAGGTCGATGCCCCGTCGCTCGAGTTCGGCCTCGAGGGCAGCCTTGAGATCGCGGTTCTGCTGGTTGATCGGGCTGATTCCGCCGAACGCCCGGTAGTGGTGGGCCACCACTTCGAGCCGCTCGTCCGGGATACCGCGCCCGCGGGTCACGTTACGCAGAAACGGGATGACATCATCCTGGCCTTCCGGCCCGCCAAAGCTCGCGAGCAGAATGGCGTCATAAGCGGTCGGCGCCGTGACGTGCTCGGGTCCGGCCTTCGCCGCATCCGTCGCGCCGCGAACCAACTCCCCGGCTAGCTCACCGTTTGTGATGGTCATCGGAGCACCTCGGCAATCTCGGTGACGGCGATGCGTCGACCGGTGTAAAACGGCAGTTCTTCGCGCACGTGGCGACGCGCTTCGGTCTGCCGCAGGGCACGCATCAGGTCGACAAGATCGATGAGCTGGGGGGCTTCGAGCGCGAGGATCCACTCGTAGTCCCCGAGGGCGAAGGATGCAACAGTGTTGGCAAGCACCTGCGGGTAGGCGCCGCCTTTGCGCCCGTGATCCGCCAGCATGGATCGCCGCTCCTCGTCTGGAAGGATGTACCACTCATAGGAGCGTACGAAGGGGTAGACCGTGAGCCACGCCTCCGGCTCCTTTGTCCCCATGAATGCGGGACGATGGCTCGCGGAGAACTCGGCATCAACGTGCACGCCCATCGCGTTCCAGGTGGGCACAAGAGTGCGAAGCATCTCGGTGCGGCGCAGTTCACGAAGCGCCCACTGCAGCGTCTCTGGCGCGCCCCCGTGCAGCCAGATCATCAGGTCGGCATCAGCACGAAGACTGGAGACGTCGTAGAACCCGCGGACGGTAACTCCGGCGCCTTCCACTACTGCAACCGCGGCAGAGAGCGACTCGGCATTGTCACCAGCTGGCACCGCACCATCTCGGCGAAGAACCGCCCAGAGGGTGTATCCGGTCGTGGTGTGATCTTCGGGAATGCTGGCGTCCTCGACGGGAAGCCCGTTTTGGATCGGGGTGGTGCTCATGCCGTCTATCCTCCCCCGCATTGCTGCGAGAACAAAAAGCGGCCGAGCCTCAGTGCGAAATCTTCTTCTGTTCTACCGATGGTGAACTGACGGTGTCTAGTCGTCGCCGAAGATCGCCCAGGCTACGATGCCGCCGATGACGACCACGGCTGCGGTCGCTCCGATTATCCACGGTACGGGGTTCTCCGCGTAGGAGGACTGCACTTTAGCTGTCAGTTTGCCGACCTGCTTCGGCACATTGAGCCGGTCCTCGATCTCATCAAGGGTCTGCGCGAGTTCCGAGCGCGTAGCGCTGATCCTCGTCTCGATCGAATCGGACGATGGGGTATCGCTCATCGGTTCTCCCGCTTTCCGAGTCCCTTGATCACAAGGACGTCTTTCTTGACGCTTTTGATGGTCTCGGTCGGCGCTGGCGGAACGCCCTTCTTCACCTGGCGAAGACCGACGGACACGAGAATCACCACGATCACCAAGAGGATGCCGGCCACGATGAGCGCAGCCCGCCAGCCCGGCATGATCGTCGCAAACGCGAGAATGGCGGCGGAGATAAGCACGGCAAACAGGAAAAACGCCACGAAGCCGGCCCCGGCGAATAGGCCGACGCCGATGCCCGCGTGCTTGATCTTGCCGATCAGCTCGCTCTTGAACTGCTCGATCTCGTTCTTCACTTGCCCGATCACGAGTCGAGGCAAGTCGGCGACGAGGGCGAAAATCGACTTGCGTGAGGGAGCGTCGTCGTTCACGACGACCTACTTACCGCTGGCGGAGGCCGGTTTGGCCGCCGCCGGGGGCGCGACCGGAGACTTGGCTTTGGCCGACCCGGACCTGCTCACCTGCGACACGACCTTCTTGGCTCCGTCGCTCAAAAAGTCGACGACCTCTGGCGCCTTGTCCTTTGCGAAGTCCTTGGCGCGACCTTCGACTTTCTTCACCTGGCGTTGGACGCGGGGGTCGCTCCAGAGCTTGCCGGTTGCACGCTTGATGTCTTCGTAACGACCGCGTCCGGCTTTGGCGCCGAGCACATAGCCGGCGGCCAGTCCGACGACGAGCAGCAGTTTGCCTCGCATGATTTGCTCCGTCCTGTGCGTGCCCCGATGGGCATATGTCTGGGATCACCTCCACAGTAGCCCCCGGAGGCTACGCCTCTACCTCTTCCAGCAAACCTCCAGACGCCACTCGCACCTGGGCGATCACGGCGGCCAGTCCGGTGCCGGCGACGCCTTCACCGATGAGTGTCACCCCGTCGATTGGCTCGGGTCGGCTCGATGGAGCGCTCCACTCCACCCGCGCGAACGCGACGACGGAGACCTCGACCAGGGCAATCCCGAGCAGCTCGCCGGCATCGTGCAGGGCCTGGCCGCGCAGCTGGGCGTCGCTGACCCGTGCCGCTGCTGCCCCGTCGTAGGAGAGTCGGAGCACGTGGCGGTGCGGCGTCGCTCGCTCTGCGAGCCAGTCCCACTTGGCGGTCGCGTGGGTGAGGGCCTTGGCTCGGAATGGGGCGTCGGAGGACCCGCGCGCCACGAGCACGCCGGTACCACGCGGGGCGCCATCCAACTCGGGGGCATCCACGACCAGCGTTGCGAGAACGATCGCGGGGGTGCGATCCGGCTGCCCCGTGGTCGCTAGCGGGGTCGCGAGAGGGGCCGCGAGCACCACCTGGTCCGCTTCGAGCAATTGTCCGTCGAGGAGCGTCACGAACGAAGCCTCTACCGCGGTGACCGGGGATTCGAGACGTACCGTCACTCCGAATCGCTCAAGGTCGCGGGCCAGCGCCTCGACCAGCTCAAACATTCCGCCCACTATGCCGGAGACAGCCGTGCCCGCCGGAGCGGCATCCCGCAGCTCGCGCACGGCGTGGGCGAGCGATCCCGTGTCGAGCATCGCGGCTCGCAGGCCTGGTGCCACCACATCCACATCGAGCTCGTCGGGATGCCGTGAGTGGATGCCGAGCGTCACGGGCGCGACCAGCTGTTCGAGAACCCGGCGGCCCATCCGGCGGCGCACCAGTCGCCCGAGGCTGCGTTCCTTCGACCCGACGAAGCCGAGCATCAGCTCGTCGAGCTGGCCGCGCAGCGCCGCCCAGAACCCGACGACCTCGATCACGTCAGCCGCCAGTGGCGTGCCGGGAATTCCGAGGATGCCGGTGCGGGGCAGCGGATAGGCCCGGCCCTCCGCAGTCTGGAGCCACGCGCCCTGCGGATTCGGACGGGCGATATCGGACCCAAGACCGAGCTGGCGGGCGAGGTGGGCCACGGTGTCGTGCCGGGTCGCGAAGCTCTCAGCGCCGGCATCAAGGACCAGGCCAGCCACCGTGTGACGGGCGATCTTGCCGCCGAGGTGATCGGAGGCCTCGAGCAGGGTCACTTCGAAGCCGCCCAGCACGAGATCGCGGGCCATCACAAGCCCGGCGATCCCCCCACCGACCACGATCGCGCTAGGCATGGGCGACAGAAGGCGCGTGCGCGAGCTGCACGATGCGCGTGAGCACATCGGGGTCGGTTTCTGGAGGGACCCCATGCCCGAGGTTGAGTATGTGTGACGTCGCCGCGCGCCCCCGGGTGATCACGTCGCGCACATGGGCTTCGAGCACCGGCCACGGTGCCGCGAGCATGGCCGGATTGATGTTGCCCTGCAGCGGCACGGAGGCACCGAGTCGACGGGATGCTTCGTCGAGGGGGATGCGGTCGTCGACGCCCATCACATCAACCCCGATCGCGTACATAGACCGCAGCAGCTCGCCGGTACCCACCCCGAAGTGCACCACGGGAATGCCGAGATCCGTGACATGGGCGATCGCCTGGTGGGAGAAGGGAGCTACCCGGCTTTCGTAATCGGAAACTGAGAGTGATCCAACCCACGAATCGAACAGCTGCACAGCGCTCGCGCCGGCGAGCACCTGCGCGCGAAGGAAAGCTCCCGTGACATCCGCGGCCCAGCCGAGCAGGGCATCCCAGGTCGCCGGGTCGGCATGCATCAGGGTGCGAGCCCGCAGGTGGTCTTTAGAAGGACCTCCCTCGACAAGGTAAGCGGCGAGAGTGAACGGCGCGCCGGCGAATCCGATGAGGGGAGTCGTGCCAAGCCCTGCGACGGCGCGGGCGACGCCTTCGGCGATGGGAGCGAGTGCATCCGGCTCGAGGCGGCGGAGAGAGGCAACATCCGCCGCGGTACGAATCGGAGCACCGAGCACCGGGCCGCGGCCGGGAACGATGTCGACATCGATGCCGGCGAGCTTCAGTGGCACAACGATGTCGCTGAAAAAAATGCCGGCATCCACGCCGTGGCGTCGCACCGGCTGCAGGGTGATCTCACTTGACAGTTCGGGATCGAGGCACGCGTCGAGCATCGTGCTGCCAGCCCGGATGGCACGGTATTCGGGCAGCGAGCGGCCGGCCTGGCGCATGAACCACACTGGCGTGGTCGACGGGCGATCGCCGCGGTAGGCGCGAATGAGCGACGAATCAGCCGTGCGGCCGTCGATCAGGGGATGGCTGGCTGGGAGGTTCACGAGATTAAGTATGGTCGAGCGGGCTGGGAGGGGACTACGCTGCCCGACCGCCATTGGCAGACGTAGGCTAGGAAGGTGCTTCTGTGTCTTACCGCCAACCATCGCAACGCGAGCTTCGAGATTCTCGAGAAGCTCTCGATCGGCGCACCGCAGGCGGCGGCCATATTGGTCAATGACAGCGATTTCGTCTCCGGAGCGGTCGTTCTCGCCACGTGCAATCGCTTCGAGGCGTACCTCGAGATCGACGGGCCCCTCACCGTGGCCACAGCCGTCGCGGTGGAAAATTCGGTGCGGGTGATCAGCGCCTCGAGCGGTATCGACCCCGCCGCCCTGCGTCAAACGGTGACCGTGCTCAGCGGCGATGCCGTCGCACAGCACCTCTTTTCCGTAAGCTCCGGGCTCGAGTCCGTGATCGTCGGCGAAGACGAGATCTCCGGCCAGGTGCGCCGTGCTCTCGAGCAGGCTCGCACGGCACGCACAACGTCATCCGGGCTCGAACGCCTTTTTCAGAAGGCGGCCAATACGTCACGCGAAGTGAAGAACCAGACCGCGATCGGCGGCGCCGGCCGCTCGCTCGTGCGACTCGGGCTTGAGCTCGCCTCCAGTCGGATCGCGGACTGGTCCCGGACGAGGGTGCTTATCGTCGGCACCGGGCAGTATGCCGCGACGACCGTCGCCGCCCTCCGCGACCGCGGAGCGGAGGACATTACGGTGTTCTCGCCGTCCGGCCGCGCCGCCCGCTTCGCCCTCCGTCTCGGCCTCACTGCCAGCGTCGACCTCATTGCAGCCCTCGCGGCAGCGGATGTAGTGATTACCTGCACCGCATCGGCCGCGCCGGTCGTCACGGCAGCACACCTCTCTCCGCTCGCTTCCGCGAGTACTCAGCGCCGTATCGTCATTGACCTCGGACTGCCACGAAACGTGCATCCGGATGTCGCCTCAGTGCCCGGAACCGAGCTCCTCGACCTCGAGACAATCAGCCTGCACGCCCCCCTCGAAGAACTCACCGCGACGATGGATGCCCGTGCCCTTGTGGACAACGCGGCCACCGAATTCGCCGCGACAACAGCGGAGCAACAGCTCACGCCCTCCGTCGTGGCCCTTCGCACCCACGTCTTCGGCCTGCTCGAGACCGAGATCGACCGAGCCCGTGTGCGCGGCGACGACGACGGCCGCATCGAAGCGGCCCTTCGTCACCTCACCGGGGTGCTGCTTCACACTCCATCGGTGCGTGCCCGCGAGTTCGCCCGCGCTGGCGAGGGCGAATCCTTCCGCTCGGCGGTGACCGCACTGTTCGGCGTCGATGTACCAGTAGCGGGCCCGGCAGTGGCCGATGTTCGGGACCTGCACGCCTGACGCTTCGGCACCCGCGTCACCGTCACCGGCTTCACACAAAACGACACATGCCCCGCACCGGCCGGAGGCCGCTGCGGGGCATGTGATTGTCGTCGATCAGGCCTTTGCCCTACGACGTGCTGTGAACACGAGAGCCGCACCGAGCATGAGAAGCCCGGAGGCCACCGCGAGGTAGCCCGCTCCCGAGTCGAAGCCGGTGAAGGCCAGCGTGGTCAGACTCTGCGGGTCGAGGTTTCCACAGCTGGTTTTCGGCTTGACAATGGTCGCCGTGTAGCTCGACGGCCCATCGATCGTGTCCCCGCGCGGAGCGACGACCGTCACCCGGTAGGTTCCCGGAGCAAATGCGGTTCGCGCGGAGACGAGCCGAGTAGTGCCGACAAAGTAGCTGAGGAAGTCGGTCGGATCAATGGCGATGTAGCCGCTGACCGTTCGGCCCGCTGAGCAGGTCTGGCTCACCCAGCTCACCGATGACGGCAGGAACGCGTCGGTGGACAGTGTGCAGTTCACCGCCTTGTTCGCGACGGTGAGCTTCCACTCGTGGGTGCCGGAGAGCATAAAGCCCGGTTTGGCGGTTGCGGTGACCAGATAGTCGCCCGGTGCCACAGTGGTCTTCGGTCCGGTCACCGCGATATCCGCCCCTGCCGGGCGGACCCGGTGGATCGTGTAGACGACGCCCGCGATCGGGGCGGCCGTGAGGTAGCCGCCGACTATTCCACCGGGTGAGGCAGCACAGGTCTCATTGACGGCCTCCGGGTCACCGGGGACCTTCACGCAGTGATTCTCCGCGTCGGTTGTGAAGGTATGGGGCCAGGACGTCACGGCTTTCGAGCTGAAGCCGTAACCGGCATCCGGAATCGCCGTTACCGTTACCGTTCGTGCACCGTTCACGTGAGTGTCGCTGGTGGAATACCTGTAGTGATCCTCGGTTGTGAGACTGGGGATGATCGCCTTGTCTCCCTCGACGCCACAGGCGTCGACGAACGTCACCGGAGTCGGGTCAGTAAGGGGCAGAGTCGGGATCGTCGGCGGGCACGCTTCGTAGTAGGGCACGGAGAGGCTCATTTTCGTTCCGGCGGCGAGCACTGTGTAGCTCACGCCCCCGGTCGACGATGCCGGAGGCGTTATCTCGACGACCGCACCGCCAGCGACCGTGCGGTTGTACTCCGAGTATTTGATGTTCTGCTTCTGGTCGCCCGTGACAGAGAAATCCACCGGGACATTCGACTTGCTGTTGTCGTACCGGATGGTGACCGACTTCGAAGAGGTGCCCTGCTCGGAGTCCCAGTAACACTGGCCCGCGACGACGCTCGCGGCCGGTACCACGTGGACGCAACTGATCGGACTCTGCATGTAGGTCGGATTCTGCACGTAGGGGTTGCCCGGAGTCGCCTGCGAAGCGAGACCGCTGAGGAAGGTCTCCCACCCCTGAGGGCCCTGGAGGGTGGGCGTCGGTTCGATAGAGGAGCCCGTTCGCGCGTAAATGTCGCCCTGACCGCAGGTGACTACGGCACCGAACGGGTAGGTCCCCACTCCATCGATGGTCAAGGAATTGGTCGCTATCGGGTCGAGCACCTGTGGCCAGACGGCGGCCTTCGTGTATTTCCAACTTGCCGCGGTGATGTAGATCTTGCTGCACAGCAGTGCCGTGGAGTAGGGCTGAGCGGAAACAAACACCGTGCCGCTGTTTTTCATCCGATCGTAGGAGTAGGTCACCGCAGACGCGGGAAGGCATTTCTCTACTGCGGTTGGGCTTGCCGACGGTTTTGGAGCTGCTGGTGT
>ENA-OBIO01001079-OBIO01001079.1-metagenomes-genome-assembly--contig:-NODE-1079-length-11729-cov-2.55302_pt1 | contig 11729 bp, 8 predicted proteins | sample MGYA00153383_OBIO01 | MGnify analysis MGYA00153383 | reverse complement strand
AAAAAACGCCTAAACGACTAAACGGCAAATTTTATTGCCATAACAGCATTCATTAAATTTGGCAATTTTAAACTAATTTTTATTATTTTAATCACGACATAATTTGGCTTATCCGCCACTGATATTTGTAAAAATTGGCGAAAGCTAAACCCTAAAAATTAAGCATCAAAAAAAATATTATGACCAAATTCTTTTGCCAATGTTGCGGAGCAGACCGCTCGAGTGTGATAAATCTGACAAGTTCTTCCTGCCCAAAAAATGCTAATGGAAAATTTCATGCATTATATGAAGGAAGAGAAAAGCCAACCTACACTTGTAAGTATTGTGGTGTCAACCGTTCAAGTATTACAGGTTTAACAAGTTCATTCTGCAGTAAAAATTCAAATGGAAAATACCATGTGCCGGCAATTTGATAATATATTTATGTTTAAAACCGCAGTTGTACTACACGTTATTCTTTATAAATTATTAAACAAAAAATGCCTCCGGAATAATTTCCGGAGGCATAAATATTAACTATTTAAAGTATTTAAAAAATGAATTAGATGGTAGTTTTACCAACCGCTGTTGCAGCCACTTTTTTCTTTGCAACCACTTTAGTTTTTGTAGTGGTTTTTACTGCTGCTTTTTTTGCTGCAGGTACAATTTTTTTAATCACTGTAATTGACTTTACTTTTTCCGGAGTTTTTACAGCCTTTACTGAAGTGGCTGCTGGTTTTGCTACACTTACTGCTTTTTTGCCTGATGCTGCTACTTTTTTTACTGCTGGTTTAACAGTAGTTTTTGCTTCTACAATCGCTTTTACAGGAGTTTTTACGGCACTTACCTTTGTAACAACCGGCTTTGTTGCAACCACAACTTTTTTTACTGATTTTGCTTTAACGGTTGTTGCTTTTGCTACTACAACACTTGGTGCAGACTTGTTTATTTTTACTGCTTTGCTACCTGTGTTGCCAGCTCTGCCGCCTGATGTTCCTGCTGGTTTTTTTGCACTGCCTGCTGCTGAAACTTTACTTGCCAATTTATTTTTAAAAGTTGCTGTTTTTACTATTACTGTAGTTGGTGCAGCCTTAGTTTTTTGTGGTGTACCGCTTACTTTGCTTCCACCTACACCGCCTGATGTTACAGCTGCTTTTTTTGTAGTAGCTTTTACAACAACTGCAATTGCCGATTTGCCTTTTGCAGGAGCTACTTTTGCTAATACAGCAATTGGTGCAGCTTTAGTTTTTTTTGATGCTTCGCTACCTGTACTACCACTATGCCCACCCGAATTTCCTGCTGGTTTTTTAGCGTTGCTAACTACTTCTTTTTTACTGGTTGTTTTTTTTGTGTTTTTCACTATTGTTGTTTTAATGGTTAATTCTTTTTGTAGTGTTTTCTTTGCCTTTGTTAGTCTAAGCAGGCTAAGCTCAAGTTTACTAATTTCTAAACCCAGCGGATTTTTATTTTCATTAAAAAAATCTTCCGATATTATTGCGTACAGTTCATCACAATAGGTATCCCAAAATTGCCAGGTCATTCTTTTTATTTTGCCCCAACTAATACAGGTAATATAATTTTTATCGTAGGCAACAACATTAACTGCATGGCCACCAAAAGAACCCCGTGCACTATCACCTTTTAATTTGCCGGGCATAACGGTCCATATCTCTTGCCCCTTGATGGTATTTGGTAAATCAAGACCTACATAAATGCCGCCAAACAAATATATTGTGGCGCGTACCAGGTTATGGCTTTTATAATTTATGGTTGCGTAAAATTTTATTTTGTGATTACCCACACCTGTTTTACGCCAATATTTTAAGGCATCCGAAATATAAACCGGAATATTATTTTTACCCGTAACCGCATCGTAGCCCGATATTGCGCTGTAAGCTACCATTATAGCTTTGTTGTGTATGATGTGTTCTTTGTACGAATTTGAGGTCCAGCATTCTATCATGTGGCCTGCGGCGGCACAGGTACAGTCGCTTAAAGTCCAGTTATTCATCATTCCCCACGGAGTGTTTTTTTTGGAAGCCCAATTAATTGCAGTTGGTATTTTGCCAAGTTTGTTTGCATCAAAATAATTAGAAAAATTAAAGTCCCGATGGTCTTTTTTAGCAGGTAGTTTACCGGGTTTGCCTACAAAGGGTTTTGGTTTTATTTGTGTCATAAATTGGAATTAATTGGACGATACCTTAGTTATAATCCCTTAAATATTTTGTGTAAAAATTTTATTTAAAGGATTTAATAATAAGTTGATTCACAATATACTATATTCTTTTTTAAAAATGGATTACTGATGTATATTCATCAGAATTTCCTTTTTATTATTTTGATTTTTAAATATGCTTACTGTTTAAAATCTTAAGAAAATATCCTTTTTTAGGAGTTGAAAATTATTGTACAAAATCATGCAAAATTAGATGGTTGGAAGGATTAATATTAAAAAAACGATTGAATTAAGTGGATATTTATTTTGGTTTAGTTACGGTAAGTAGCTTTTAAAAATGTATCAGATTTTTTAAATAAATAGGGTAGAATTTTTTTGCAAATATTATATTTTCACTAAATAGCCACTTTGATTTCTTTAGATTTTATATTGTTCCCTTAAAAATTAAAGCCCAATACAGCTATAAATACTGGATACAATTAAACACAAATTTGGCGGGAAAGAATGATTGTAATGTAGTGTGATGCTGCTATACAGGTACGGAAAGGTTTTTGAAACCTGCATTAAAGTGCAGTTATAGTGAATGTTTTGTTTTACTTACTTGCTTTTTAATAATTTGTCCCAAATATAAAAGCGTTAATAATTTGATGGGTTCAAAGTTAGTAATCTTGCACTTTCGTACTATTTGTTTTAGGTATTTCAGTGGTAGAAATATTTGTGAATAAAATATGCCCCATGATAATTTTTTGATATTGTGTTTGGATATAGATTTTCTGTTTATATAAGCTTGTAGATATTTAATTATAGATTTAAATACGCCTTAAAATATTATATTTTTTATATGGGTAAAGTTGTTTTGTAGATTAAATACCGGCGTTTAGTTTTAAAGAATTTATTAAAAGATGTTGCCGGTAAATGATCCACAACAAAAGAAAAAATACTACGGGTCCAACAACTACAAATATCCAGATATTTATTTCTTCGTAAGTCATGTGGCATTTTGCTGCCAGATATGCTAACAGATCCACACAGATTTTAAAGGCTTTATTCATACAAATTAATTTAATTGGTTTAGTAATTTTTTACAATTGGTGCATAAAACTCTGGTTTCACCATCTACACTTTTAATGGTGCCTGAAGCGGCTTCCATAAAGCATGTCCTGCTAAAGGTACAATGCGGCAGTCCCATAGTATGGCCAAGTTCATGTAAGGCAACTTTAATAAAGCGATCGTTAAATAAAGTTTTATCAGGCGTTTTTAAACGAAAGGTAGAAATGATACAAGCCTTGCCGGGAGTAGCACCCAGCCCCATAATACCCCAATCATAAATACCATCACTGGTGGTAGAAATATCTTTGGTGGTAATACCAATCACTTTATCGTATCCCGATATTGCCTTTAAATTGTCTAATATAGGGGAGTTGTAGCAGGTATTTCGGTAATAGTGCAACGGTACGTTTCACTGATATTTTGCACCAACTCTTCTCTTAAATTTTTATTAATGAAAGAATAATAAAGGATAGCAATTTTTAAAGGTGGTTTTGGGTTGGTAAAACTTAAAAGGCAGATGGCGAGAAGGAGAAGGAGGAGTGGTTTCATTTTGTTAGTTGATAAAATTTGAAATCGTTATTATAATAATTATTAAATAAATATCAATTTATTTTCAACCCGGTTATTTATAAATTCGATTTTCATTAATAATTTTTCTTTTCAGGAATTACACCCCTTATTCCTCCTTTTGGTTCCTTTACATCATCCTTGTATCTGGGTATTAAATGTATATGAGCATGTGTAATAGTTTGACCTGCTGCTTCATTAATATTTATACCAACATTATATCCATCAGGTAACAATGACTTATTCAAAATATCTTTAGCATTGTTTAACATAAACCAACAAGCCGATTGTTCTTTAAATGAAAGTTCAAAATAATTTCCACAATGTTTTTTGGGAATTATTAAAATGTGTCCATTACTAACTGGAAATTTATCAAACATTGCATAAGCGGTCGCAGATTCTAATATTAATTCTCTTTCTGATGCAGGATTACAAAATGGACAATCAGTATTTATTTTTTTAATTATCTGATTAAAATGCTGGTATTCATAAATTTCACAATTATCATTTTTAAAAATTGAGTTGTAATTCAAAATCACATTACATTGATAAGTTGGCTTTTGGTGAATTTTATGAGTTCTGAAACCTTCATATTGTAAATCTCTTCTTACAGCAAAGTATGCTTTGCCGGTTGGTTTTAAAAGTTGAGAGATTTGCATTAATACAAGAGCTTGTTCTTCCTGCATCAAAACGTTTAAAACATAGAAGCAGATAATGGTATCAAATTTAATTATTGGATAATTCGGAAAATAATGTTTGTCATATGCAAAAGTATTTATATTTTTTACTTTTAATAACTCTACATCCTTTCCCAATCCGCAGCCAAAATCTAAAACATCACCTACAAATAAATTTTTATTTATTAAAATTTTAGCAGGAAGAGATAGTGTATCTCTTGCTTTAGCTGTTAAATGATTGTATTGATTTGATTGTATCATTTTAGAAATTCAAAACCGTTATTTGATGCTATGGTAATTAAAGGTTGTATACGATCTTTAAAGTTATTCTTGGTAAAAGTATTACCAATATCAGGAAAGATTGATAAATAATCTTGTAAAAAACTATTTTTTGGAGATTTAACCTTTATAATTTCTACACCCATTTTCTGCAATGAAAAGAATAAATCAAAATATTTTTCGAGTTTTGGGAGTTTATCATTTTTAGAGCAGTTAAACGCTTTGTCTGCAGGAATTAAATTCCAAATTAAATTGTGTGAAACAAAATTGTAGGGAATGAAATGTTCGACTGCATAATTTCCTAAAGTAAGTCTCTTTCCAGTATAAATACACTCTACTGAACCAAGTTCTTGCATAATTATATCCCAATACTGCGTTCGTTGTTTTATTAAACTGCTTCTAATTGCAGGTTTAATCAGCTTGTTAGGAATGTCAGGTACATTGGGATTTTTTGATTGGAGAAACAACGCAAGATTCCAATAACAAAAATCTTTTAAGACTTTTGTATTATCTGTCAAATAATTTTTCCAATTAGAATTTATCCGTATTTCATCTTCATACAACGCGTATAAACAGTCATTATCAAACTTTTGAGATGCTATATAAATTTTACTTTTATTCATCTTTTGAAACCAAGGACTTAAAAACCAATGTGGAACATTTTTATTAAAATGCAATAGTTGTTTGGTAATTTCTTTATTTGACGTTAAGGTTAATTTTTGAAATACAATTTGTTGCTTTTCATCAATTGGTATTTTTTCAATTTGATTTATAAAAGAAATTGCTTGTTGAATTAAATCTTGCTTACCAAATGAAACATGAAAATAGTTTACTGTAAACCATGCATTGGAAATCATCATTGCGAATAAATCTCTCTTGGAAATTTTCATTTTTCCATTTTCTACAAATTTTAAAATTGCAAGCAACCAATAATACTTATAAGTAGCAGTGGTGTTATTAAAACAAGCTGAAAGCAGATTGACTTTTAATCCATTTAATTTTGGTAATTGCATTCTTATAACAATTTTATTAAAGCTTTAAATTATATTAAGTTTAAAATTAAATTTCTTTAATAAAAATCTTAATTAAAATTACTTAAAAAATTAGTGCATTTATAATTGATTTATCAAATTTTTATTTCACGATGTAATATTAAAAATTTAAAATTTTCTTTTAAACAATTTTTATTTTTTTCAAATTTATTAAACTTTTTATTTAAAAAGATTTATGATAAACCAATTTTAAATTTAAAAAAATAATTTAAAATAATGAATTCTGGAAAATAAATTTCACATTTATGTAACTCTTATTACAAGATAGTAATGTTAATAGTATAGTTTAAATTAATTTTTTTAAAATGTACATATAGCAAAGACTCATTTTAATATTCTTTAAAATGTACCTAAGAAAATTATTGCACTAAAATTATATTATTTTTAAAAAGAAAATTAGAAGTATGCCAATTATTTTACTGCTATGCTAAAAGTGATTTAACCTAAAAAATTAGTAGATTCAATTAAATCCCGCTTACAAAATGTTGAAAAATTATACAGCTAACCTTTTACATTCGTTAATAAAAAATTTTAAATTTTCAATAAACTAATCCCTCCAAAATCTTTTTTAAATTATGGTAAGATAATTATTTAATGTATGTTTGAATCCTAAATAAATACAGTTCCAACTATCCCCACCTTAACAAAATTATTATTTTCATTTAAATTATTATTTGCTTTATTAAGTATAGTTATGCATCAAATGCATAATTGTACAAGCCTTTAATTTATTCCATAGGCCATGCCTAAAATACGTTTTCCTACACTCTTATAAAAGCTATATCCACCCCCAGTTTTATTTGTATTGCACTCAATATTTAGAGTCAATATCAATTTACTATTTGTCAATTTTTTAAATGGCAAATAATAATTTTTAAATAGCCTGTTATAATTTTTCCAATTCAATCCTCTCCCAAACCGAAAAACTAATTCAAAATATCCCCTTGTGATTTATAGCTTTTTTATGTGCCTGCTTTAGCATTGCCTGCTTTAAAATGCTGTTCAATATTTTAATAATAAAAATTAAAATTATTTCATTCCATGAAAAAGATTCTTTTTATAAGCCTTGCTGGTATTGCCTCTTTGTGTATGATATCCTGGGGTGTTGCTGGGCATAAAACCATTGCCCAAATTGCAGAAAATCATTTAACGCCGCAATCTAAAAATGCGGTACGTTCACTGTTGGGTAATCAATCTTTAGCAGATGTTTCTACTTGGGCTGATGAAGCAAGAAATACTTCGGAATACAGAAGTACAGCCCGATGGCATTTTTTAAATCTACCCGCAGGGTTAAATTTTAAAGATTTTGTACAGGCGGTAAAAACTCTGAATGATGAAAATATTTATACTGCTATTCTTAAATGTCAGCAAACCTTGACTGAGGTTAATGCTACGGCAGATCAAAAAACAATTGCCTTAAAATTTATTATACATTTTGTCGGCGACCTCCATCAACCTATGCATATTAGCCGGGCTGAAGATAAAGGTGGCAATACCATTCAGGTTCGGTATGATAGTAAGGGTACCAACCTTCATAGTTTGTGGGATAGTAAATTATTGAAACACCAGGGAACAGAATATAATCAATTGGCAACGAACTGCGATGTTGCAACTGCTAAAGAAATTAAACAATGGCAGGCTGATGATATGTTAGTCTGGATATTTGAAAGCTACCAGATCAGTAGCCGCCTGTATGCCGAAATAGAAAGCAATACTAATATTGATGACCAATATTATAATTTACATTTACCCATTATTCAGCAAAGGTTAGAGAAAGGTGGCATTCGATTAGCAGGAATTTTAAACAGTGCTTTCAAATCATTTAATGCAACTCCGCAAAAACTATCTTCCTCAATTATTAATCAAACAAATGCTGTAATTTCTATCAACGATATTAATAATCATATTGGCGAACAGGTTAATGTCTGCTCCAAAATGTATGGTTTTAAATCTTTAGAAAATATGACCTTAGTTAATTTTGGTGCGGCGTATCCAAATCAGTTATTGACTGTTGTTTTACGCGGTGCTGCATTGGAAGATTACAAAAATTTCGGATCAAAGAACATTTGTGTGGCAGGAAAAATAATTGAGTACCGGGGTAAACCGGAAATTATTGTTACCGAACATAATCAAATAAAAATTAGTAATTAATGGGTATTTGTTTTAAATAACAATCGCCTTATTATTAAAATTACCAATTCTTTTTTAAAATTTTTATTTATTCTATTTTAAAAAATGACAATAGAGGGAAACCTTTTGAGTTGGATTTCTTACCGCTAAATTTTCGCTCTAATATGAGATTTAGCAAATTTTACTGAGTTACATTAAAATGCTTAAGAACCTTATTTATTAAAAATTTAATTAAATAGTGAAAGTGTATATCTCTACAAAATAGTAATGTCAAAACAAAAAAAATTTATTTAATTATATTCATGAAGTTGAAATATTTTTTGCTGCTGATGTTTAAAATTAGGCTCACAAAAAAATATTTTTAATTTTTTTCATTAATACGTTTTCGCCGTTTATTAATATTTTATCAACAATAATTTTATTTTTATTTTTTATATTGAATTTAAATATTAAACTTTGTGTATAAACTTTAGGGGTGCTGTTAAGGCTGAGATTATACCCTACGAACCTGATGCAGATAATGCTGCCGCAGGGAAAAGTAACCATCTACTTTCCACATTCGCATTCCTGAAGTATACTTAAAAACTTAAAAGGAATGAACATTTACTTTAACGATAAGCTACATCAAATTGAGTCGGGTACTGCATTGCAGCTTGTAATAAATAATTTTATAGGCGAGAAACAAAAAGGTATTGCCGTGGCTATTAATGATTTTGTTATACCTAAACAACATTGGCATACCCATTTTTTACAAGCCGATGATAAGGTTTTAGTGATAACTGCAACGCAAGGCGGATGATGTTTTATGCGTAATCGCTATTAAAATACTTCCACAAAATATTAATGCACTGATTATAAAATTTACCTCACACAAAATATTGTATGAAAAAAACAGACAAGGTTCCGGATCAGGAAACGATATCCTGCACGCCTTTTACAGCATCAAAAAAAATACATGTACAGAGCGTTTTATTTACTGATGTAAAAGTAGCCATGCGTGAAATTACGCTTTCGCCCACTAAGCTTACCGGCGGTAAAACGGAAGAGAATTTACCCGTAATTGTGTACGATACCAGTGGTGCTTATACAGATGAAACTTTAACCATCGATATAAAAAAAGGTTTGCCCCGCCTACGCGAACAATGGGTGATGGATAGAAATGATGTTGAACAGTTACCTGATGTATCGAGTGCTTATGGTAAAGAAAGGATGCAGGATACTAGCCTTGATGCACTTCGTTTTGAGCATATTAAAAACCCGATGCGTGCAAAAGCCGGTGCTAATGTAACGCAATTGCATTATGCTAAAAAGGGCATCATTACCCCTGAAATGGAATACATTGCCATCAGGGAAAATCAGCAATTAGGGGCATTACAATATTCACTGAATGGCCACTACGATATATTGACCCAGCAACATGCAGGCAATAGTTTTGGTGCCAATACCCCCAAAGGACATATTACGGCTGAGTTTGTACGATCGGAAATTGCAGCCGGCCGTGCCATCATCCCTGCAAATATTAACCACCCTGAGTTGGAACCAATGATTATTGGCAGAAACTTTTTAGTAAAAATAAATGCTAATATTGGTAACAGTGCGGTAAGCAGCAGTATTGAAGAAGAAGTAGAGAAAGCAGTGTGGGCCTGCCGTTGGGGTGCCGATAATATCATGGATTTATCTACCGGAAAAAATATTTACGAAACAAGGGAATGGATTATCCGAAATTCTCCTGTGCCAATCGGTACCGTTCCTATTTATCAGGCGCTTGAAAAAGTAGATGGTAAACCGGAAGACCTTACCTGGGAAATTTATAAGGATACCCTTATTGAACAGGCCGAGCAAGGCGTAGATTATTTTACGATTCATGCGGCAGTATTGCTGCGCTACATTCCTTTAACGGCCAAACGCCTTACCGGTATTGTTTCCCGCGGCGGTGCCATTATGGCCAAGTGGTGTTTGGCGCACCATAAAGAAAATTTTTTATACACCCATTTTGCTGAAATATGTGCCATCATGAAACAATATGATGTTAGCTTTTCGTTGGGAGATGGCTTACGCCCCGGCAGTATTGCAGATGCCAATGATGAGGCCCAGTTTTCTGAATTAAAAACACAGGGCGAACTAAATAAAATTGCCTGGGAACATGATGTACAGGTAATGAATGAAGGGCCGGGACATGTGCCCATGCACCTGATAAAAGAGAATATGGAAAAGCAATTGGAATATTGCAACGAAGCTCCTTTTTATACACTTGGTCCGTTAACTACAGATATTGCACCAGGTTACGACCACATTACTTCGGCCATTGGTGCGGCTATGATTGGCTGGTACGGAACTGCTATGTTGTGTTATGTAACGCCGAAAGAACATTTGGGTTTACCTAATAAAAAAGATGTTAAAGACGGTGTGATAACTTATAAGATTGCTGCCCATGCTGCCGACCTTGCAAAAGGCCATCCGGGAGCGCAATACAGAGATAATGCCCTTAGCAAAGCAAGATTTGAATTTCGTTGGGATGATCAATTTAATTTATCGCTCGATCCGGATACGGCAAGAGAATACCATGATGAAACATTACCGGCAGATGGTGCTAAAGTGGCGCATTTCTGTTCTATGTGCGGACCTAAATTTTGCTCTATGCAAATAACGCAGGAGATAAGGGATTTTGCAGAAAAAGGAATGCAGGAAAAAAGCAATGAATTTGCGGAACAAGGCAAAGAAATTTATCAGTAAATAGGCGAGGGATGCAAGCCTTAATTTGTTTTATGGTTTGCATCTTTTAATATTTGTTTGTTAAGAAATCTAAATATTTTTTAAAAAGTAGCCTGCAATGCTGATAATAATATCGAATGCGATAGCGGTAAAAAACGAAGCGCAATTGATTAATGAGTTGTTTTATGCCGGATTAAATATTTTTCACCTTAGAAAACCTGAAGTGGAGGAAAAAGATATTTATAGCATATTAGATACTATTGAAACTAAATATCATGCACAAATTGCGTTGCACCAGCACCACCAAATGGCGAACAAATATGGTATAAACCGGTTGCATTTTACAGAAGCAAAAAGACAACAAACCAGTAGTAAAGTATTAAGGAATTTAAAAGATAGCGGTTTTATTTTATCAACCTCCATTCACCATATTTCGGAGTATGCGGGACTATCTGATTGTTTTGAGTATACTTTTTTCGGACCAGTTTTTAATAGTATTTCCAAAAAAGGATATAGCTCAACATTAGGTATTGATTTTAAAATGCAATTGATTAATAATCATCCTTTAGCCATTGCAATTGGTGGAATTACAGCAGCAAATTTATCGGAAGCATTGAATATGAATTTTGCCGGAGTGGCAGCATTAGGTACCATCTGGCAACAACCGGAACAAAGTATTGAACAATTTAAAACACTTCAACACGCATGGAAGCAAACAGGCCGATAGTATTGACCATTGCAGGGTTTGACCCAAGTGGCGGCGCCGGAATTTTGGCGGATATTAAAACATTCGAGCAACATAAGGTGTACGGTTTAGGTATAAATACCGCCATAACCTTACAAACGGCTTATCAGTTTTTATCTAATAGCTGGGAAACTGAAGAAGCTATTTTACAATCGCTCGATACTATGTTGAAACATTATTCTATCAGTGCGGTAAAAATTGGTATTGTTGAAAATTGTAGCCGGCTAAAAAATATTGTACAGTTTATTCATCAATATAATAAAGAGATAAAAATCATTATTGATCCGGTAATAAAATCGAGCAGTGGTTTTAATTTTTGGAATGAAATATTAGATGGAACGCAATTAGCAGCGCTGCTTTCT
>ENA-OBIO01001075-OBIO01001075.1-metagenomes-genome-assembly--contig:-NODE-1075-length-11745-cov-3.89179_pt1 | contig 11745 bp, 8 predicted proteins | sample MGYA00153383_OBIO01 | MGnify analysis MGYA00153383 | reverse complement strand
TCCTACGATGAGGTGGTCGTTTTGTTGGCGAAGCCTGTGCCTTGCACATAGGTGAATTGGAGGGTTTTGGTTCCTTCGACTAGTTGTCCGATGGGGAGATCGGTTATCTCTATTTTGAGGTTAAATGGTGTCGGGGACTGAAGGAATTCTGTCCATGCTGGTACTGTTGTATTTTGGAGGTTGACGTTATGACTGCTGAGGAGTTATTGGAGCGTTATGCTGCTGGTGAGAGAGATTTCAGTGGAGCTAATTTGTACGATGCCAATTTGACTGGAGCCAATTTGACTGGAGCCAACTTGAATGGAGCCAACTTGACTGATGCCAACTTGTCCGAAGCCAGTTTGGGTGCTGCCAAGTTTATTGGCTGTAACTTCCACGGTACCAACCTGACGAATGCTGGTTGGTCTGGAGATCTCACTGATGTCGATCTTTCTGGAGCGATCGACTTCTATGCTGGATTGCTGGATGGTTTGACCCTTTGTAATACCACCTTGCCAGATGGAAGGGTGGTTATTGAGCGAATAACTTGGGAATAGAGCAGAAATGTAGGGTGGGCACTGCCCACAGACCATTTAGAGCCGAAGCAATAAGAGTTTAAACTATTTGATTCATTTGCTATCTCTTTACCAATAGATCGAGCCTACATGCCATAAAATTATTTGGAATCGACCATCCAACTGAGAATACCAAGAATGCGCTCGACTGGTATAACTTGATATTCATTACTATCGATCGTCACATCCTTACCTTCAAGCTTGAGAAACTGCCACAATTTACCACTAGTAACACTGCCATAAATAATCGGTAATGGCTTATCCTTGTTTTGATTGAAGATTTGAGCTGCAACCATTTCAGCGACACACTGCCCCCAGCCAACATCTAACTCGCCCTTTTTTGCCTCTACTAGCATCAATACAGGAGCTTGGATGATGTAAGAAGTTGTCGATCTGCTGAATAAAAAATCACAAAAGCCGTTCAAACCCCGATCGCGATCGACGTTGAATTCTTCTCCAGAAAATAACTGAACTCGATCGTGAGCAAGTCGCCGCACCTCAACTAGGATTGGACTAACTAGCAATTCGGACTTGGCTTTTTCAGACTTAGCTTTTTGGGCAAGTGGTAGATACTGATTGAAAATGGTCAGAAATTCGGGTTGTGGCGTTATTGGTGGCAGAGATTCACAAAAGTTTGATTCTAATAGATTCAGATCGAATATGTCGATCGCACTCTGCAAAGAAAAGTTGTTATAAGCCATAATTACCTCAAGTCCGATCGAATAGAACAACTGCAATCTATTTGCTAACTAACTGCGGAAATTGCTTGCATAGAGCAGTAAATAGTGGCGATGGTTTACTAGGTTGCAATCGATCGCCCTGTTGCCAATTAAATCGATTCCATAGAAATGGGGCTTCTTTTTCTGATGCTAACCACAGTAATTTCTTAGCTCTAGTAATTGCCACATATAACAACCGGAGATCTTCCCCTTGTTTGAGATAATCCGCTAGTTCCCACGCATCATTAGGTGTGGGGATAGATTGATTGTGCAGGTGAGCGCGAATTTTGGCGCGGGCAACTTCTGCTAAAGTAAAGTCACCTAGAAATTTAGCACCTTGAGGAGTCCATAGTTTCCCTGGGATGCGATCGCTTAAAAATGGAATAAATACATAATCCCAGTCTAAACCCTTAGCCTTGTGCATGGTAATAATAGTCACTTGTCCCGATGCGGTATATCGGGATTCAGAACCATCATCGATATTTTCAAAGCCTTCGGTAGTCACAATTTCTTGGAGTACTTCGATCGCACTATAAATCGAACTGCGTCCATATGTTTGCAGCGCGATTCGATCGGCTAATTTATCTGCTGTTGCTAGTTCGCTAGATTGATAATTTAACTGGCTTCCCAAATAACTAATCAGTTGGTAGTGAGGCAATGTCAATCTCGATTCCAATAATTCACAGCAAATTTCTCGCGCTCGTTGGACTGTTGGAGTCTGGGGTGTTTCTAAAATACTGGGATAGAGAAACCGTTCGGGAAATACTGCTAGAGCATCGAGATCTTGAGCATCAATTAATTTACGCTCTAATAAAACTTTTAGTGCGGCTTTGAGATAATCTGGAGAATGTGGTCTAGTTAGAAACTGAAATAGTGTCAGTATTTCGCTGGGTATTTTGGAAGTACGATCGCCTTCACCTGCTTCATAGAGTTTAATTTCGGGATGCGATCGTTGCCAATCTGAGAGCCGATCCAAGATAAACTTCGCTTGTCGATTTTCGCGAACTAGAATTGCGGCATTTGCGGTGGGATTGGCTTTAAATAGTGTTGTTAATCGCTGCTCGATCGAGAGTACGGACTCATAGACATCACTCGGCATGTGCAATTCTACCCCACCATCTTGAGGACTGGGATTTGGTTGGGCATCTCCTGCTGATACCGGACGAATAGTTTGCAACCAGAAGACAGATTCACGCTGCGGTGTATCCCCCTCTGTCGGAGGTGCTTGGAGATAATTATTACCCCAATTGAGCACAAAGTTAGCAGCATCCATGATTATCTGGTTACTGCGTCCGGCTTGCTCCATTTTTTCTAGTCGCGGCGATGAACCTGGCTCGAAGTCGCTACACTCTTGGCAAAAATTGCGAAAATAGCTAGGATCGGCGGGGGTAAAAGTAGAATTGATCGCCTGATTGGGATCGCCAACGCGAATTAGATTGGGCAGTAATTCGGGTCGATCGGGAATACCCGCCAATTGACGGAGTAATCTTTCCTGTAGGGGACTAGAATCTTGCGCCTCATCTTCAAATACAGCATGTACTTGTTGTTGCCACAATCTTCTGGCAGATGGGTCTGTCATCACCCGCAAGGCTCCCGCAATCATCTCATCGTAGTCCACGTAGCTGCGATCGATCAGCAACTCCTGGTACGCCTGATAGAGTCCAGCACTTATTCCCAAAATATCATATCGATCTGGATACAATCGCGAAAGTTGCCACAGATCGTCTGGTGACAAACCCGAACTTTTGGCTTCGCGGACGGCGTTAAATGCCAAGCTGGGCAATATTTCCGTCCGTAATACTGACTGACGGCGCAGTCGCTCTGTCTCCTCACCATCGAAGCTTTCCCCTGCTAATAAGCAGCGATAACTCTGGGGGTACTGACTCAACCATTTTTGAACGGTGTCTTCAATCAGTTTATGATTGGCAGATGGCATCACTAGAGTGCGATCTGTCAAATCTAGCCGTGATAATTCTGGATGCTTGGTCGCAATACTCAATGCCAAGCTGTGGATCGTAGTCACACTATACCCGATCGGTGGTAGTCCCAATTCTTTGAGACAGCTTCTAATCTTATCCTTAATATTCGCTGCTGCCGATCGAGTCAACGTAACAATTATCAACTGACGACGTTGATGTAGATGCTCTCGCGCGATCGTAATTGCTGCCGCTACCGCCATACTATAAGATTTCCCCGCCCCTGGCACTGCCGAAACTGCTAGTGGCCCCGATTGCCAATCTGCTAGCGTCCGCTGTCCCATCCGCAATCCTTGCCGCCATTGAGAGATGATTTCTGCTTGAGAGCTAGCGATCTTGTCTGAATGAGCAATAGGGATGGGCATAGTAATCCAAGGGCTTTCTTTTCACCTTAAACGATAAGGGGTGCGAGAAACCTCACACCCCTTATCTATTTGCTCACATCTTGCACCAGCGACGCGCTCTTGCAGCCTAGAGCCAGGGTACCCACGAGGGGCACCCCTACAGGTTAATTGTGTAGGGGTGCCCCTCGTGGGTACCCTGGCTCTGTGCTTATACTAGTATGTTTAAACTGGTGCAAGATGTGAGCAAAACTAGCGAGTCCGATTAGCTGTAGTCCCAGATAGTAATTTAGAACCCAAATTGCCTTCACTACTGCTAAGTGTCTGAGACGCGTAGTAGTAGTGATTGTAACGACTTTGTTTGTCGAGATCCACACCATTGAGCACCATTCCCAGCACTTTGAGTTTAGACTGGGTGAGAATTTCTTGGGCGTATTCGACAGATTCTTTGTCAGCGACACCTGGACGGAGGACAAATACCAACCCACCTGCTTGTGTTCCCAAAATTGCCGCATCAGCAGCAACAGTCAATGGTGGTGCGTCGATGATAACTAGATCGTACTCCTGCGACCACTGAGCGATCGATGTACTCATCTGTACGGAGTCAATTAAGACTACTGGATTTGGTGGTACTACACCAGCCGTCAACAGATAGAGATTTGGCTGGATTTCAGTAGTTGCGGTCTGGCGGTCGCACTGTCCGCTCAGGACATTACTGAGTCCTTCGTAGTTACTTTGTCTCCAAATTAGATGTTGAGCGGGTTTCCGCATATCTGCATCTACGAGAAGAACTTTTTTACCCAGTTCTGCTACTGCTAGCGCGAGGTTAGCTGCGACAGTTGATTTTCCTTCTCCTGATTGAGAGCTAGAGACGACTACGACTTTGAGGCTATCGTCTGCATTCAAGAATTGCAGGTTGGTCTGCAACATTCTGAAGGATTCCCCTTCAATCCCTGTGGTCATGCCAGTCAAGACCAGTTGACCTGGTTCTCTAGAATTACTCTTACCTAACTTAGGCAATTGGCGCGATTTTTCAAATACAGGGATTTGTCCCAAGATTGGGTAGCCAGGGAGTAAGTTTCTGGCTTCTTCCGATGTCTTGATCCGTTTGTCGGCTCCATCTAGGAGGAAAGCAGTCGCGGCACCCAAGAATAGACCGAGGAAACTACCAATGGCGATGTTCTGACCTTTTTTGGGTGAAAGGGCTTCTTGGGGTAATTCGGCATGGGTTTGGATTCTAGAGTTACCAAGGGTTTGATTTTCGGCAATTTCGATTTCTTGAAGCTTGCTTAGTAGTGTTTTATAGTTAGTCCGCGTTGTTTCGAGTTTACGTCCGAGAGCATTTTGCTGTTGTTCCAATTTTGGCAGCGCATTCATCCGTTGCTTGTAAGCATCGACAACGTAGACTAGAGCGGCAATCTGCTTTTGCAAGCTCGTCCGTTGGGCTTCACTTTTGGCGAAGTCCGCAATCATACTCCCTTGAATTCCAGATGGTTGCAATTCGACAACTTTACCCTGGAAATTTTGTTCGCCAGCGAAGCTCTGCTGGGTACGTTGTTGGAGGATTTGAGCTAGAGCTTGTCTTTTCTCTTTCAGGTTGAGGATGCTGGGGTCGTTGTCACTAAAGCGAGTTTTTTCGGTTGCTAACTTGGCATCGACTTCTTGCAACTCTTTGAGTGATTTTTGCAAGCCAGGTGACTCGCTGACTAGTCCAGTTTTGATGGTGTCTTGAGCGTCTCTACCCCCAAACAGACTCTTTAATCCTTCGAGTCTGGATGTTTCTGCTGCTAGTTGAGCAGAAGCGGAAGTGATTTCTTTATTGAGGCTGGTGATAGTTTCTACTGCTTTGACAGATTCTGTCGGTAGATCGACAACGTTGTAAGCTTCCTTAAATTTACGCAATTCATTTTCAGCTAGTTTGACTTCACCTTCAGTCTCAGGGAGTCTTTGGGCAACAAAGTTCCGAGCGGCTTCGGCTTCTCGTCTTTGGTTTTTTTGGTCGTCACGGATATATACTTCCATGATTTTTTCGACTACATCTTTTGCCAATTCCTTGCTAGGGTCTTGGAAGGTAACTTCCAAAATATCTGTACCTTTGATACTACTAACTTTGAGTTGTTGAACGAAGGTATCAGACTTCTTGATAAATTTTTCTAATCGTTTGCGCTCTGGTCTATTTGCATATTTACCATCACGTAATTCTGCCAATACACCATTAATAGTGGTCAGCGATTTGAGGATTTCCGCTTGGGTGTTGACTGGCGTACTTCCAGTCAAGCCATCTAGTTCACCAATCGCTCCACCACCAACATTGGTTGCACTGCTCAATAAGGCACTAGTCTTGTTAGTCTTTTTGAGGATAACCTGTCCTTTGGCTTGGAAGATTTCCGTTTGCTTATATGTCCATACTGTCGCGACTGCGGTAGTAAGGGTAAAGACCAGGGCGGCAGGCAACCAACGACGTTTGAGTACTAGCCAATATTGTGCAATTTCATCCATAATGCTCTCAGCGGGTGACTGTAGGTATACTCCCTCATATTCTAACACTGTGACTTTAGGTACTCGTATCCGCATTTAAACGTAATTCCGTCAGGCTAGATCGACTAATTTACTCAGATCCGAGCTGTGTAAGCTGGTCAAAAGCTGGCGAAATCGGCTCTCGATCGCGGTCATAACCTACGTATTAGTCTGATGATTTTATACAATAAATTAGCAATATTTGCGGTTTTCGGTAAGAATATTTGTATTGTGACGATCGGTTTTGCCGAAGCTAAACTACTGTGTTAGAAGGCCACCAACTCAATCCCACCATCATTAATATCGCTACGTCTTCCGCGCCCAACATCGAGCAGCGGCTCCAAGAAATCCCCCCCGAACCTGGAGTTTACTTCATGCGGGATGCTACCGATCGCATCCTCTATATCGGCAAATCCAAAAAACTCCGCTCCCGCGTTCGCTCCTACTTCCGCGATAGCAGCCATCACACTCCACGGATCGCGATGATGGTGCGGCAAGTGACCGAAATCGAGTTTATCGTGACCGACAGTGAAGCCGAAGCTCTGGCTCTAGAAGCTAACCTGATCAAACAACATCAACCATACTTTAATGTCCTCCTCAAGGATGACAAAAAATATCCATATATCCTGATTACCTGGTCGGAAGAGTATCCCCGCATCCTGATGACTCGCAATCGGCGCATCGGCAAAGGTAAAGACAAATATTATGGCCCTTACACTGATGCGGGTTTGCTGAGAAATGTCCTGTACACGATTAAGCGCACATTTCCACTCCGCCAAAGACCCCAACCGCTATTCAAAGATCGCCCCTGTCTCAACTACGATCTGGGTCGCTGTCCTGGCGTGTGTCAAAATATGATTGCTTCGATCGATTATCGCCAAACTGTCGAAAAGGTGGCGATGATTTTTCAAGGGCGAAGTGGCGAACTGCTCGAAACTCTCAACGCACAGATGCACAAAGCTGCGGAAAATCTCGACTTTGAACAAGCGGGATTGATGCGCGATCGGATTCACAATCTGACTGCTCTCAATGCCGATCAAAAAGTATCTCTACCCAATGATACAGTCTCCCGCGACGCGATCGCTCTAGCTGCCGATCGCACGACTGCTTCCGTGCAATTATTTCAAATTCGGGCTGGCAAACTAGTTGGGAGATTGGGATTTACGGCTCAGGTGCAGTCTCTAGCTGTCGAATCGAGCCAGCCATCTGATGAAGAACTCGGCGCAATCCTCCAGAGAGTACTAGAAGAACACTATCAATCTGCCGATCCTGTCGAAATTCCACTCGAAATCTTGGTGCAATATCCATTACCAGACGGCGAAATCTTGGCTAGTTACTTGAGCGATCGCAAGGGTCGAAAAGTGACGCTGATTACCCCCCAGCGGCAAGTTAAAGCCGAGTTAATCGAGATGGTTGAAAAAAATGCCATTCACGAACTGACTCGTCTGCAACGCCAAAGCGAACGCAACACAGCATCATTAGAAGATCTCGCCGAAATCCTCGGTTTACCCGAACTTCCGCGCCGGATTGAAGGTTTCGATATCTCCCATATCCAAGGCTCCAATGCTGTAGCTTCCCAAGTCGTATTTATTGACGGCTTACCAGCCAAACAACACTATCGCCACTATAAGATCCAAAATCCTGAGATTACGATCGGACACTCTGATGATTATGCCAGTCATGCCGAAATTGCCAGACGGCGATTTCGGAAGTATGCGGGGGGTGTAAATACCGACGATGCCAATTTCCCCGATCTAGTGATGATCGATGGTGGGAAGGGGCAACTATCCGCCGTGATGAATGTATTGGAAGAGCTGAATCTAGCTGATAAAATGTGTATAGTCAGTCTTGCCAAGCAACGGGAAGAAATCTTTATGCCTAATGAAAGTTTGCCCTTACCTACAGATGCCGAACAAGCTGGAGTCCAATTGCTCCGCCGCGTGCGGGATGAGTCTCACCGCTTCGCCATTACCTTCCACCGCCAACAACGGGCTGTCAAACAAACTCGATCGTATTTAGATGAGATTGTTGGTTTGGGCAGTCATCGCCAGAAACAGCTCCTCGCCCATTTTCACTCGATCGATTATATCCGTGCTGCCAGTGTCGAAGACTTAGCAAAAGCTCCTGGAATTGGTGCCCATACCGCAACTGAGATCTATAGTTACTTTCATCCACAGTAATCGATCGAATTACTCACATCTTACATCAAGACAAAGTTACTGGTATTGAGAGGGTAGAGGGTAGAGGGTAGAAGTTAGTTTTCAGGTAATAATTTCTAGCGATCTATTAATTTAAACAGGCGACTAGAGCCACATTCACAAGTAGGAGTGCTACTTTAGATAGATGGATAAAGAAGATTTACAGTGTTGGTACAAAGCACTTGAATTAGAGCCTGGAGCATCACTGGAAGAGGTGAACCAGGCATATAAGGATCTGGCTTTGGTTTGGCATCCTGACAGATTGCCCCAAGATAGTCCTCGCTTGCAAGAAAAAGCCCAAGCGAAACTCAAAGAAATCAATAATGCCCGCGACAGGTTGCGTGAGTATCAAGCCGATCGAGCCAACAGTAACGGTAATAACAGTAGTAGTAAATCTACTCGATCGTCAAGCAGCTCGAAACGAGACTCCTCATATCAAAATTCGCAACGTCAACAGCCCCGCCGCGCCTCAACCTACCGACAAGATCCCCAGCCACCAGATCGCCAACCAGAGCCAACCCCAGTCAAAGTTACCGAAACCCACAGCCACCCACAGCCAGCCACTAGCACATCAAAACCCACTCCTGGGCGACAAACGAATACACCCTCTCGCACCCCCCCTCAGCGTCCAGATCTCAGCGGTGTAGACTGGAGTGGTACGGATCTAAATGAGCGCGATCTTTCGGGTAGAAACTTGAGTAATGCCAATCTCAGTCATGCCCAGCTCAAGGATTCTTTCCTGCACGGTACTAATTTGCAAGGTGCCAATCTCCACAAAGCCAATCTCTTTCGGGCAAATTTGTTTCAAGCTAATCTCAGTAATGCCAACTTGCGTGAAGCAAATCTCATCGGTGCCGATCTTAGTGGTGCCGATCTCCGTGGTGCCGATCTCACTGGAGCACAGATTAGGGTGGGAACGAGGATGACGGTGAGACTGATTGGTGCCAATCTCACAGGTACGATCATGCCAGACGGGCAAGTATATGGTAGTTGATAGTTGATAGTTGCAAGCGAATCAAGAGCGCGTTGTTGGGCAGATTTAAAACGGACTAACAAACGTGCAGCAAATTTCGCTCTAGTAAACCACACAGGGTAGGGTGTGTTATCGCGTAGCGTAACGCACCATTCCAGTATCAATTATCAATTAATTTAAGATCGAGCGTCTGGCGTTGCCGTAGCTTGGCTAGTGGCTAACTCGTTGAGAGCATAATCTCTAAATCGATCCATATCAGCCTGAAGTGTACCTTCTACCGCATTGCGGACAAAGCCGTTATCCATCAACATTGCCAAAAATCCTGGCACTTCGTAGGTAATAGTCAGTTTGACAATACTGGTTTCCTTGCGATCGTAAAATCTAATCGCCCCGCGATTGGGTAAACCATCAACTGACTCCCACTGAATAATTTGATGCGGAATCTCCTGGAGAATGCGGGATAACCACGTAAATTCTAGTGTCTTTGTCCCCAGTTTCCAACGGGAAAGTTCGGGGCTACCTTCGACGATTTGGACTGATTCGATCCACTTCATCCAACGCGGCATCAACTCGATATTTTGCCACAGATTCCACACATGTTCGATCGGTACTGCAACTTCAACTTGAACGCTATGTTCTAACCATTGGGACATGATAAAAGAGGGGAGGGAGAGAGGTTAGAGGGTATGGGTGGGTATGGGTTCGATTGCCTTCGGTACGCTACAAAGGACGCAATCTAGTCCAAATCGATCGCGGATCGAGCGATCCAAGTCGAGCGTACGCCTGATTCATTAGAGGCAATCTGCTGTCTGTTTGAGGTCGCTAAAGCTAGCGAGAACTGCTTGAGCTGCTTGTTTGCCAGAAATTGTGGCTCCTTCCATACTGTCGATATAATCTTGAGCAGTATAGCTACCCGCCAGGAAGAAATTGTCAATCGGTGTCGCTTGGGTAGGGCGAAAAGGATCCATCCCTGGTTTTTCACGGTAGAGTGATTGGGCTAATTTGACGACACTAGACCAAGTTACCTTTAATTCACGCGCAGATGGGAATAGGTTGTTGACTTGAGCGACGACATGTTGAACGATGTCCTCATTTTTCATCGGGATAAACGGTTCGCCTGGAGTCAACACTACTTGTAACAAAGAACCTTCGCCTTCTCGATAATAATCGGCGGGACTGGTCAGCGCAAGATCCGCAAAGCAGGAAAAATCAGCGTCAGCACTATATAACAGGTTATCAAGTCCGGCTGCATGGGCTAATTGGTGCCGTTCGGCGCGATCGGACATTTCTGTCACCCAACCATCAAATCTAAGCTGTACGGTAGTAACGGGGACTGCTTCGAGCTTGAAAATGTTATCGAAGAAAGTCGATTTCCGCCAATCGGTGGGGATGATGCGATGAATACCTGGGACATCGCAAGCACAGACATAGGCATCGGCGGTAATAGTTTCGATCGAGTCGCCGCTGGCAATATCAAATCCAGTAATGTGAATATTATCGCCCGATCCGGTGTATTTAACTTGCCGCAATTGGCTGCGGGTATGGATTTTGGTACCTCTAGCTTCCAGGTATTCAACGATCGGTTTGTGGAGATATTCGGCTGGTGAGCCTACCAACATATTTAGTTTTGATGCTTCGGTTTTGGAGGCAAACATCATAAAGATTGTCAGCATACATCGCGCTGAGATATTTTCGGTATCGATAAATCCTAGTGCGAGGGCAATCGGGTCCCACATCCGGCGGAGGCTATGATTATTACCACCATGCGATCGAAACCAATCAGCGAAACTGACTCGATCGAGAGCGCGAATCAGTTTCATCCCTGCCTCATAGCTTACCAATCCGGGTACGATCGGACTAGTGCCCAGTGCCAGCGCATTGCGGAGTTTATCAACGATCGTCAATTGTCCGGTGGTAAAAAATGCCTTCAATCCATGAAAAGGTGCGCCGAGAAAAAATCTAAAATCTAGCTTGCCGATATCGCCGCCAGCATTGACAAAATTATGGACGTGTTCTTTGGGCAAAAAGATGTCTGTGGCTCCAATCCGCTGCATCAGTGCGAAAAGATTGGCGTAGTTGTTAAAAAAGACGTGCAAGCCCATCTCGATATGATTGCCATCAGCATCGATCCAACTCCCAACTTTTCCGCCAACAAAGGGACGCGACTCAAAGATCTCTACCTCATGTCCTGCATCGACCAAATCGACGGCTGTAGCCATGCCTGCCAATCCCGCACCAACTATTGCAACCCGCATATCTATTTCGTTGTTTTCAGTATCTTTACAGATTTTAAGATTTTTTAAGCATTTGTGCATCCTTTCGCAGCGCACATTCATTACTTAGACGATCGAGCAGGTTCGATATCTCCAACATCATTAACGATCGATGGTTGTTATTTATCAGTAAATGGTGTTATATTAGTCTAGTTGAGTTAAAAAACGACGCGGAGTAGAGCAGCCTGGTAGCT